>FLSK01376938.1_pt1 | contig 19249 bp, 19 predicted proteins | sample 1550541 | NCBI WGS metagenome assembly FLSK01 (sample SAMEA4031773, study PRJEB14383) | metagenome | biome: human; feature: oral; material: saliva | place: Philippines | collected 2014
GAAGACTTACAAGTAAAAAATATGGTAAAAAATCATAAATTAGCAAGAAATATTGTAGATGTATCATGGAGTGAATTTAATAGAATACTAAGTTATAAAGCGAAATGGTATGGACGAACAATAGTAAGAGTGGATAAATTTTTTGCAAGTAGTCAAATATGTAATTGTTGTGGATATAGAAATGAAGAAGTAAAAGATTTAAGTATAAGAGAATGGACTTGTCCAGTATGTGGAGCTGTTCATAATAGAGATATAAATGCAGCAAAAAATATACTAAAAGAAGGACTAAGGATATTAGGTATAAGTGCTTAAATATATAAATATATGAACCGTAGGAACTATGGGGATAGCTTGGTAAATTTAGTTGGCTAACAGAAGCAACTATTACCCAAGAAACCTGTGACTCTAGCACTCGTAAGGTGTCAGTTGTGGGAGGTTCAGGAGAATAACAATATAAAAGCTATTTTAGATTTTAATGAAAGTTATTATGCACCATTTATTTTTGACATCGCTATAGTTATAAATTTTTGGATTAAAATAAATAAGTATGATTTTTTCACTGAAAATAATTTTATAAGAGATTTTTTAAATTATTATTCAAAACAAAGGAAAGTTACAAATCAAGAATTAAAAGTTATAGATTTAGCTTGTAAAAAAGTGGCACTGACTTTTATCTTTTTGAGATTATACAGAGAAAAAATTGAAAATTCTTATCAAAAAGCTTTTTCTATTGAAGAAAAATCTTATGTAAGTTTATTAGAATTAATGTAAAAAGGAGATGATTTTTTGAAAGGTTTGGCTGAATTAAAAAATAAAGTTGTAAATGCTCCTCATGTAAATATGTTTAAAGTAGCCACTTGGACAACAATGGGAGCCCTTGCTATATTTTTACTGATTTATATATTTGTTGGAGATGAAATATATAATTATGCTCCTCTTCTTATTGTTTTTGCTTTTGGAGCACCTTTTGTATCTTTAATGTTGTCAAAATCAACTGTAAAAAGAGCATATAATATAAGAATGATAGGAAATGGTGGGGCTAGAACTGAGAAGGAACAATTAGTTGTTGATACTATAACTCTATTTAGTCAAAAATTAAATCTTCAAAAGCTTCCTGAAATAGGAGTTTATCCTTCTAATGATATCAATGCCTTCGCAACTGGTGCTTCGAAAAATTCAGCTATGGTTGCTGTTTCTCAAGGACTTTTAAATAATATGAACGAAACAGAAATTATAGGAGTATTAGCTCATGAGATGTCACATGTTGTTAATGGAGATATGCTTACTTCAACTATTCTAGAAGGTTTTGTTTCAGCCTTTTCTATAGTGATTATCCTAATAGTAAATATTTTACTTTCAGATAATAGAAAGAATAATAGAGTAGGTGGTGCTATAGCTAGTACAGCAACTTTTTATTGGCTTAGAGGCGTTTTAAACTTCTTTGGTAGAATTCTTGCAAGTTGGTATTCAAGAAGAAGAGAATTTGGTGCTGATAGATTGGCTGCTCAAATTACAGAACCTGCATATATGAAAAGTGCTTTAGTTCGTTTACAAGAAATAAGTGAAGGAAGAGTAAATCTTCAACCTAATGATAGAGAATTTGCTGCTTTTAAGATTACAAATAATTTTTCTATGGGTGGTTTTGCAAATCTTTTTGCTACTCACCCAAGTTTAGAAAGAAGAATAGCTGCTATTGAAAGAATGGAAAAATAATAAAATAGGACTGTTGCAAAAATTTTGCAACAGTCCTATTTTTTCTTTTTTAAAATTTTGGCAATATATTTTCCTGTGTAACTTTTTTTAGATTTAGCTATTTCTTCAGGTGTTCCTGTAGCAACAACAGTTCCTCCATTTTCTCCACCATCTACTCCAATATCTATTATATGATCAGCAGTTTTTATTACATCAAGATTATGCTCTATTATTATAACAGTGTTCCCTTTTTCTAAAAGTCTATTTAAAACTTCCAATAGCTTTTTAATATCTTGAAAATGTAGCCCTGTTGTAGGTTCATCTAAGATATATACAGTATTTCCCTTACTCATTTTAGAAAGTTCTGTTGCAAGTTTTATTCTCTGTGCTTCTCCACCAGACAGAGTAGTTGCAGGTTGTCCTAGCTTTATATAGTCCAAACCAACATCTATTAGAACTTTTAATTTTCTTTCTAAAGTAGGGATATTTTTAAAGAAGTCATAAGCTTCTAATACACTCATTTCTAAGACATCATAGATATTTTTTCCTTTATAATATACATCTAATGTTTCCTTATTGTATCTTTTTCCCTTACAAACTTCACATTCAACATAGACATCTGGTAAGAAATTCATTTCAATCTTTAATATTCCTGCACCTTGACAGGCTTCACATCTTCCACCTTTAACATTGAAAGAAAATCTACCTTTTTTAAAACCATGTAGCTTTGCATCTTGAGTTTCTGCAAAAATATCTCTAATATCATCAAAAAGTTTTGTATAAGTAGCTGGGTTAGATCTTGGCGTTCTTCCTATTGGAGTTTGGTCAATATTGATAACCTTTTCCAATTCCTCTAAACCTTCGATTTTATCATATTCCAATGGATATAATTTTCCTTTATTCAGTTGATTAAATAATATTGGGTATAGGGTTGAATTAACAAGAGTAGATTTTCCACTTCCACTTACTCCTGTTACAACAGTCATAACTCCTAAAGGAAATTCCACATCTATATTTTTTAGATTATTTCCTTTTGCACCAAATAATTTAAGAGTTTTATTCCATTTTCTTCTCTTCTTAGGTATTTCAATTTCTTCCTTACCACTTAAGAATTTTCCTGTTACAGAATTCTTGTTTTTCATTATTTCTTTCGGACTTCCGAAAGCAACAATTTCTCCACCAAAAGTTCCTGCACCTGGACCTATATCCAGTATCTTATCTGCTTGCATCATAGTATCTTCATCATGTTCAACCACAATTAAAGTATTTCCTAATTCTTTAAGTCTATTTAAAGTTGCAAGTAATTTATCATTATCCTTTTGATGTAGCCCTATACTTGGTTCATCTAGTACATACAGAACTCCTGTAAGCCCTGAACCTATTTGAGTTGCAAGTCTTATTCTTTGAGACTCTCCACCTGATAAAGTTTTAGTTTCTCTTGAAAGTGTTAAATAATCTAAACCAACATTAGTCATAAATGTCAATCTTTCTCTTATCTCTTTTAAAATTTCCTTAGCAATTTTTTCTTGCTTTTCTGTCAAACTTAAATTCATAAAGAAATCAAGAGAATTTTTTATACTCATATCACAGATTTCCATGATATTTTTATCATTAACAGTTACTGCTAAAACTTCATCTTTCAATCTTTTTCCCTTACAAACTTTACAGATTCTTTCAACCATATATCTGTTTTCAATTTCTTCTTTTTGAGCTTCTGAAAAAGATTCATAATATCTTCTTTCTAAGTTTTTAACTGCTCCTTCATATTCTTTATAGCCATGAAAATCAAAGTCTCCACCTGTGTAATCAAATTTGAATTTTTCATCATAACCATAGAATATTATATCCAACTCTTTTTTAGTTAAATCTTTGACTGGCTTAGTTAAATCTATTTTTGCTGCCTTTGCCATAGCTCTGAATATTTCCCAACTATATCCTTTTCTTGCCATAGCTCCTGGAATGTACATTCCTCCATCTTCAATAGACAAATCAGGATTTTCTATTAGCTTATTTTCATCAACTTCTAACTTCTTTCCTAATCCCTTACATTCAGGACAGGCACCATAAGGAGCATTGAAGGAAAATAATCTTGGGTTTAATTCAGGTATACTAACATCTTCATGATTAGGACAAGAATAATTTTCACTGTATAGATAATCAGTTTTACCGTCATTTACTATCAGCTTTCCATTTGATAGTTCTATTGCTGCCTCTATTGATTGAGTTAATCTACTTTCAAAATCTTTGTCATCTTTCTTTAAAACTAATCTGTCTACTACAACTTCTATATTATGTTTCTTGTTTTTATCTAGTTCAATTTCATCTTCTAGATAAAGTACTTCGCCATTTACTCTGGCTCTTACAAAACCTTTTTTAAATAGATTTAAAAATATATTTTTATGAGTACCTTTTTTATCTTTAACAACAGGTGAAAGAAGAATAATTTTACTTCCTTCATCAAATTTAGACATAATACTTTCAACTATTTCATCTACACTTTGTTTTTCAACTGCTGTATGACAAATAGGACAGTGGGCTATTCCTATATGAGCAAATAAAAGTCTTAAATAATCATAAACTTCAGTTATAGTTCCAACTGTTGAACGAGGATTTCTATTTGTTGTTTTTTGCTCTATTGAGATTGCAGGAGATAAACCTTCTATACTGTCTACTTCTGGTTTATTCATCTGACCTATAAATTGTCTTGCATAGGCTGAGAGACTTTCTACATATCTTCTTTGCCCCTCTGAATAAATTGTATCAAAAGCAAGAGAAGATTTTCCACTTCCACTCACCCCAGTTATAACAATGAATTCATTTTTAGGGAGTTCAATATCTATATTTTTTAAATTATGTTGCCTTGCTCCTTTTATAGTAATTTTATCTATCATTTATTCAAATTCACTATTCCTTTCTAAATTTTTTCTATATATTATTATATCATATTTATTATATATTTCTACATAAAATTGACATTCAAAGTTATATGAACTATAATTAATTATAATAAAAGATTATGGAGGTGTTTAAAATGATAACTATTAATGTTGATGATATCTTCGATAAAATGATAGGCAATGAAAATGAAATTATTATAAAAAGAGAAAATAAAGCTGATGATTTAATTTTAATAACAGCAAAAAAATATAATGAAATACTTGAGGAACTTAAAAGACTAAGATACTGGCAAGAAATAGATAAAAGAATTGAAAATGTAAAAGCTGGTAAAGGTGAATTTCATGAGCTTATAGAAGTAGATGATATTTAATGAAAAAGTTATGGGATGATAAAGCTTGGGAAGATTATAAAGAATGGCTAGTCACAGATAAAAAAATTGTTAAAAAAATCAATGAATTAATAAAAGACATTGAGAGAAATGGACTTTTAAATGGCATTGGAAAACCTGAAAAATTAAAATATCGTGATGGATATAGTAGAAGAATAGACCAATGTAATAGATTAATTTATGATGTTATTAATGAAATAGTTGTAATCTATTCATGTAAAGGTCACTATGACGAATAATACATTAATAAAAAACAGTTTTTGCTGATTGCTCTCAGTAATAAACTGTTTTTTACTTTTTTATGATACTAGTTATTGATTCTATTTTCTATATAGAAAAAATCCTATTCCTATTATATGTAAAATAGCAGCAATATTTATAAATATATGCCATATCATATGATAGTATTTTTTATAGTCATGAGCAAAGAAATATGCACCTATTGAATACATCACTCCACCCAACACAACTAAAACTAAAAATACTGTATTTGCTTTTCTAAGTAATGTTGGAAAAAAGAAAATTGCTATCCAACCCATAACTAAATACAAAGTCAAACTCAATTTTGGCATAGCCCTTGTTGCTAATGACTTATATAGTATTCCAAACAATACTATAGTCCACTGAATAACTACAATTAAAATCCCCTTCCAACCACCTATTATAACTAAGGCAACTGGTGTATAACTTCCAGCAATAGCAACATATATAAAGATATGGTCTAAAATCCTAAAAATAGATTTATGCTTGCTATTGTGATACATAGAATGATAAAGAGTTGAACTCAAAAACATTAAAAACAATGAGGCTATGAAAATACTTATTCCCACTGCTGAAGCATAGCCACCATGAAAGTAACCCCAAAGACTACCTATAGGTAAAAGCACTAAAGTTGCTGCTGCCATCACTCCATGTGTAACTGTATTTCCAAGTTCCTCAGAAAATGTTAATCTTCTATTAAATCTCATAATAATTACTTCCTTTTAAATCTTTTAACTTAACTAAAGATTAGACACAAAAATCTCATACTTAGTTGTACTTTTCTATTTTCAATGTTAAAATAAATATTATCTTTGAAAAAAAGGAATGATATTATGGAAATTATAGAGAGCAAAGAAAATAAATTAATAAAATTTTTAAAAAAATTAAAACAAAAAAAATATAGAGATGCTGAAGGACAATTTTTAGCTGAAGGACATAAATTTTTAGATTATGATACTGTACCTGAGATAATAATTGTTAGAGAAGATGTTAAAGATTTGTATATGGAAAAATTAGATAGATTTGAATGTAAAAAAATTTTAGTGAATGAAAAGCTTTTTCAAGAATTGAGTTCACAAGAAAACTCACAGGGAATAATCATTGTATATTCTAAAAAAAATAATGACTTAAATTGTTTATCAAATAATTTAGTGATTTTAGATGATGTAGCAGATCCAGGTAATTTAGGAACTATTATTAGACTTTGTGATGCTACAAATTTTAAGGATATAATATTAACTAAGGGGACAGTTGATGCTTACAATGAAAAAGTGATAAGAGCAACTATGGGTTCTATTCTAAATGTCAATCTTTTCTATTTAGAAAAACAAGAAATTATAAAACTTTTAAAAGAAAATAACTATTCTATAATAGCCACTTATTTAGATAAAGAAGCACTGCCATATAATAAAATTAAATTAAAAGAAAAAAATGCTATAATTTTTGGAAACGAAGGTCGTGGAATTTGTGATGAATTTGTAAGTATAAGCGATTGTAAAACAGTTATTCCTATACTTTCAAATACAGAATCATTAAATGTTGCAGTTGCATCTGCTATAATTTTATATAAATTTAGAGAAATAGAGGGACTTATATAAGTCCCTCTTAATTTTTATTCCTTTTTTATTTCCTTTTAAAAAATTTCCGAAGAGCTATAAAAATCTTTATTTTCTTTATTTCAAAAGGAAGTTTTTTTAAAGCCTTATCCATAGATAATTCAATTTCTTTTTCAGTCATAGAGCTACCTCATTAGTTAGGATATTTTTTATTCAATGCCTTTAAAATTGCAAAAGTTTCTAAGTCCATATTTCCTGTTGCATTTTTTGGATTGAAATGTAGTTGGAAAGCATAGACAACATCTCTACTGTCTCTGTCCCACTCATTAGTTCTGTTGATTTCATATCCATATTTTCTTAATTCTTCTTTGATATCACTGATAGATGTAGCATTGAATTTTTCTTCATTCATAAATGCTTGCTTATCACTTTCATTGTACCAAGCTCCTATATCATACTTTTCGTATAATTCTTTCCAAGGGAATTTTGCTCCTGGATCTTTCTTTCTACTTGGAGCGATATCAGAATGAGCAACAATGTTTCTTGCTGGAATATTGTATCTAGCTGCAACATATTTTATTATTTGAGCTACTTTTTCTATTTGTATTGGCTTATATTCAAGATAAGCATCATAAGGTGGATAACGATTAGGATCATTTCTACGATCTCTTGCTATACCATCACTAACAATTTCAATACCTATAGATGTATCATTTAGATTAGTTCTTCCTCTAAATGAACTTGCTCCAGCATGCCATGCTCTTTGATCTAAAGGAACTAGATTATAGATCATATTATCATCTTCATCAAGAACTAAAAAGTGTGCACTTACTCTGTTTGAAATTAATTCTTTAATAGAATATTCATTATTTGTTGCTGTATAATGAACTACAACAAATTGTATTCTTTCATTTCTTCCAAGTGATACATAAGTATCAGAATCTACCTTAAATTTCCCCATACTCCCTATTGAAGAACTGCTACTTGTTCTTCTAGATGTGCTTATTCCTTTTGTCTCTTTTACTGGTGTATCAGAAGAGGAACATGCCACCATAAAAATTAATAAACTCAATAATGCTAATATTTTTTTCATAATTTCACCTCAATTTAACATTATAGCATATTTTTTTTATTTTGCCATTTTATTATTTTTACCTTGTAAATCTTTATTCACAATGTTATACTGTAAAATAATAAATTTAATGCTGGAGGTAGAAATGAACCGTATTAGAATTTTAGATGAAAGCGTTTCTAATGCAATAGCCGCTGGTGAAGTTGTAGAAAATCCTACTAGTATGATTAAAGAGTTAATTGAAAACTCTCTAGATGCTAGAAGTAAGGAAATAAAATTAGAAGTGTGGAATGGTGGTCTTGATATTTCCATAAGTGACAGTGGTTATGGAATGTCAAAAGAGGACTTACTGCTTTCTATTGAAAGACATGCAACAAGTAAAATTATTACAAAAGATGATCTATTTAATATAAGAACTTATGGTTTTAGAGGAGAAGCTCTATCTTCAATAGCCTCTGTTTCTAAAATGATACTATCTTCTAGAACAGAAGATTCACCTAATGGTACTCAAATGAATGTTTTAGGTGGTAAGGTAACAAATCTAAAAGATATACAAAAAAATGTAGGTACTCAGATAGAAATAAAAGATTTATTCTACAATACTCCTGCAAGAAAAAAATTCTTGAGAAAGGATACTACTGAATATCTAAATATAAAGGATATCTTTTTAAGAGAGGCTCTAGCAAATCCTAATGTTAAATTCATCTTAAATATTGAAGGTAAGGAAAGTATAAGAACAAGTGGGAATGGTATAGAAAATGCTATTTTAGAAATCTTTGGAAAAAATTATTTAAAGAATTTCTCTAAATTTTCACTAGGTTACTTAGGTAATGCTAACTTATTTAAGGCTAATAAAGATTCTATCTTTGTATTTATAAATGGTCGTTCTGTAAAATCAAAGATAGTTGAAGAAGCTGTAATTGCTGCCTATCATACAAAACTAATGAAGGGTAAGTATCCAAGTGCTTTAATTTTCTTGGATATAGATCCAGCTGAAATCGATGTCAATGTTCATCCATCAAAAAAAATTGTAAAATTTGCTAATCAATCTGAAATATATGATTTAGTCAAAGGTGAAATTGAAAGATTTTTCTCTGATGATGAGAATTTTATTTCACCACATATCGAAGTTGAAGATGAAGAAGTTGAAACTTTTGAAGAAAAAGAAGAAAAATTAGAATATTCTAATAATAATTTTTTAGATATAAATGATTTTAAAGATGAAAAAGAAAGTTTATCTCAGTTATCTGTTGTTCAAAAAGAAGATTACTTAAAAAAGGATTATAGTGAGATTAAAGTTGAAAAGCCAACTATCTCTCATATTGAAAATACAGTCAAAACTCCTTCTAATGAAATAAAAGAAAATATTGAGACTTTCAAAAAAGTAGATAATGACTTTGATTTAATAGAAAAAGAAGTTGAAACTGAAAAAACAAAGGACAAATATATTTTTGATACTAAGGATACTAGTAGAGGTAAAATATTTGATGATTTTTCAAGTTTAAAAAACATAGATTTTAGAGTTATAGGACAGGTATTTGATAGTTTCATCCTGGTTGAAAGAAATAATCTTTTAGAAATATATGACCAACATATAATACATGAAAGAATACTATATGAAAAGTTGAAGCAAGAATACTATAGTCACTCTATGACTAAACAGAATCTTTTAGTTCCTATAAGATTTGAGCTAGATCCAAGAGAAAAGCAACTAGCACTTGAAAACACTGAAATCTTTTCAAGTTTTGGTTTTGATATAGATGATTTTGAAAAGAATGAAATTCTACTAAGAACCACTCCAACTATGGATTTAAGAGATAGTTATGAAAATATAATAAAAGAAATTTTAGATAATATTTCTAAAAATAAAGATAAGGATATCAGAGAAAATATTATAGTATCTATGTCTTGCAAAGGTGCTATAAAAGCCAATCATAAATTAACTATAGAAGAGATGTATTCCATGGTAGCAAAGCTTCATGAAGTTGGAGAGTACACTTGTCCACATGGAAGACCTATAATCGTAAAGATGTCTTTACTAGATTTAGAGAAACTTTTTAAAAGAAAATAAGGTGGTAACTTGAATATAAATATTATTTGTATAGGAAAAATAAAAGATAAATATATAAATGAAGGTATTGCTGAGTTTTCAAAGAGAATGACAAGTTTTGCAAATCTCAATATTATTGAATTAAAAGAATATAATAAAGAAGATAATATGAATATTTCAATAGACAAAGAAAGTCAAGATATATTAAAACAGCTTTCAAAGACTAATTCTTACAATATTCTTTTAGATTTAAATGGTAAAGAATTTAGCTCAGAAGATATGTCTGAATATATTGAGGACTTAAAAAATAAGGGTACAAGTAGTATAAATTTTATTATTGGTGGCTCTAATGGGGTAAACAAAGAGCTTAAAAATTCAGTTGATATGAAATTGAAATTTTCACACTTTACCTTTCCTCATCAACTTATGAGACTTATTCTTTTAGAGCAAGTCTATAGATGGTTTGCAATATCTAATAATATAAAATATCATAAATAGGAGGTTGGAATCATAAAACGAAATTTTATTCTAACAACAAAAGATAGCTATGGTGAAGAATGTGTTGAAGAATTAGTAGGAGAAATTGAAGGTGAATTGAAAGAAGATTTAGAAAATATAAAATTTTCTTTGGAGAATGCTGAATATGAATACTTTATTAGCTTGATAGAAAAGGAAATATTTTTAATTAGAAATTCAGGAACTAATTTAAATATACACTTAAAATTTAATGGTGAAAAAAATAATTTTTTTTATGAAGTTGGGAATTTCAAACAAAATTTTCTTGTATTAGGAGAAAAATACTCATATAATAAAGAGAAGAGAATATTTCAATTTTCTTATACATTATTTGATAAGAATCACAATGAAATAAATAAGATTGAAATAGCTATAAGGCATGTTTAATGGAGGGAGAGAAAAATGTTAAAAAAATTAGCTATAACTTTGGTAGCAGTCGTTTTTGTAGGTTGTTATAACTTGGATAATGTTGGTGGCAAAAGTAGTGGAGGCTCTATAAGAGAAATTGAAATAGCAGGTTCTCAACAAACAGGTGGAACTACTGCTCCTACTCCTAATACTACAACTGGTGAAACAGTTGAAACTAGACCACAACAAGAAGAAAAAATTGTATCTGTGGATGTCAATGATGAAAATGTTAATGACTATCTAACTATTATAAAATCTAATTTAAGAACTTCTGCAAAAAAAGTAGATGACAATATAAAAAATCAATATACTGTTCCTATAGGAGAAACATTAGTTTTCCCTGTTGACAATGAAAAAGCTATAAAACTTTCAACTTCTCCAAAAAATGCTAATCCAAAAGTTAGCCTTACAAATGGAAAAGTTACTTTTAGAACTGTATATCAAGGACAATATGTTTTATCAACTTATGTTAATGGAAGTGTAAATAGAAAAATTACAGTATCTGCTATATCTAAGTATGATTTTGATGAAAAAGATCTTTATAAGTTAATATTACAAGATTCAGAAAAAAGAGATAAAGATGTAGAAAATGCTGTTACTCTATATAAAATGCTATATCCTGCTGGAAGATATTCAAAAGAAGTTAATTATCTATTCTTAAAATATGCTTATGATATAAAAAATAACTCTCTTATAAATGAAGCTTTAGCTGGAGTAAAAAATGATTTTTCTTCTTACTCTGATAGTGAAAAAGCAACTATATTAAGAGCTGCAAAATTAGCAAATAAGAGTATTTTTATACCTTCTGAAGTATATAACACTAATAACTCAGATTTAAAAAATGCTTTAAATGAATACAATAATAGTAGTAAAGCTCCTGTAGACAGAGCTACATCTACTCAAGTAGATAATAGAACTGTAGCTACAGAAAAAAATAAGGCTAAAACTCAAGCTAGAGAAGATGAAACTTCTATAGCAGACTATGCAAGAGAAAAAGTTAGATCTGTTGTTGGTGGAATTTCTGGTACAACTAGTACTGCTACTACAGTAGCTTCTGCTAAGTCTAAAGCTGGTGCTTCAACTGAATCTTACTATGAAAAAGGTATGAAAAATATAAATTCTAATCCTAGAGTTGCCATAGACAATTTTAAAAAATCACTTTCTAGTGAAAAAATACAAGACAAAAAGCCAGAAATCTATTATAATATAGCAAGTTCATATGCAAAACTTGGTAATAGAGCTGAAGTTACAAAATATATAAGACTTTTAAAACAAGAATTCCCAAGCAGTTCTTGGACTAAGAAAAGTGAAGCACTTTCAAATTTAATAAAATAACTTTTTAGGAGGATATAAGGTATGGAAAAATATTTTGATAGATTAGAGAAAGAACCTCTAATTGCTGAAAGATGGAAAAAAATTGAAGAGTTGGAAAGTAATGGCGTTAAAGCTTTCGGTAGTAAATACGATAAGCAAATAATGATAGGAGATATATTAAAACATAATCCTGAAGAAAATTTAAAATTTAAAACTGCAGGAAGAATAATGTCTTTAAGAGGTAAAGGAAAAGTTTACTTTGCTCATATAGAAGATCAATCTGGAAAAATTCAAATATACATCAAAAAAGATGAATTAGGGGAAGACGAATTCGATCATATAGTTAAAATGCTTAATGTTGGAGATATTATAGGTGTTGAAGGAGAGTTATTCGTAACTCATACTGAAGAATTAACTTTAAGAGTAAAATCTATCAGCCTTCTTACTAAAAACGTAAGATCTCTTCCTGAAAAGTATCATGGATTAACAGACGTTGAAATCAGATATAGAAAAAGATATGTTGACTTAATAATGAACCCAGATGTAAGAGATACTTTTATTAAAAGAACTCAAATAATAAAAGCTGTTAGAAAATACTTAGATGACAGAGGATTCTTAGAAGTTGAAACTCCTTTAATGCACCCAATCTTAGGAGGAGCTGCTGCTAAACCTTTCGTAACTCACCACAATGCTTTAAATCTTGATCTATTCTTAAGAATAGCTCCTGAACTATACTTAAAAAAATTAATAGTTGGAGGATTTGAAAGAGTTTATGAATTAGGAAGAAACTTTAGAAATGAAGGAATTTCTACAAGACACAATCCTGAATTTACTATGATAGAATTATACCAATCTCATGCTAACTTCTATGATATGATGGATCTATGTGAAGGAATAATCTCATCAGTATGTCAAGAAGTTAATGGAACAACTGATATTGAATATGATGGTGTTCAATTATCTCTAAAGAATTTCCAAAGAGTACACATGGTTGATATGATAAAAGATGTTACAGGAGTTGACTTCTGGCAAGAAATGACTTTTGAAGAAGCTAAAAAATTAGCTAAAGAACATCATGTTGAAGTAGCAGACCACATGGACAGTGTTGGACACGTTATAAATGAATTCTTTGAACAAAAATGTGAAGAAAGAGTAGTTCAACCAACATTTGTGTATGGACATCCTGTTGAAATATCTCCACTTGCTAAGAGAAACGAAAAAAATCCAAATTTCACAGACAGATTTGAATTATTTATTAATAAAAGAGAATATGCTAATGCCTTCACAGAATTAAATGACCCTGCTGACCAAAGAGGAAGATTTGAGGCTCAAGTTGAAGAAGCATTACGTGGTAATGAGGAAGCAACACCAGAAATAGACGAAAGTTTCGTAGAAGCTCTTGAATATGGTTTACCACCTACAGGTGGAATGGGAATTGGAATAGACAGACTTGTAATGTTACTTACAGGTGCTCCATCTATAAGAGACGTAATTCTTTTCCCACAAATGAAACCAAGAGATTAATAGACAATTTTTTAGAGTGGAACTTGTTTCCACTCTTTCTATTTGTATATATTTTATTTTTATTTTTTTGGAGGTTATATGCTTAGAGAGTTTATGTTAATTTTTACAATTAACTATGTTGGAATGCTACTGTCAAAGATTTTACATCTTCCTTTACCAGGAACTATAGTATCGTTGTTATTGCTATTCTTTATGTTACAATTTAAAGTTTTAAAATTAGAAAAAATTGAAAATGCTGGAAATTTCCTACTACTGAATATGACTATATTCTTTATGCCACCTACAGTTAAAATCATAGATTCATATGAGTTATTAGAAAAAGACCTTTTTAAAATTATAGTAATCATAATAGTTTCAACATTTTTAACTATGGGTATTACAGGAAAAGTTGTGCAATTAATGATAGATCTTAAAGAAAGGAAAGAGAAAAAATAATGAAAGAGATAATTGTTAGTAATTTATTTTTTGGTTTAATTTTAAGTTATTTTGCACTTGAAATTGGAAAATGGGTGTTTAAGAAAACTCAAACTCCTTTGTGTAATCCTTTTTTAATAGGAACTATTATAGTTATTGTCATATTAAAAGTTTTTAATATTTCAACTGATGACTATTATAAGGGGGCAGGAATGATACTTTTCCTATTGGGTCCTGCTACAGTAGCCCTTGCTATCCCTCTATATAAAAAATGGGATCTATTCAAAAAATTCTTTGTTCCTGTTATGACTGGTGCAATTGTAGGTTCTTTTGTTGGTATAGTATCTGTTATTGTTTTAGGAAAATTATTTGGTATGGATGATAAATTAATTTTTTCTCTTATGCCTAAATCTATAACTACTCCTTTTGGAATCGAAGTTAGCTCTATGCTTGGAGGAATTCCTGCAATAACAGTGGTAAGCATTATGCTTACAGGTATAGCTGGTAACGTAACAGCTCCTCTTATCAGTAAGATTTTTAGAGTGAAACACTCTGTAGCTGTTGGTATTGGAATTGGAGTTTCAAGCCATGCTGTTGGAACTTCAAAAGCTATGGAAATTGGTGAAGTAGAAGGTTCTATGAGTGCCTTATCAATAGTATTTGCTGGAATTCTAACTTTAGTATGGGCACCTCTTTTAAAACTTTTAGTATAGGAGGATAATATGATAAAAGAAGCTTGTGTTGAATCTTTTGAAAAATCTTTAGAAGCTCAAAATAATGGTGCAAATAGAATAGAACTTTGTGAAAATTTAGCTGTTGGTGGGACTACTCCTTCTTATGGAACAGTTAAAATTTGCTTAGAAAAATTAAATATTCCTATTTTTCCTATGATTAGAGCAAGAGGTGGAAACTTTGTCTATTCTAAAGATGAAATAGAAATTATGAAAGAAGATATTAGAGTATTTAAAGAATTAGGAGTTAAGGGAGTTGTTTTTGGTTTTTTAACTTCTGATAACAAAATAGATTTAGAACTTACAAAAGAATTGGTTGAATTAGCTGCTCCTATGGAAGTAACTTTCCATAAGGCAATAGATGAAATCTCTAATCCTTTGGACTATATTGAAGATTTAATAAATATAGGAGTAAAAAGGATTTTAACTTCAGGCGGAAAAGCTACTGCCTTAGAAGGAAGTGAACTAATAAATCAAATGATAAAAAAAGCAAATAATAGATTAAAAATTGTGGTTGCTGGAAAAGTTACAAAAGAAAATCTTAGTGAGCTAAAAAATCTAATTCCTGCTGATGAATTTCATGGAAAACTTATTGTAAATATTAAATAAAATATATGTTATTACTCCCCCCTATATAATTTTATAAAATAGTTGCTTTTTATTGTAATTTATATTATTATAGTATATATTATTTATATAAAAATTTTTCAATTTTTTTTAAATCATTTCAGATTAAACTTAAATTGAACACCGAGGGAATTTTTACAAAATTATATCAATAATTAAATAATATAAATATTTTTTAAGGAGGAGTTTATGGAAAAAGAAAAGAAAAAAGGGATTCAAAGGTTTTTGGATTTTGTTGAAAGAGGAGGGAATAAGTTACCACACCCATTAACATTATTCTGGATATTCTGTGTAATTATTGCAATTATATCTGCAATAGCTGCAAATTCTGGAGCATCTGTTACTTATGAAGCATTTGATAGAAAAGAAAATATAATTAAAGAAACTACTTTAACTATTAAATCTTTATTAAATGCTGAAGGTATTAGATATATTTTCTCTTCTATGGTTAAGAACTTTACTGGATTTGCACCTCTAGGAACAGTTTTAGTTGCTCTTATTGGTATAGGGGTTGCTGAAGGTAGTGGACTTATGAGTGCAACTATGAAAAAAGTTGTTACTGCTACACCTAAAAGATTTTTAACTGCAATGGTAGTTTTAGCTGGAGTTATGTCAAATATAGCTTCTGACGCTGGATATGTTGTATTAATTCCTTTAGGAGCAGTTATATTCTTATCATTTGGTAGACACCCAATAGCAGGTCTTGCAGCAGCATTTGCTGGAGTATCAGGAGGATTCTCAGCTAACCTTTTACTTTCTACAACAGACCCACTATTATCTGGTATTACAACAGAAGCTGCAAAATTACTAAATCCTAGTTATTTTGTAAACCCAGCTTCTAACTACTACTTTATGGCTGCATCAACATTCTTAATTACTATTTTAGGAACTTTTATAACTGAAAAAATTGTTGAACCAAGACTTGGTGAATACAAAGGTGAAATTGTAGTTGACCACAATGAATTAACATCTCAAGAGAAAAAAGCTTTAAGATGTGCAGGAATTTCAGTTTTAATATTCTGTGCTGTAATAGCTTTCTTAATTCTTCCAGAAAATGCAATTTTAAAAGTTGATGGAAACTTAAAACAATGGACACATGATGGACTAGTTCCTACTCTAATGATGTTCTTCTTAGTTCCTGGTATCGTGTATGGTAAAGTTGCTGGAACTATTAAAAATGATAAAGATGTTGCTAAAATGATGGGATCTTCTCTTGCAACTATGGGTGGATACTTAGCACTTTCATTTGCTGCAGCTCAATTCGTTGCTTATTTCTCTTATACAAACTTAGGAACTTTTGTGGCTGTTAAAGGTGCTGACTTCCTACAAAGTATAGGATTAACTGGATTACCTTTAATCGTTCTATTCGTTTTAGTTTCTGCATTCATAAACTTATTTATGGGATCTGCATCAGCTAAATGGGCTATAATGGCTCCAATATTCGTTCCTATGTTAATGAGACTTGGATATACTCCAGAATTTACTCAATTAGCATATAGAATTGGAGACTCTTCAACAAACATTATAACACCACTTATGACATATTTTGCTATGATAGTTGCTTTCATGCAAAAATATGATAAAGAATCTGGTATGGGAACTTTAATTTCTGTAATGCTTCCTTACTCAATGTGTTTCTTAGTTGGATGGACAATATTCTTAGTAATCTGGTTCATGACTGGTTTACCAATAGGAATAGAAGGAGCTATTCACTTAACAGGAATGTAAAATTTAATATAAGAATTCAGCTGTTGTAAAGTATTTACAACAGCTTTTTTATTTTTTTATTTTCTAAAAACAAAATTTTATTATATAATATAAAATAGTTGAAATAAAATTAAAGGAGAAAGATAATGTTAAATGAAATTGCTAAAAATATATATTTGGTAGAAGTACCTCTACCAAAAAATCCATTGAAAGCATTAAATTGCTATTTTATTAAAAATGGAGAAAATATTTTAGTTGTAGATAGTGGTTTTGACCATGAAGAAAGTGAAAAAGTATTTTTTGATGCTCTTGAAGAATTAGGTGCACAAGTTGGAAAAACAGATATGTTTTTAACTCACTTACATGCTGACCACTCAGGACTAGCTTTAAAATTTAAAAATAAATATCAAGGTAAAGTATATTGTAGTCAGATAGACACTGATTATATAAACAAGATGAAACATGAACTATATGCAGATAGATTTGTTCCTACACTAAAAGTTATGGGTATAGAGCCAGATTTTAAATTCTTTGAAACTCACCCTGGACTTGTTTACTGCATAAAAGGTAAGTTAGATACTACTATAGTTAAAGATGGGGATAAAATAGACTTTGGATACTATAATTTTGAAGTTATAGATTTAAGTGGCCATACACCTGGACAAGTTGGAATTTATGATAAAAATCATAAAATATTATTCTCAGGTGATCACATATTAAATAAGATTACTCCTAATATAAGTTTTTGGGATTTTAAGTATGAAGATATCTTAGGGACTTATCTGAAAAACTTAGATAAAGTTTACAATATGGAAGTAGATACTATCTATTCTGCTCATAGAGGAATAATAGATAATCCTAAACTTAGAATAGATGAACTTAAAAAACATTATGCTGATAGAAATGCTGAAGTTTATAACTTATTAAAAGAAGTTGAAGAAAATTCAGCTGCACAAATGGCTGCAAAAATGCACTGGGACTATAGAGCAAAGAACTTTGAAGAGTTTCCTAATAATCAAAAATGGTTTGCAACAGGAGAAGCTCTAGCTAACTTAGAACATCTAAGAGCTATTGGTAAGGCTGATTATGAATTTAGAGATGGAGTAGCATACTATAAAGTAAAAAAATAAAGAGGCTGTTACAAAATTAAAATTTCAATCTAAAAGTTAAAAAATAAGTGAGTTACGAATGGAAATTTACTCAGTAACGAACTATTTTTTTACTTTTTGTGAATTTGCAACAGTCCCTTTATTTATAATTTTATTTGTAAGGTAGACTTATTATGATTCTAGCTCCTGCTTTAAAGGAACTATCTATTTTTGCTCCATATTCATTTCCATAATAATACTGAATTCTCTTATTTACATTTTTAATTCCAACACCACCCATTTTCATAAGTGCTTGTTTTTTAGCTGCTTCAAATCCAATACCATTATCCTCTATTATTAATTCTATCTTATTCTCTATTATTTGAGAATATATAGAAATTATTCCTGTTGTATCTAAATTTTTAATACCATGATAAATTGCATTTTCTACAAAAGGTTGCAATATAATCTTAGGTACCTCTATGTTTTTTAATTCTTCTTGTATTGAAATTTTATATTCTAATTTATCTTCATATCTTTGCTTTTGTATATATAAATATTCTTTAATATGATTTATTTCTTCCTTTAAAGGAATTTTTTCTTTTCCATTACTTAAAGAAATTCTAAAAAAGTTAGATAAAGCCTTTGTAATAGAAATAACTTTTTCAGTATCCTGAAATTCTGCCATCCAAATTATTGTATCCAAAGTATTGTATAAAAAATGTGGATTAATTTGACTGTAAAGTGCATTAATTTCATATTCTCTTAAATATTTAATCTTATCTATCATTTCATTAAAATGGTTTTGTAAACTTAAAATTTCAATACTTACATCACCTTTTAAATTTATTTTTGATAAATCATTATTAAAATTATTCATATGTTGCTCTAACTCTTTAATTGGTTTTGTAATTCTTCTCAATACACTGATACTTATTAAAACTGTAATTAAAAGAGAAGCTAAACAACTTATAACTATCATTTCAAAAAAATGATTTTTTAA
>FLSK01376934.1_pt1 | contig 19106 bp, 7 predicted proteins | sample 1550541 | NCBI WGS metagenome assembly FLSK01 (sample SAMEA4031773, study PRJEB14383) | metagenome | biome: human; feature: oral; material: saliva | place: Philippines | collected 2014
CCTGAATATGACCCTCATATAATAAAATATGATAAAGAACATCTATACTTATTGGATTTCATAGAAAATAAATTGGATTTAGACACTCATAATATAGATTTAGAATTTTCAGAAAATCTAATGAAAAAAGTTGAATTTTCTTCTGATTTACTTACTAAAAAAGAAGAACTTACAAGATTAGAAAACTATGATGAACTATATAATTTCTTAGCTGAAAAAGAAAAAAGCTTAGAAGAATTTGAAGGTTATGTACTATGTGATAATTCTGGTTTTATGTTTAAATTCAAATTACCTTACTATAACTTATGGAAAACAAGAAGAGCTTGGCTTGAAAGATATCGTTCAGCCTTAGTTAAGGGTAAAAAAGTTGAAGTAACTGAAAAAGATGAGCATAGACATTTCAAGAAATTTCTATTAAAATTAGGTAAGGATAAATTACAAGAATTAAGTATAATAGATGTAAGGGAACTATATGAAAAAGAAAATTAAAATAAAAAGAGAGGTATGAAATGAGTGTTAGACTTTTATTTCTATTGATTGCTGGAGTTTTTTTTGTTTTTGCTTCTATATTTTTAATAATTGGAATTATATATGAAAAAATATATCAAAATAATATGAAAGGTTATGATAAGGAAGTAGAAGGAAAAGTTTTAGAAGTTATAAAATCTGGGAAAGATGGTGTTATTGGGAAATTATTTGCTACTTTTGTTGTGTATCAGTATATAGTAAATAATCATAAATATATTGTTAGACCTTATAGTTTTAAAAAAAATTCAGCCATAAATCAAAGATATTTTGATTCTGAAAATGTTACTTGTATTATTTATACAGGAAATCATGGTGGAACTAGTCAAACAAAATATCATACAGGTGAAGATATAATAGTAAAATATAATTCTAATAATCCTAAAAGACATGAAATTCTGAATGATAAGGATAAAACTTTTGCATCTAAAGTATTTAAAATAGTGGGAAAAATACTTATGATTATCCCACTAATTTTCCTTATCATATCATTTTTTGTAAAAGGACAGGTTCAATAAGTAAGGAGACTATATGAAAAAAGAAATAAAAGTCCTAATAAGTGCTTGCTTATTAGGAGACAACGTGAAATATTCAGGTGGAAATAATCTTACACCAGAACTTGTTACATTGTTAGAGAAATATAATGTTGACATTGTGAAAGTTTGCCCTGAGTGTTTTGGAGGTCTACCTATACCAAGAGTACCCTCTGAAATTAGAGAGAATAAAGTTTTTAGTAAGGATAATAGAGATATTACTGAAGAGTTTTTAGAAGGAGCTGAGAAAACTTTAAAAGTAGCTAAAGAAAATGAAGTTGATTTTGTTATTTTAAAAGAAAGAAGTCCCTCTTGTGGTAGTACACATATCTATGATGGGAGCTTTTCAGGAAATGTTATTCCAGGACAAGGAATTACAGCTAAAAGATTGACGGAAGAAAAGATAAAAGTTTTCTCTGAAGAGAATTTAGAAGAGATTGAAAAATATTTAGTAGAATTAGATAAAAATTAGGAGATCTTATGGAAAATCTATACAATGAGGCTTATTCCCTTTTACCTATAGAAGAGAAGAAAGAGATTTTAGAAAATTTAGCCAAGAAGTACAATATGGAGCTTTTAAGATTTGAAACTTTCTCCAAGTATTCAAAATCAACTTTTACAGCTATTTTTAAATATAAGGAAAGTGAGTTTGTTTTTGTTCCAGGAGATACTGTAACTTTAGGTTATGAAGGACTACCTAAGAACTTATCTGATGAAACTTTAAAAGGTTTAAAATATTGTTTAGATGAAACTGAAGATCTTGATACAGTTTTAGGAGAATATATCAGAGATAATTTTAGTAAAGTAAGAAAAGCCACTATAAAACCTATGTTGGTTGAAAGAGATTTACAGACAGTAGCTTGGAAAAAAAGTAATTTAGAAGAATTGAAAGACTTTGACAGCGATTTACTAAAGGACTATAATGAATTTAAAAGTTCTGACTACAATAGATTAACACTAGATGAAACAGCTAGATTTACAAAAGTTGGAAATGACATAGAAATAGAGTTATATGATGATATTAGCTACGAGGAACTTTGTGAAAATTTAAAAGATGAAGGCTTTTCTTTAGCTAATTTAGATGAATGGGAATATCTATGTGGTGGAGGTTGTAGAACTCTATTTCCTTGGGGAGATGACTTGGACTACAATATGAACTTGCTATATTTTTCTAAAGAAGGCAATGATAAATATGACTTAGAAGAGCCTAACTTCTTTGGACTTTCAATCGCTTATGATCCATACAAAATGGAAATTGTGGAAGATGATGATGATTATGTATTTAAAGGTGGAGATGGAGGTTGCAATATCTGTGGAGGTTATGGAGATTTTTTAGGTTATTTACCTTGTTCTCCATATTACACTCAAGAACATATGAATTCTATAAACATTCTTGATGATTGCATTGTTAATGAGTATGATGATGAACTTGATGGCGATTTCAATTTCTATCGTAGAATTATAAGAATAGGAGAGTAAAATGAAAAAAATACTTGTATTATTACTTATGTTATTTTTAGGAATCATCAGTTATGCTAAAGAAGATGATATACTTGGAACTTGGCTTATTAAAGAAAATGGAAAAATAGTAGAAATCTATAAAAATGAAAATGGAGAGTACACTGGAAAGATTAAAGAAGATAACTTTATTTTCTTAAAACAAGCTAATGACTTAACTTACGATAAAGAAAAAAATAGCCTGGCCTATTTTAATTTAAAATTTCCAGAAGATAAATTTTCTTGGTATGTTTGGATAAACATAGAAAAAGATGGAAATCTCTTTATCAAAGGGACAGGAAATACTGAGGTTGGAAAATATGTTAGAGAATTACATCTTATTAGACAAAAATAATTTTTATTAAGGGGGAATAAAAATGGTAGAACTATTGACATCAGGTGCTATGAGTAATAGAATGTTACTTTCAATATTTGCAATATTTTTTTCTATCTTTCCAGTTATGTTTTTAATATTTGGAATTATGATGCGAAGAGGACAACAAAATAATATTAGTAGTTATGATGGTGAAGTTAAAGGAGAGATAATAGAGGTTTTAAACTCTGAAAAAAGTGCAATGTATGCTACTTATCCTATATATCAATATGAAGTAAATAAACATAAGTATATTGTTAAACCTAATTTTATATTTTTTAATTCTAGTTTAGATAAAAAATATCATGATAGTGAAAATGTAACTTGTATTACATATCTAAATAAACATGGTGGAAATACTAGGACAAAATATAAGGTTGGAGAAAGTATAATAATAAAATATGATGTTGAAGATCCTAAAAATCATGAAATTCTAAATGACAAAGACAAAAAATTTGCATATGATAGTAGAAGAATTGCTGCACTTCTTCTTATGATTTTTCCTCTTATTTTCCTTATTGCTTCATTTTTTATTAAAGGACAAGCAGTTTTCACACCAGCAAATTAATATTACTCTTTGAAGGCTGAGAAATCAGCCTTCTTTTTTATAATAAAATTACTTTTTTTCTCAGATTTTCACACTGCTCATTTTACCATAAACTCATTGATACTATTGACAAAACAGGTGTTTTTTGTTACAATAAAATAACTTACAAAATTTATTTACTTAAGCAAAATTAAAGGCAATTTAGATACATGAACAACATTATTTAACTTAATAAAAAATTAAAAATATAAATAAAATTTCAGGGGAGAAAAAATGAGAAATAACAGCCTACAAACTACAGAAAAAAATTTACGTTCTATTGCTAAAAGATATGAAAATGTAAAATATTCAGTTGGGCTTGCTGTACTTTTTTTAATGAAAGGAACAAGCGCTTTTTCTGATGACAACATGATACAAGAAGCAGAAAAGCAAAAGGATATTTTAACTGATGCTAAAAAAGAAAAAGCAGAAGTAAAAGAAAGAAAAAAAGTAACAAAGGCTACTCAAAAATTAAAAGCTTCTTGGGCAAATGTACAATTTGGTGCTAATGATTTGTATAGCAATTTTTTTGTTACACCAAAAACTAAAGTGGATAAAGCTTCAATAGTAAAGAGTGAAAATACTATTTTACTAGCTAGTGCAGATAATAACATAAGTTTACCTACTTTTTCTAAAATTGCATCTGATATAGAAGAAACATATGCACCTACAACAGAAGAGATAAACACAAGCAAGGGAAACTTAAGAAATTCAATAGGAAATTTACAAGAAAAAATAAGTCGTGCAAGAGCTGAAAATGCTAAAGAAGTTCAAGGTTTAAAACTAGAATTAGTTCAACTTATGGAACAAGGAAATCAAGTAGTTAAATCACCTTGGTCATCTTGGCAATTTGGTGCTAACCATATGTACAACAATTGGAATGGGGCATATAAAGGAAGAGGTGATAAAGTATCAGAAGGAGCTATAATAAATAAATCTGCTAATTCTCTTGATCCTCTAGCTAAAAATATAGCAATTCCAAATTTAAAAAGTACTAAATATGGTGCAACTGATTTAAACATTGTAGAAGAACCAAATGCCTCAGTTTCTGTAACTACTAGAATTACTCCAGTTATTATAGATAAAGGTACTACTAGAAAGAGTCAAGAACCATATGATTTTAATTTACCTTATTTTGAAGCTAGAGAAATAGGAACTCCTTCTATTCCAACTGTTAACGCTCCAAATATAACAGTAAGCGGTTTTGCTGATTTCCCTGGAAGATGGATCAATGGGGTAGCTGGTAGATATTCATACTGGCATACAAATAATGGTATAGGAAATACTGATGGTAACCTATATCAAACTTCTGTAGAAAAAGGAGAAGTACTGAAAAGAAGAGGTGGACCTGTAAACAGAATTCAACTTAAAAACTATCAAAGAGGGCAAATACAAGTAAGACCTGTAAACGTTGATGTAGGAGTTGAACCTCCTGAAAATATCGACCTTGCTGGTGATGCACCTACATTCTTTATGTCACTTGAAGATATACCTTATTCATATTTTGGGAAAAATTCAAAATTATCTTTAATAAATGAAAATAACAATGTAGATGGACAAATATTTATACACTTCGAAACAGAAGGTAATACTACAGATAAATTTGATAAATTAAAAGCAGATGGACATATATCAACAGAAGAATTCAATGAAATAAGAAAGTATACTGATGATACTGATTTTAAAAATGACCAAGGTGGAGAGCTTTATCATGTAAATAGAGGTACAGTTGAATTAGGTGGTACAGGTATTAGATATGTTCAAACAACCTTTGCTGGAAATATGGGAAGAAGAGTTAACCTTGTAGAAAATCGTGGAAATATTATTAGTATGAACTATGAAGAAGGAAATACTAAAACTCATTCGAATGCTATTTTCCTTTATGGACCAGATACAGGAGCTGGTTACACAGGTACTCAACATATATATGCTAATAATAAAACTGGTAAGATAAGTATGTATGGAGAAAAAGGATATCTTGCTGTTTTCACTGCAAGCTCTACTCTAGCTCGTGGAGATGTATCTTTTATAAATGATGGAGAAGCTAATCTATATGGTAGAAACAGTGTTGGTCTATTTATAACAAAAGATGCTCGTGGAAAACTATCTCAAAAGTCTAATTTTATTATGAATAGTCCTATAAATCTTCAAGGTGACAATACTACTGGGCTTTATATAGAAAACAGTGGAGATGGAATAAAAAATGATAGAAATACTGCTAGATTTATAATAGGAGCTAAAGATAATGCTACAATACCAGCTTATGTTCCAGAAAACAGTCTTCTTAATGCAGCAAATAGTAAAGAAGCTAATCACAATAAAGTTGGTGGAGATGAAAACTTAGCTGAAGAAATAGTTGGTATATATTTAAATAATCCAGATGCTGAGTTACATGTAAAAGTTCCACAACTTGAAATTGAAAAATTTTCTAAAAAGTCTATAGGAATTTTCTCAAAAGATGGGGAAGTTAAAGCTACTGATGGAAATATAGAACTAAAAGGTGGAGAAGACAATATAGCTCTTTATGCTAATGGTGGAAAAATTGATTATACAGGTAATATTAATGTAAATAAATCAACATTAGCTGGAGATAAAGGAAATACAAATGGTATAGGAAATATGGCAGTCTTTGCTTCTTCTCCAAATAATTATGTCAAAGTAAATGGCGATATAAATATGGATACAAGAGATACAGTAGCTATTTACTCTGATAATACAAAAATAGATTTAAATGGAAAACTTGATATAAAATTAAAGCCTGAATCAACAGGAAAAAATATAGCAATCTATGCTAAAAATAGTTCTGCAACAAGTCCTATAACAGTGCAAACTAACCAATCTAAAATAGAAATAGATGGTAAAAAAGATGATGATACTATTACAAATCAAGGTTTAGCACTTTATGCAGAGCAAGGAGGACAAATTATTGCAAATGGAACTTCATTGACAGATGGACTTCATATGAAAGTTAACAACGGAGGCTCAGCTATTGTTTCTGATGGTGCTACTAGTAATGTACAGGCTAAGTACTCAACTATTGATTATGATAGTAATGGCTATGCTCTGTATACAAAAAATAATGGAAACATAGATGTAAGAAATGCAAAGATTAACTTATATGGTAAATCAACTGGATTTGAAAGAAGTGGAGATTTAACAGATCCATTCACTATGAATTTAACAGATGCTAAGTTCTATGCTCATTCAAATGATGTTTCTATTATGAGTTTAAAAAATATTCCATCTTTAAATTTCTCTACATTAGCTGGTACATTTTTCAGTGGTTATCTTGGTGGAGCAGAAGTTCATGGTGCAAGTGGAGCTAAAAACTATAAGATAGCAACTATAGACGGTATAGGTGCATTTAATATAGATAGTAACTATGACAAGAGTAAAGCTCTTGATCCTGCTAATGAAGGGACTAATGACTATGTCTTAACAAGACACCTTTTAATGCAAAGAGCTACAATAAATCTAAAATCAGGAAACAATGTTAGAGCCATATTAAGTAGTAGTGATATAGCTGACCTTGGGGAACAAACAGCTGTAGGTTTAGCAAACTATGTTGGTGGTCAAATCAATTTAGAAACTAATACAAGTGTAAATGTTGATAGAACTGATAAAGCTAGTGATGCAGTAGGTGTTGGTTCTGTAGGTCTATTTGCAGATAGTGGAAGAGTTAATGTTGCTTCAGGTGCAACTATTAATGTTGAAAAAGAAAATAACTTTGTAAATGGTAGTTCCGTTGGTATTTATGCTTCAAATGGTACAGATGTTTCAAATGCCGGAACTGTTAATGTAGGTGGAAAAGGTTCTATAGGAATTCTAGCAATGACTCGTAGAATAGATGCTAATGGTAATCCTCTACCTAGTGGTTCTACTTCACTATATCTTAGAAATGAAAGCACTGGTGTTATTAATATGGATGGTGAATCTGCTATTGGAGTGTATTTTCTTAATAATCATTCATACACCTCTAATCCAGTTAATAGAGGACATAATTTTGGTGTAATAAATATGTCTGGAAACAATGCTATAGGAATGTTATCAACTGGTGGACAAGTATATAATATGAATACTATAAATATCAACTCTGATCAAGGTGGAGTTGGAATATATGCTACAGCTGGAACAGCTACTAATCCGCATTTTTCAGATATTGGAAGTGATATTGGAGCAGTAATAAATTTAAAAAGTTCTGTATCTAAAGATAATCCAAATATAGGAATTTTTACTGAAATTTCAAAAGATGGTTATGGTTCCAACTTATCTAATTCAGGAGATATTATTGGTGGAGATAATAACTATGGTATATATGGAGTATATATTTGGCACGATACTGGTAAAATTAAGTTAGGAAATAATAGTGTAGGAATTTTTGGATTAGCCAATGTTGTAGATAGTCCTAGTGATGTTAATGTGACAGATGGTGAAATAGAAGTTGGAAATAATTCAAAAGGAATTTTTGTTTCAGGAAACTCTGCTACTAATCTAATAAATGGTGCTAAAATGACTATAGGCGACAATTCTTTTGCTTATGTATTAGATACTAAAGAAATTCCTGCTGATCCAGTAACTGGAAATCCTGCTGTTCAAAGTGTTTTAGAAAGTAATTCTACTGATGAAACTAAATTAGGAAATAACAGTACATTTATTTATTCTAGTGATAAAACTGCAATTATTACTAATAATACTCCTTTAAGAACAACTGGCAATAAAAACTATGGTATCTATGCTAGTGGGAATATCACTAACCTAGCAGATATGGATTTTAGCTCTGGAGTTGGAAACGTAGGAATATTAAATGTAAGAGATATAGGTAGCACAACTTCAAAAGCTGTAAATGGTCAACTAGGAGCAGCTACTCAACCAACTATAACAGTAGGAAAAAGTGATGTTATTAATGAAAATTACTCTATTGGAATGGCTGCAGGTTATTTAGATAAAGATGGCATTTTAAAACAAACAGGTCATGTTGAAAACTACGGAAAAATAGATGTAGTTGGAGAAGGCGGTATAGGAATGTATGCTGCTGGAAGTGGTTCAATGGCAATAAACCATGTAGGAGCTGAAATTAATCTTAGTGGTCAAGACTCTATTGGTATGTACTTAACAGACAGTGCCATTGGAGAAAACTATGGTACTATAAGAACAGCTCCAAATAATACAAAAGATGGTATAGTTGGAGTAGTAGCAAATAATAATGCTGTTATTAAAAACTATGGAACTATTGAGATTAAAGGTCAAGGAAATACAGGAATTCTTCTAGCTAATGGTGGAGATAACGAAGGAAATGATCCGGTTAACTTAGATGGAGCTGAAGGAGTAGTTAGAAAGAGAATAGAACCGACTGGTAAAAAAATCAATGGAGTTGAAATAGTTGCTCCAGGAAATGGAACAGCTACAATTAAAAGAAATGGAAAGCCTGTAGTTCCAACTCTTGTTGATACTATTCCAGCAAAACCAAATGAAATAACAGCTGGTGCCACAACTTTAGACTTAAGAAATACTGTCTTAGCAGAAGCTCCTTCATTGACAAGAGCTAGTTCACTAGGTATGTATGTTGATACTTCTGGAAGACAATTTACAAATCCTATACAAGGTTTAGAACATTTAACTAATTTAAAAGAAGTTAATTTAATCTTTGGAATAGAGGCAACAAACTATACAGATAGTAGAGATATACAAGTAGGAGAAAATATTTTATCTCCATATAATAATACAATTTCAACTCTTTCTAGAAATGGAAAAACTAAATTTAATTTGAATTCTGGAAGTTTAACTTGGATAGCAACTGGAACTCAAGATACAAATACAGGTAAATTTAATGCAGTATATCTTTCTAAGATTCCTTACACATCTTTTGCAAAAGATAAGAACACATATAACTTTATGGATGGTTTAGAACAAAGATATGGTGTTGAGGGTACAGATTCAAGAGAAAAAACTTTATTTAATAAATTAAATGCAATAGGAAAGGGTGAACCTGAATTATTTGCTCAGGCTGTTGATCAAATGAAAGGTCATCAATATGCTAATACTCAACAAAGAGTACAAGCAACTGCTGATATCTTAAATAAAGAATTTAACTATTTAAGAAATGAATGGTCTAATCTGACTAAAGACTCTAATAAGATTAAAACTTTTGGAGCTAGAGGAGAATATAATACTAAGACTGCTGGTATCGAAGATTACAAGAGCAATGCTTATGGAGTAGCTTATGTTCATGAAGATGAAACTGTAAGACTTGGAGAATCAACAGGTTGGTATGCAGGTATGGTTCACAATAAGTTGAAATTCAAAGACTTTGGAAGATCTGAAGAAGAAATGCTACAAGGAAAACTTGGAATATTTAAATCAGTTCCATTTGATGAAAATAACAGCTTAAATTGGACAATATCTGGAGATATATCTGTAGGATACAATAAAATGCATAGAAAATACTTAGTAGTAGATGAAATTTTCAATGCTAAATCTAGATATAATACTTATGGAGTAGGTCTAAAAAATGAAATAAGTAAAGAATTTAGATTGAGTGAAGGTTTCTCAGTAAAACCTTATGCTGCTCTAGGTTTAGAATATGGAAGAATATCTAAGATAAAAGAAAAATCAGGTGAAATGAGATTAGAAGTTAAGGGTAATGACTACTTATCAGTAAGACCTGAAATAGGAAGTGAACTTGCTTATAAACATTACTTTGGAGCTGGTGCATTCAAGGCTGCTGTTGGAGTAGCTTATGAAAATGAACTAGGAAGAGTTGCAAATGCTCATAATAAAGCTAGAGTAGCTAATACTTCTGCCGATTGGTATGATCTAAGAGGTGAAAAAGAAGATAGAAGAGGTAATGTTAAGGTTGACTTAAATGTTGGCTTAGAAAGTGAAAGATATGGAGTAACTGCTAATGTAGGTTACGACACTAAAGGTGAAAACCTAAGAGGTGGAGTAGGATTAAGAGTTAAATTCTAATCTTTCAATTAATTCAACACTAACCCTAGTGTATATAGATTATTATTTCCCTAAAAAGAAGGTTGAGAAATTAGCCTTCTTTTTTTACTTTTTTCACTTAATTTTTGTACTGCCCTTGTTACGCTAAATCCATTGATATTATTGACAAAATTATAGATTTAAGCTATAATTAAATAGCACTACAAAACTAATTTACTCAAGTCATAAAAGGTAAAATTGTTATAAAAAAATATTAATTATATAAATTTTTACAGGGGGGTAAAAATGGGAAATAACAGCCTACAAACTACGGAAAAAAATCTTCGTTCTATTGCTAAGAGATATGAGAATGTAAAATATTCAGTTGGGCTTGCAGTACTTTTTTTAATGAAGGGGACAAGTGCATTTTCTGAGGATAATAAGATACAAGAATTAGAAAAGCAAAAAGATATTTTAACAGATGTAAAAAAAGAAAAAGCAGAAGTAAAAGAAACTAAGAAAGTAGAAAAGACTGCACAAAAATTAAAAGCTTCATGGACAAATATGCAATTTGGAGCTAATGATTTATATAGCAATTTTTTTGTTACACCAAAAAATAAAGTAGAAAAAACTTCAATAGTAAAAAGTGAAAAGGCTGTTTTAGTGGTTAGTGCAGATAATGGGACAAGTTTGCCTATGCTTGCTAAACTTACATCAGATATAGAAAAAACATCAACACCTACAACAGAAGAAATAAATACAAGCAAAGAAAATCTAAGAAACTCAGTTGAAAACTTACAAAATAAGATAGATACAGCAAGAAAAGAAAATAATAAAGAGATAAATGGTTTAAAATTGGAATTAGTTCAATTGATGGAACAAGGGGATCAAGTAGTAAAATCACCTTGGTCATCTTGGCAATTTGGTGCTAACTATATGTATGATAATTGGAGTGGTACATACAAAGGCAGAGGAGATAAACCTGAAAAGTATCCTTTTGAAGGTATATATACAAGAAGTTCGAATGTTTTTGGTAGATCTACATCGGCAAGAACAGCTGACCAAAAGGCAATATTAGGTTCTATAATAGCAACAAGTGGAGGTTTCACTCCCAATGATACAGGTTTAAGTTATGGATTAATAAGAAGAGCTCAAATAAATGAAGATCCAATTTCAATAGAAGTAAGTGCAGGAATTAGACCTAAACATATTCAAAAAGGTGCAATAACATTAAGTGTACCACCAGTTAATATTATTCAACCAACTCCAAGTGTAACATTAGGAATAACTAACACTCCAGCTGCACCAAATATCAATATTCCTTCATTTTCACCAGTTGCTCCAAAAGTAGAGGCTCCCGCTTTACCAACACCTCCTACTTTTGCAATAGTATTGGGTGCTGATTGTAATGTTGGCTGTAATAGTAGTGGTAGTACACCAAGACAAAATACAAAAACTGCATTTAATTTAGCTAACAGAGCAGTTGGAAATATTCAAAGCATATTACACTATACGTGGCCTGAAGGAAGTGGAGGATACAGATTACCGGGAGAAAGAGCATCTTTAGCATTTAAGATGTATGCAGATACAAAAATAGATTTCACTGTAGGAACAGATACACCAAAAGGACATAGTAATTGGGGAGCAACGACACCAGCCCCCAATAATATATATTTCAATTCATATAATTTTGGTGATGAATATGCAAATCCTGTAGCAAGTTCAGCTAATGGAGCTAATCCAAATAAAAATAATCAATATTTCTTTGTTGGTGGATCAAGATTTATTGAATCAGATGATGTAGGAGCTGCAGGAAATACATTAACAATACCAAATGGATATACAATCAATTTAGGAGGAATTTTTACTCTAGGTTTAGTCTCACAAGGGCATAAAACAACACAATTAAATGCTGGTACTATAACAGACAGAGAAGAAAAAGATGATAATTGGATAAAAAATATGCCTTATGATACTGCTGGTTCGGGAGCAGGGAAATATTTAACAATAAAAGGTCCTACTGAAGAATATCATATAAAAAGAAGTGTCGATGGTTATGTTGGATATAAAGTCGCTATAGCTCTAATTCAAGAAGATGCTGTTCAAGGTGGAGATATTATAAATGACACTACTGGTCTAATCGATTTTAGAGGTGAAAGGTCAATAGGACTATATACTTACTTACCAAATCCAACTACAGGTAATGTTTATTCAAAAAGACCTATGACAAATAAAGGAAATATCCTTTTATCAGGTGCTGAAAGCTATGGTATGAAATATGCTGCTACTGAGTCTGCAGGAACAGTTACTTTTGTAAATGATATAACAGGTACTATCACTTTAAGGAAAAATCCTAATGGAAATGACAAAGCAGATAATGCAGCAGCTATGGCTTTAATGAGGGATAACTCTGTAACAACAAAGGTGACTCTAACAAGAGGTAAGGCAATAAATAAAGGAAATATTAACTTAGAAGATAATGTTTCTAATGCTTTAGGAATGTTTGTTAATATTAATTCTGATATGACAAATGAAGGTACAATAAAAGTTTCGGCAATTGCTCCAAAAGTATCTAATAAGTATCAATTCAATGTTGCTATGAGAGCTGACCAAGCTGATATAGCTTATGAAGGTACTAATACTAAAGATACAGAAGTTATAAATAAAAATAGTATTAAACTTACTGGACAAGGTGCTATAGGTATGATAGCAAATGGAAGTTCAACATCAGGTACTAATACTAAACATGCAATTGCAACTAATAATGCTGGTGCAACAATAGATATAGATAAAGAAGGTACAAGTGAATCTAAAGATAACTTTGGAATGTTAGCAACAAATCAAGCTGAAGTTATAAACAAAGGAACTATTAATATTGGAGCTTCAACAGGTTCTGTAGGAATGGCAGCTTTAAAAGATGGAGCAACACATTCTACTGCTAAAAATGAAGGAACTATTAGTGTTAATGGAGCAGAGGCTACTGGTGTATATAATACTGGGCATTTCTTAATGGATAATATAAATGCTAAAATTAATGTAAAAGGTAGTCAATCTATTGCTCTGTATGCAAAAGAAACTGATCCAACTCATACTAAAACTGAATTAAAAAAAGGAACAGTTAAATCAGAAGATGGAGCAGTTGCTCTATATTCAGATCAAGCTGATATAACACTAGATAATACTTCTGGTAACTTAAAATTAGTTGCTGGAAATGGAGGATTATTATTCTATAACTATAAATCCTCTAATCCTAATGACTATGCTGGACAATTTACAATAAATGGACCTGTAGTTGCTGATATAGAATCTGGAGGATATGGTTTCTATCTTAAAAATGCAACTATAAATAATGTAAGTGGTCAAGTACAAGGAGTTCCAGCTTTCTTAGATGCAATGTTTAATATTACAGCTAATAAGTTAAAAGTAAAAATGCAATCTGGTGGAACATTTATGGTTTTACATAAACCTACTGGTGGAAGCATGAAGTTAAGCAGTGTTAGTAATTTAGCAGCTATTAACAGTGCACTAGGTTCAAAAGTAGAATTAGAAGCTCCTACAACAGGATCATATAAGGTATATTCTGTATATAGAGGTAAACTTGAAATTAACCAAGATGTTAATTTAGATAATGATGAATCAACTGCAACACCAGATGCTTTTTACAAAGTCGATTTCCGTTCTTCAAATATGTTAGTTGAAGCTGGAAAAACTGTTTCAGGAACAAAACAAGGACAAGTCGCTTTATTCCAAGGTAACTTCAATGAAGGTGCTGGAGGAGATGTTGGAACGGTTGGAGATGTATCTATTGTTAATAATGGTACTATTAAATTAACAGGAAACAGTATAACAACTGGACCAGTTGCTAGTAGAAAAACTACTACCGCTATGGCAGGGGACTTTATTACTTTAACAAATAATAAAACAATAGAAGTTACAGGAGATAATGGAATAGGTATCTATGGAGCTGGAGGCTCTAAGATATTAAATAATATAGGAGCAAGCCTTACTGTTGGACAAGAAGGAGTTGCCCTATATGGTGCAAATAAATTAAATAGTTCAACATTAGGAGATGGAACTATTTCTGTAACAAATGCTGGGGATATTCAAGGAGTAAATGGAAAAACTAAAGCTTTTGGTATATTTGCTGAAAACACTTCATCAACAGTAACTGATTCTAATTTAACAAATAGTGGAACAATAGATTTTTCTTCTTCTCAAGAAAGTATAGGAATCCATTCAATAAATTCCACTGTATCAAATACAGGTAATATAAAAATGGGATTAAAAGGAGTTGCAATAAATTCTAAAAATTCTGATATTAATTCTACTGGAGATATAGTTTTAGCTGGAAATGGTATTGCATTTAACTTAGGCGGAACTTTTACAGGAAGAACATTAAATTTCTCATCTAAGGTAACTCTAAATGGTGATGGAAACTCTATCTTTAATCTAAAAGATATGGCATTTAGTTCAGTTGGTGCGAGTTTAACTGAAAATGTAAATATAGTACCAAATGGAAAGAGCTTTGCATATTTTTCAATGGATAATTCTTCTTTAGTTTATGATAAGGATAAAACATTTGTTGGAGATAAGATTACACTAGTAAGTGCTAAGAATTCAACAGTTGATTGGAGATCAAATGTAATATTAAATGGTCAAGAAAATGTTACTTTCTATTTGAATGGAAGAAAAGCAGGTGCTGCACTTGAATTAAAAACAGCTGCTGGAAAAACTATTATTTTAGGTAATAAGTCTGTTGGAGCTTATGGAGTAAATGGAGCAAGAATTGAAAATGACTCTGATATAGTAGTAGGTTCTGATGGAGCGGCTCTTTACTCAACTGGTGCAACTGGAAGCTTAAAAAATACTGGAAAATTAACAATAGGTAAAAACTCTGTTGGTATGTTCATGAAAGATGGAACAGCTCTTACTAATACTGGAGAAATAGTTTCTACAGCTGAAGGAGCAAAAGGGTTAGTTATAAATAGAACTACAGCAGGAACTTATACAAATACTGGAAAAATAAAATTAACAGGAACTTCTTCGATAGGTATACATGCTGAAGGAGCAGCACATAATATTAACAGTGGGGCTGATGTTGAAGTTGGAAATACTACAGGTACATCTCAAAGTGTTGCAATACATTTGAAAGATGGAGGAGAAGTTAATGTACTTGCTAATACTTCTGTAAAAGCTGGAAATGGCTCAATAGGTATTTACGGAAGCACTGTATCAACAACTGTTGATAATAATGCTAAAGTTGAAGTTGGAGATGGAGCTGTAGCTATCTACGCAAAATCTGGAAATGTTAATTTAAATGCTGGTTCTAAAATGAAAATAGGAGAAACTTTAGGAACAAATAAAGAAGCTGTTGGAGTTTATTATGTTGGAAATGCTGGAACAATAAATAACAACCTAACATCTTTTGATATAGGAAAAGGATCTATAGGTATTGCTGATGCTGGAACTGGAGCTACAACAATTAATAATAATTCAGCAACAGTAGCTTTAAAAGGAGATTCAATATATACTTATACTTTTAATACTAGTTCAAATGTTATAGGAAATACTGCAATTACATCTACAGGAAATGGAAACTATGGATATTATGTAGCTGGTAACCTATCAAATTATGGTACTATGGACTTATCTTCTGGAAACGGAAATGTTGGAATATATAGTGCATATGGAGCAGGAACAGGAAATGGAGTTGCTAGAAACTATGCTAATATTAAAGTAGGAAAAACAGATTTAGAAAATGAACTATATAGTATAGGTATGGCAGCAGGGTATACTAATAATAATAGACCAAGTGAAAATAAAGTTGGACATATTGTAAATATGGCAGGTAGCACTATAACTGTTGGAAATGAAAATTCAATAGGAATGTATGCATCAGGAGCAGGTTCAACAGCTGAAAACTATGGAACTATTCATGTTACAGCTAAAAAAGGTATAGGAATGTACCTAGAAAATGGAGCAACAGGTTACAATAGAGCAGGTGGCTTAATTGAAATAGATCCTAGTGCACAAAATGCAATAGCTGTTTATTCAACAGGAGGTACTACTGTATTTAAAAACTATGGAACTATTAGATTAAAAGCTCCAGATTCAAAAGGTATTGTAACTGCTAACAATGCTCAAGGAACTAATGAAACTGGTGGAATAATAGATGTTCAACATAGTTCAGCAGAAGCAACTAAGAAAATAGAAGGAACTGCTGGTGGAGATAAGAAATTTGGAGATAAGACTCTAAGTGTTCCAAGAGGTGGATTAACAGATAGTAAAGTTAAGGACTCTACTGGAAATATTATAACACCAACTGTAATCGACGCTACAAGTGCGACTGCTACAGCTAATATCCAAGTTTCTAATGATCCTATTGCTAAGACAACTTACAATAGAGATATTTTAAAAGAACATCAAGATTTTGGTTCAATATCAAAGATAGGTATGTATGTTGATACATCAGGAGTAAACTTTACTAATCCAATAGAAGGACTAAATAATTTAACTGGATTGAGAAAGGCAGACTTAATAATAGGAGCAGAAGCAGCTGAATATACAAATGCTAAAACTTTAACTGTTGGAACAAATATCTTAAAAAGATATAACACAGCATTACTTAACAGTGGAGTAGATAAATGGGATATTTTATCAGGTTCTCTAACTTGGGCAGCAGTACCTTTAAGATTAAGTAGAAATGGAGAAATTCAAGGTGTTCTAATGACTAAGGTAGACTATAAAGAATATGCTAAAGATAGTACTACACCATATAATTTCCTAGATGGATTAGAACAAAGATATGATAAGAATGCACTTGATTCAAAAGAAAAGAAACTATTCAATAAGTTAAATTCAATAGGTAAGAATGAACCCATCCTATTATCTCAAGCATTTGATGAGATGTTAGGACAACAATATGCTAATACTCAACAAAGAGTACAAGCAACTGGTAATATTCTTGATAAAGAATTTAATTATTTAAGAAATGAATGGTCTAATCCAAGTAAAGATGCAAACAAGATTAAGACATTTGGAACTAGAGGAGAATACAGTACAGGTACAGCTGGTATAAAAGATTACAAGAACCATGCATATGGAGTAGCTTATGTACATGAAGATGAAACTGTAAAACTTGGAGAATCGACAGGTTGGTATACAGGTATAGTTCACAACACATTTGACTTCAAGGATATTGGAAAATCTAAAGAGGAACAATTACAAGCTAAACTTGGAATCTTTAAGTCAGTTCCATTTGATCATAATAATAGCTTAAATTGGACAATATCTGGAGATATCTTTGCAGGGTACAACAAGATGAACAGAAGATTCTTAGTTGTAGATGAAATATTTAATGCTAAATCTAGATATAGTACTTATGGAGTAGGGCTAAAGAATGAGTTATCTAAAGAATTTAGATTAAGTGAAGATTTCTCAGTAAGACCTTATGCAGCCCTAAGTTTAGAATATGGAAGAGTGTCTAAGATAAGAGAAAAATCTGGTGAAATAAAATTAGAGGTAAAGGCTAATGACTATTTCTCAATAAAACCTGAAATAGGAACAGAACTTGCTTATAAACATTACTTTGGAGCTAATACAATGAAAGTAGGAGTATCAGTAGCTTATGAAAATGAATTAGGAAGAGTAGCTGATTCAAAGAATAAAGCAAGAGTAGGATATACATCTGCTGGTTGGTATGATCTAAGAGGAGAAAAAGAAGATAGAACTGGAAATGTTAAAACTGACCTTAATATTGGTTGGGATAATCAAAGAGTTGGAGTAACTGCAAATGTAGGTTACGATACAAAAGGAAACAATGTCAGAGCTGGAGTGGGACTAAGAGTTATATTCTAATCTACCAACAAAATTTTAACACTAACCCTAGTGTATATAGATTATTATTTCCCAAAGAAGAAGACTGAGAAATCGGTCTTCTTCTTCTTTTTAACCTATGTATGAATTTTTTAATATTTCTACTTTTATTCCTGTCTTATGATTTGCTTTTAAAGATAGTAAACTATCTTGTGAAATTATAAGACTTGGAATAGTATGTCCGCAGTCGAAATTATAAATAATAGGATAATTTCTTTCTCCTAATACTTCCTTAATAATATCTATATATTCAAGATTTGAATTTTTATTATTATATACTTCTGGCTTTCCAAATACAAGTCCTTTTACTCCTTCAAAAACTCCACTCAATTTTAAAGTATTCAAGTTTCTTTCTTCTGAATCTATTGTAGCATTCATTTCTTCAAGAATTAATATTTTATCTTTAAAACTTGGAACATATTCAGTTGCAAGAAGTGACACTAAAGTATCTATGTTAGCAATGATAACTTCCCCTTCAGCCTCTCCTTCATTTAAAATTTTCCAACCTTCATTTTTTATATATTCTCTCTTTTTAGTTTTCCATTCATCAGTAAAAGCATTTAATAATTTATTAGAATAAAATTCTGGTTCTTCCAAAGAATAAGACTTTTTAAAGAATAAATTATCTAAAGTATTTTTTAAAAATGAAGATATACCCTCATATTCTCCAAAAGTAGGAATTAAACTTCCACCATAAATTGGTTTTAAATTAGTTTTTTTTAAGATTGCAAGTTGAATAGCTGTTATATCACTATATCATGAGGTCAAGAGATCGAGACCATCCTGGCTAACA
>FLSK01376791.1_pt1 | contig 18840 bp, 11 predicted proteins | sample 1550541 | NCBI WGS metagenome assembly FLSK01 (sample SAMEA4031773, study PRJEB14383) | metagenome | biome: human; feature: oral; material: saliva | place: Philippines | collected 2014
GCTCGCGGGGGAGTGCCCCCTCTGCGGCGCTGGGGCGCCTTGAGGACGGAGCCCCCGCTCCGCATGAGCACCTACGCAGTGGTGGGTTCCGACCCCTGAATGACGAACTGCGAGGCGCAAAACATGACGCAGTGCCATACTGAAACCATGAAGATTCTGCACACCTCCGACTGGCACCTCGGCCGCACCTTCCACCGCAGCCCCCTCACCCGCGAACACCAGCAGTTCATCGACGAACTGCTCGAATACGTGCACGCCGAAGGCATCGATACTCTCCTCATCAGCGGCGACGTCTACGACAGCACCATCCCCACCGCCGAAAGCACCACCCTGCTCGACCAAGCACTCACCCGCCTCATGCGCGCCGGCGTGCAAGTCATCCTCAGCTCCGGCAACCACGACTCCTTCCGCCGCCTCAGCTACGGCGCCGCCTTCTTCGAAGCCTCCGGCGTGCACCTGCGCACCAGCCTCGAAGACGCTACCCGCCCCGTCGAACTCACCGACGGCACCTTGCGCGTACACGTCTACGCCATCCCCTACCTCGCGCCGCGCCTCCATGCCACCGCCCTCGGTGTAGATCCCACCCACCACGCCGTCCTCGGCGCCGTCACCGACGCCATCCGCACCGACGCCGCAGAACGTCACGCCCGCGGCGAAGGCGCCGACCGCATCATCGTCATGAGCCACGCCACCGTCAGCGACACCGCCAGTAGCGCTGATACCACGCCCCGCAGCGACTCCGAACGCGACATCAGCGTCGGCGGCATCGACTGGGTACCCGCCTCCCTCTTCGACGGCTTCGACTACGTAGCGCTCGGCCACATCCACAAGCGATACCCCGTCACCCACACCATCCGCTACAGCGGCTCCCCGCTGGGCTTTTCATTCAGCGAAGAACACAACCGCAACGGCGCCTACCTCATCGAACTCACCCCCGGCGAAGAACCCACCATCAGCGGCCACGAATGGGCAACCCGCGTACACATGAAAACCCTGCGCGGCACCATGGAGCAGCTACTCAACAGCCCCGAACACACCGACTACGAACACGGCTACTACTGCCGCATCGAACTCACCGACGAAACCCTACCCGTCGGCGCCGTCGACCGCCTGCGCAGCCGCTACGAAACCATCTCCCACTTCAGCTACCGCAGCACCCAACCCGCCGCCGACAAACCCGCCGCCGCACAACCCACCCGCGACGCCGACCCCGTCGAAACCTTCGACCAATTCCACCAATACGTACGCAACCGCCCCCTCACCAGCGAAGAACGCGACGTCATCACCACCCTCAGCGACCACATCAAAAGCCACAAGGACAACGCATGATCCTGCACAGCCTCGAATTCGAAGCCTTCATGGCATACCCCAAGCGCCAAGAAATCAACTTCGACACCCTCAACAACGCCGGCGTATTCCTCCTCAACGGCCCCACCGGCGCCGGTAAAACCACCATCCTCGACGCCATCTGCTACGCCCTCTACGGCGAAACCAGCAGCGACCGCGAATCCGCCAAACTGCACTCCACCTACGCGGCACACAGCGGCACCAAACCGCGCGTGCTGCTCGACGTGACCCTCCACGGCAAGCGCCTGCGCATCGATCGCACCCCCGCCTACAACAAGCCCATCACCCGCGGCGCCCGCAAAGGCCAGATGCGCGAAGAAAGCGCCAAAGCAACCCTCGCCGAACTCGCACCCGGCGCCGACCCCGCCGACGAAAAAGCCTGGACCCCCATCTCCAGCAGCGTCGCCGAAGTCAACCGCACCATCGCCGAACGTACCCACCTGACCAAAGAACAATTCCTCAAAGTCGTACTCCTGCCGCAGGGTCAGTTCGCGCAATTCCTCAAGTCCAAGCCCAAAGAACGCAAAGAACTGCTCAAAAAGATGTTCCCCGTCGAACACTACGAACAGCTCTTCGCTGCACTCACTGAGGAAGCGAAAACCGCCCAGCAGGAAGTCGCCCAGGACGAAAACACCCAGCGCGGCTACCTTGAACGTGCCCGCGTAGAAATGCTCGCCCTGCAGGCGCTACTGGATGTTGCGGATCCGGACGCTGAAGATGCTGCAGGGGAGGGCTCCGCTACCGAAGACCCTGTGGAGGCGGAGACTTCCGAACAGCTCACCGCTGAGAGCGTCACTGCCGAGAATGTCACTGCCGAAACCCTCGACGCATGGGTCGCCGGCGGAGTAGAACGCGCCCGCGAAACCTCCGCACGCGAAAAGCAGGAGCAGCAGCGCCTCACCGACGAAGCCGACCGGAACACCCGCCTGCTCGCCGAACGCGCCCAGCTGCAGGCCGACTGGCGCGAATACGAGCAGCTCTGCGAGCGCCGCACCCGCCTGACCGTACGCGCCGACGAGCACAAGGCGCAGCGTGAAGAGCTGGCGCAGGCACGTGCCGCCGCGCCCCTGCACGCACAGTACGCGCAGGTCCATGCCGAATCGCAGGCGCTCGCCGCCCGCCAGCAGGAGCAGGCGGCCTGTGCATCCGCGCTGGATGAGACTGGTCGCGCCCTGCTTGCGGCACTCCGCGATGAGGAAACCTCGGCAGAGGTCATCTTCCCCGAAGAGACCACCTTCGCCGCACTCCCGGATTTCGAGCCCGCCGAGCAGGAAACCCAGCTCGAGGCGCTCCTCGACACCCTGCGCGTCCTGCAGAAGAAGGACGCGCAGCTGACCGACGAGGAAGCCGCCGCAGCCGCCCTGCTGAAGCAGGCTAACGCCCTCGAGCAGGACAAGGCGCGTGCCGAAAAGACCCTGAGCGACCTGACCGCCCAAGCCGAGCAACTCGCCGAAGAACTCGCCGGCTACAGCACCGCCGACGAGGAACGCACCCTCGCCGCGCACCTGCTTACCGAGGCGCAGCAGAAGCAAGACGCCGCCCAGCAGATGCAGCAGAAACTGGACGCCGCATCCGCCGCGGTCGCCGCAGCTGAGAAGCAGAGCAAGCGCACCGCCACCGCAGAGCAGAAGGCGCAGGAAAAGTGGCAGGCCTCGGCTCAGCAGGCGCTCGCCGCCACGGAGGAGTTCAAGAACCTGCAGGTGCTGCGCCTCGCCCAGGCGTCCTCGCTGCTGGCGCGTGAGCTCAAGGACGGCGAACCCTGCGCGGTCTGCGGCTCGGTCGAGCACCCCGCCCCCGCGCAGATTGCCGAGGGCGAGCAGTTGGTTGAGCGCGCCGACCTGGACGCCGCCAAGGAGCGTGAAGACAAGGCGCACAAGCAGGCGCGCACCCACGAACTGGCTAAGGACCGGGCGACCAAGGCGCACCAGGAAGCCTCCGAGGCGCTTGCCGCCGCCCGCACCCAGTACGAGACCCTGGTGGCTCAGGGCGAGTGCGATGTTGAGCAGACTGCCGCGCAGCTGCAGCAGGCGCAGACCCGCCTCGCGCAGGCTCAGTCGCGCGTGACGGCGCGTGACGGCGTGCAGGCGAAGGCTGAGCGGGTGCGGGTTGAGCAGCAGAAGGCTCAGGAGGCGCTGCGCACCATCGAGAGCGCGGCGGTTGAGGCTCAGACTCGTCACCGTGATGCTGCGGCGCGCTGTGAGGCGGCTGCGGCTGAGTTGGCGCCTGCTCGTGCAGCGGTGGGTTTTGCGCAACGTGTTGAGGCTGTTGAGGGTTACCGTGTGGCGCATCAGCGTCTTGCTCGTGCAGTGTTGCTGTTGGGGCAGGCGCGTGAGCGTCATGCTTTGGCGGCGGCGCAGGCTGAGCGTTTGCTGGCTGAGTCTTCGTTTGAGAGCGCTGAGCTGGTGCAGGCGGCGGTGCGCACCCCCGAGCGTGTTGATGCCCTGGAGCAGGCTGTTGCCGCGTATGAGTTGGAGCATGCCCGCCTCCTTGAGGGCTTTGGTCGTGAGGCGATTGTTGCGGTGGCGGCGCGTGCCGCCGCTGGTGAGCAGGCGCCGGATGATCTGCAGGGTGTGCGTGAGCAGGTTGAGCAGTTGCGTGCGGCGGCGCACCGTTTGACTCTTCGTGAGGGTGAGCGGGAGAGCATGCTGCGTTCTTTGCATGTGCTGCGTGGCGAGTATGCGGCGTTCCGTGCGCAGACGGCGCAGCGTTATGACCGTGCGCAGATGCTGGCTAACTTGGCGGCGGCTGCCCGCGGTGACACTCTGGGCGGTTATGAGCACCAGGTTGACCTGGTCAGCTATGTGCTGGGTGCAGAGTTTGAGCGTATTCTGCACTCGGCGTCACTGCACCTGGACCGTATGAGTGAGGGCCGCTACGGCATGGTGTTCAGCGATCACCGTGTGAAGGGTAGCCGTTCCGGCGGTGGCCTGAACCTGGAGATTACCGACACCTGGACGGGCGAGCCGCGTGAGGCGTCGTCGCTGTCCGGTGGTGAGTCGTTCTTGGCGTCGCTGTCGTTGGCGTTGGGTCTGGCTGAGGTTGTGCAGGCGAATAACGGCGGTATCGAGCTGGATACCCTGTTCATTGATGAGGGTTTTGGCACGTTGGACGCCGAAACCTTGGACATGGTGATGGGCACGATCGAATCTCTGCGTGATAGCGGCCGCACTATTGGCCTGATTTCGCATGTGGAGGAGATGAAGAACCGTATTCCCGCCCAGATTGTGGTTGAAAAGGGTCAGAACGGCTCGTCGGTGAGGGTAAACTCCTAGTAGGCATAAATTCGCTTCCGGGCTGCTGTTGTGGCATGTCCGGCGGCTTATTCGTGAAAGAGATGATGACCTCGACACCTCAGGACAGGGACCCGAACTCAACGTATCGTGTGGAACCTTCGGCTGATGCGCGCGCTAACGCATCCGCACCGGAGGTTCCTCCGCGCACCATGAAGGTGGCACCCGCCTCCGATTCGCCGGATAAGTCGTGTGCTTCGGGCACGGGTATTCCAACGGTTCCGGGTACGTCCTTGACGGATGTGGTGCGCAGTAACGACCACGTGTTGCAGGAGTTGCCGCCGCGACCGGTTCCTACTGCGGATGAGGTTAATACGAACGCCTCACTGCCGGATATTTTGCGTCAGCATTGGGCGTTGTTCCTGCGTAACGGTAAGGAGCAGCGTTACCATCTGCGCGGTGTGCTCCGTGATGAGGGCTTTGCCCGTAATGTGTTGACGATTCTGTTCCATATTCCGGCGGCTTCTTCGGCGTTTGCGCTGTATATTCTGTTGGCGAGCCACCTGGGTAGTGTGCATGATGGCGGCTATGCGGTGGCGGCGTTTGCTGGCGCGTATTCGGTGCAGATTATGCTCGGCCCGATGCTGGTGCGTGCCCTGGGTTTGAGGGCGTTGCTGGCGATTACGTCGGTGCTGAATATTGCTGCGGTGCTGAATATGCTGGTCATTGGTTGGCGTTTGACGGTTGACCCGAATAACGTGAGTACGACATACCATGCGCTCTCTTGCGTGGCGATGGGTTTTACGACTCCGCCGTGGACGCCGTTTGCGTTGGAGTCGCTGTACCGCCGCAACTATAAGTACAGTGATGTTCGCTTGTCGACAGCTGTTTCTTGGGGGACGACGGCGAACCTGTCGATGTACCCGCTGGCTGCTCTGCTGGTGCGGCTGGGCGATGCGTACCTCACCCCGAATCATGAGTATGCGGGCTTCTGGATCACGATGATTCTGGATGCGCTACTGTTCATTGTGGTTCTGGCCGCGCCGATGTGGCTGCCGGATATTTCGCGTATTCGCATGTCTCCGCCGAAGAATCTGGTCCGTCCGAATAAGCAGACGGTGGTGTTGATTCTTGGTCTGGTGCTGCTGGGTGCGTGTATGGGCGCGGTCGGTTCGGGTCTGCTGGGCTTCTCGCTGATTCACGGTTCGATGAACCTGTTCATGGCGATGGTTGCGACCGGTACCGGCGCGATGGTGCTTGTGTCTTTCCCCGTGGTTTTGGGTGCCCGTTCGGTGAACCCGTGGCATGGTTGGTTGGTGAGCGGCGTTCTGCTGATTATGGGTGCCCTGTATTTGCCGGCGAGTGATGATACGTCCACGATTTTCTATGCGTTGGTGCTGTGTGGTGCGGTGCTGGGTGTGGCGTTTGGCGGTCATGAGCTGTGGCTGAACCGTTCGCTCAAGCATATTCCTGATGCGCAGGCGAGCTTCTTTACCCGCTCGATGCTGGGTATTGGTCTTGCGATGGGTAGTATGTGGGGCGGCTATATGGGTGACGCTCCGTATTACCGTAATGCGTTTATGGTCCCGGTGATTATTGCGACTCTGTATTTTGCGTTGGGTCATTTGTACGGCTACCTGTGGCGTGAGGAGCATGAGGAGCAGCTGGCTCCTTGGGATCAGCTGGAACGTAATTAGCGCATGTTTAAAAGGCGGATGCCCCGCCACCTTCTGCAGGTGGTGGGGCATCCGCCTTTTGTGTACCGTGCTCGGTTTGTGGTGAGCCTCGGCGTGAGAACCTCAGTGTGAGAGCCTCAGCGTGAGGCTACCGGTTTAGTGACCGCGCTTGATCCATGCCGGAAGCTCGGGCGCCTCCAGACCAATGCCGGTGCTGTCGCCGTGGCCGGTGAGGACCGCGGTGGACCCGGGCAGGGTCAGCAGGCGGGTCGAGATCGACTCGATGATGGTGTCGAAGTCGCTGTAGGAGCGTCCGGTTGCGCCGGGGCCGCCGTTGAAGAGGGTGTCGCCGGAGAAGACGACGCCTTCGCTGTTCTCCCAGCTGAGGGTGGGTGCGTAGAAGCACACGGAGCCGGGGGAGTGGCCGGGGGTGGCGAGGACCTTCAGTTCGGTGTCGCCGATGCGCAGTACGTCGCCGTCAGCGAGTTCGTGATCGAAGTCCCAGGAGGGGTACACCATTTCCCAGAGCACACGGTCTGCGGGGTTCAGATAGACGGGGGCGCCGAAGCGTTCTGCCGCCTCCTTGGCGCTGCGGATGTGGTCGTCGTGGGCGTGGGTCAGCAGAATCTTCTCCACGGTGCGGCCTGCGACGGTGCGGGAGATCTTGTCAACGTCGTGGGCGGGGTCAATGATGATCACGGAGGAGTCATTGCCGATAATCCAGACGTTGTTGTCAACATCCCAGCAGCCGCCGTCCAGCGAGAAGGTGCCGGAGGTGACGACTCGTTCAATACGTTCCACGCTACGGTCCTAGAGTTCCACGACCGAGCGCAGCACGCGGCCGGTCTTCATGGTTTCGAATGCTTCGTTGACGTCTTCGAGGCGGATGCGCTCGGAGACGAAGCTGTCCAGGTCGAGGCGGCCGAGCAGGTACTGGTCCACGAACTCGGGGAAGTCGCGGGAGGGCAGGGTGTCGCCGTACCATGCGCTCTTGATGGAGCCGCCGCGGCCGAAGACCTCATCCAGCGGGATGTCCCAGGTGGCGCCGGGTGCGGGCACGCCGACGAGGACGACGCGGCCTGCCAGGTCGCGTGCCTCGAATGCCTGCTTGAAGGTGGGGGCGACGCCGACAGCGTCAATGACGAGGTCTGCACCGAAGCCGCCGGTGAGTTCCTTGATAGCCTCAACGGGGTCGACCTTGGAGGAGTTCACGGTGTGGGTTGCGCCGTGCTCGCGTGCGCGTGCCAGCTTCTCTTCGTCGACGTCGACGGCGATGATGGTGGTTGCGCCACCGAGCTGTGCGCCTGCGATTGCTGCGGTGCCGACGCCGCCGCAGCCGATGACTGCGACGGATTCGCCGCGCTTGAGTTCACCGGTGTTCAGCACAGCGCCCAGACCTGCGGTGACGCCGCAACCGAGCAGACCGATGGCTGCGTACTGTTCGGGGCTGATGTCAGCGGTGATCTTGGTGCACTGGCCAGCTGCGACGAGGGTCTTCTCCGCGAAGGAGCCGATACCCAGTGCGGGGGTGAGCTCGGTGCCGTCCTCGAGGGTCATCTTCTGGGTTGCGTTGTGGGTTGCGAAGCAGTACTGCGGCTGGCCCTTGCGGCATGCGCGGCATTCGCCGCAGACTGCACGCCAGTTGAGGATGACCAGGTCGCCGGGGGCGATGTCGGTGACGTCATCACCGACAGCCTCGACGATACCTGCGGACTCGTGGCCGAGCAGGTAGGGGAAGTCCTGGCCGACGCCGCCGGTGACGTAGTGGTGATCGGTCTGGCAGACACCGCAGGTGAGGACCTTGACGAGGGCTTCGCCCTTGCCGGGGTCGGGTACGTTGATGGTGGTGACGGTGACGGGTGCGTCCTGGGAGAGGGCTACGACAGCCTTAACCTTGTGCATGCTGCTCCTTTTGCTGGGCGCGGTTGAGCCTCAACCGCAGATAAAGGTTTTTTGATACGTTCCCATTATAAGAGCTAAGGCATACCTGATGCACCCCGGGGCTGAGCGTGAAGCCCCCAGGGGAATGTGACGTTTTATGACGTCGCCGCCTCCACCTCAGCGGCGAAGGCGAGCGCACCGCGTCGGAACGCGCCCGAGGTCAGGGCGTTCACATGGTCGCGGCCGGGCAGGGAGATGAAACGGTTGAGCGGATTGTCGTCACGAACCATGTCGTAGAGTTCCGCGCCGTCGGCGGCGATGGTATCCGCGTCACCGAGCACAACCGCAATGGGCGCGTGCGGATGCGCACCCGGGTGACCAGCGGGCAGGTCCGGGGAGCCGGCACGCAGGGCGGGCACGTCGAAGAACGGACCGAAGGGAATCCGCACGAACTTCAGTAGCGCGTCGGGCTGAACGGGGGAGTTGTCAATAATCGAGGTGAAGGACGCAATCGCCTCGTCGGTGGAGTCTGCCGCGGGGGTTTCTGCGCTCGCCGTGACGCTGGTGCCCTCGTGCGCTTCGAGCATGGCGCGCAGGGTGATGAGGTGGTCGTGCAGGGGCAGGCCACCCAGGGTGAGGGATGCGACCGCCTCCGGGTGGGTGAGGGCGAGCTCCCAGCCGACGCGGGCGCCGAAGGAGAATCCGATAACGTGCGCGCGGGGCTCCAGTTCAACGCCGAGGTCGTTCTCGGTGGCGACGGTGCGCAGCAGTTGGGCGAGCAGATTGGTGAACAGGTGCATGGGGGTCAGCGGCTGACCTGCCGCATCGACAGGTGGCACCGAATCGAACGGAATTGTGTGGCTGCGCACGCCCGTGTTGTTGGGGAGCTTGCAGTCGATGGCGTGCATGGATTCGGGGTCTTTGAGGTATTCGTCTGAGTGGTAGGGCAGGGTAACGATTAGCACGGGGTATCCGGCGCGCAGGTATTGGCGGATCCAGTTGGTGCCGCCGTAGAGCTGTTCGCCGCGGGTGGCGAAGCCGTGAATCATGAGGGCGGGGACGCGGCTTTTGAGTTGCTGCGGCTGGTAGAGGGTGTACTCGAGGTCGGGCAGGGTAGTGCCGGGTACAACAGCATTGGGTACGGCAAAGGGCGCGGGAGAGAAATCTGCACTGGTCATATGTCTATCTTAGTGACCAGCGCAGGGTTTCTGTCCCGTGCCCTTTTATATCTCGCGCCCTTGATGCGTTGAGGCGGTACGCGCTCAGCTGAGCTGCCGCTTAGTTCTTCTTTGCCGCACCGGTTGAGTTGTCGGCACTCAGGTCGAAGAGCGCCTCCTGCTGAGGTTCAGCCTTTGCGCTCGCTTCTGCCTTCGCCGCGGTTGCCTCAGAAGCCTGAGTTTCGGCGGCGTCTGCCTTCGCCTGCTTCTTCTGTAGCTGTTCCTTGCCGTCGGCAATGAGCGTGCGAATCATGGTGGTGTTGGTGTCCACCGCCTTCTGCACGCGAGCGGCAATGGAGGGGCCCTTCGGCTTGGGGAGCATGTCCTGGCCTGCCGCCTGCTGCTGTAGTTCGCGTCCGGCGGACATGAGGCGTTCGCTCTGTTCTTTCATCGCACGGGATGCGGTGGTGCTGCGCGGCTGAACCTTCAGGTGTCCGTGGTCGTCTTCGCCGGCGAGTACCTGGCGCATGAGCATGATTTCTGCGTCCAGGTGCGCGCCGAAGAGAAGCATATTGTTCATAATCCAGATGAACAGCAACATCACAATCACACCACCAATGAGGCCGTAGGTGGCGTTGTACTTGCTGAAGTTGTTGGCGTAGAGGGTGAATCCGAAACCGCCCAGGCCCATGCCGAAGAGGGCCAGCGCCGCACCGGGGGAGAGTTTCCACTGTTTGAAGCGGCGCACGTTCGGGGTGGCGGCGTACAGCAGGGTGATGAGCCCGATTGCCATGAACAGGATGAGGACCCAGCGGCCGTTGAGCCAGATGAGCTTGATGAGCTCCATATTGACGGTTTCGGGTACGTACTGACCGACCATGTCCAGGACGGTTACGCCCAGCAGCATCATGAGCATCATGAGTACCACGAGGATGATGAGCACGGCGGTGACGAACACGTTGATGGGTTTGAGTATCCAGCCGGGGCGGCCTTCACGCACGTTGTAGACCGTGTTGAGAGCTCGGCCGAAGGATCCGGTGTACCCAGAGGCGGACCAGAGCGCACTGAGGATACCGGTCAACAGCACCAGGCCTGCGCCGTGGTCGCCGGTAATCTGCTTGATGGGGTCTTCCAGAATGGCGTACATCTGGGCGGGCGCGTTGTCCTTGAGGAAGGCGAGGATGACGGCGGCGCTTTCCTCACCGTGACCGAATACGCCCAGCAGGGAGACGATTGCCAGCAGGGCGGGGAAGATGGACAGCACAGTGAAGTAGGTGAGTGCTGCCGCCATGTCGCTTGCGCCGTTTGCTCCGAATTTGTAGATGGCACGGCGCAGGATGTAGAGGATGCTTCCCTTGGGGAAGTCGCGCAGTTTCACGCTTGCGTACTTGGGGGCTGCGGGCTTCTTCTTACGGGAGAAGAGTCCGCGTCGAGCTCCGGCGGGTACCTGGGTTGAGGAGGTGTCCGTGGAAGAGCCGGTGTGTGCAGCCAATGGGGCTCCTTGAATGAGTGGGGTTGTACACAGTGGTGCGCCTATGAGCTTCAGCGTGTGGGCGCACAGAAGGGGCGAGGAGAACAATGAGCTGTCCTTCCCGCCCCTGCGGTGACATTATAGGGTTTTCCTGCCCTCCCGTAATTTTCTGCGAGTGCAGATAGTTGACCTGTTGGTCAGTTAGAAAGGGTAACCGCCCCGAAAAGCCTCAAAAAAGACTTGTCAGCTAGGGTATAAAGCTACCTGCTGAGCCTAGCTGAAAACTAGTTGTGAATACCCAGAACCTTAGCGGTGTGAGCCATCAGCTCATCAGCCAGGTCGTGGTTATCGTTGAGCTTCACACCGTAACCGGGGATGAGCTCCTTCAGGCGAGGCTCCCAACCAGCAATCTTGGAGGGGAAGCACTTAGCCAGCAGGTTCAGCATAATCGGAGCCGCGGTGGAAGCACCGGGGGATGCGCCCAGCAGAGCCGCGATGGAGCCGTCCGCTGCGGAGACAACCTCGGTACCGAACTGCAGGATGCCGCCCTTCTTCGCGTCCTTCTTCATGATCTGGACGCGCTGGCCAGCCTCGATGAGCTCCCACTCTCCGCCAACAGCCTCGGGGTAGTACTGGTACAGCGACTCGAGGCGTGCATTCTTGTCCTTGACCAGCTCGGAGAGCAGGTACTTGACCAGGGAGAGGTTGTCGATGCCTGCGCGGGTCATCGGGTAGATGTTGTGCGGGCGCAGGGACAGCGGCAGGTCCAGCAGGGAGCCCTGCTTCAGGAAGTTGGTCTTGAAGCCAGCGTAGGGGCCGAACATGAGGGCGCGCTTGCCGTCCACGTAGCGGGTGTCCAGGTGCGGCACGGACATGGGAGGTGCGCCCACCGAAGCCTGACCGTACACCTTAGCGTTGTGCTGGTTTGCGGTTGCCTCGTGGGTGTTGCGCAGGAACAGGCCGGAGACGGGGAAGCCGCCGTAGCCCTTACCCTCTTCAATGCCGGACTTCTGCAGCAGGTGCAGAGCGCCACCGCCGGCACCCAGGAAGACGAACTTCGCGTTGATGGTCAGCGGCTCTTCCTTGTTGATGCGGTTGATAGCGTCAACGGTCCAGGAGCCGTTGGATTCGCGGTTCAGGTTGGTCACCTGGTAGCCGTAGCGAACCTCAACACCCTTGGTCTGCAGGTAGTCAATCATCTGCTGGGTGAGGGCGCCGAAGTCAACGTCGGTACCTTCGGGGGACCAGGTCGCTGCGATCGGGTCGTTGCCCTTGCGGCCGTTGACGGTCAGCGGCGCCCACTCACCAATCTTCTCGCGCTCGGTGGAGAATTCCATGCGCTCGAAGAGCTTCTCCTTGCGGAAGGAATCGAAGCGTGCAGCCAGGTACTTGGAGTGATCCTCACCGAAGACCAGGGACATGTGGGGGACCGGGTTGATGAAGTCGGTGTTGTCCAGAATCTTATCTTCAACCAGGGATGCCCAGAACTGGCGGGAAATCTGGAACTGCTCGTTAATGTTCAGCGCCTTAGCTGCCGAGACGGTGCCATCGGGGCCAGCGGGGGCGTAGTTGAGTTCGCACAGTGCCGAGTGGCCGGTACCTGCGTTGTTCCAGGGATTGGAGGATTCCTGAGCGGCCTTATCGAGGCGTTCGAGCAGGATGATGTTCCAGCTCGGTTCGAGTTCCTTGAGGAACACACCGAGGGTGGCGCTCATGATGCCGCCGCCGACCAGGACGACGTCGGTTCGTTCAGTACGTGCTACCACTGAATTCTCCCTTAGGGGTGCGGGTGCCCGGCCTGGGCACAGTGAATGTGGGGTACATCATCTAGCCTACTCCTTTTAGCGGGGTTGGCATAGCCAGAATCCACAAAACGAGAGAGAGTGTTGCAGTTCATATCAATAAATCTCTTAGGGTCGAAAAGACCCGTAATCGCGCGCATTTGCTACACCCACTGGCAACAACCCAAAAGCACCCTCAGAAGCACCCGCCCACCGGCTCCCCGAAAGCCACCAAAAGTAGCAAAAGGGGCACACCCCAACCGGGATGCACCCCTCACCAAGCCATCAAATATACAGGCTAAGACTTACGCAGCTTACCGAACAGCTCAATCGCATTCTGCTCCGTCTGATAGCCCTGAACCTCACGGCTCACCGCCACCTTAGACGTCACATTCAGCAACGGAACCGCCGGCATGAACTGACCCAACTGAGACACAACCTTCGCATACAACTCGCGCTGCGAATCCACCGAATCGGCAGAGTCCGCGGTACGAATCGCCTCCAAAATCTGCGTAAAACGAGGCGACGGCGCCACCGCCACAGCAGTAGGCGAAGGTGAAGGCGATGCCGACGGGCTCGGCGAAGCAGAAGCCGAAGCCTCCTCCTCAGGCGTCAACGGATCCGGCGAATAACTCGGCTGCGGGCTCGGAGTCGCAGAAATCCACACATTCGAATTTGCACCACCCGATGACGGCACCTCAGAACTCTTCTTCGTCAAACCAGTCGTCATATCCGACGGTGCATTAGCAATCAACGAACGCACCTGATGCTCAGCAATCAGCGGCGCCAACACCGGACCGAAGAACGCATACGGGTCACGGTACATGCCGTAGAAACCCGCCAAGGTAATACCGCGCTCAGAAGAAACCTCACGGCTCTTCGACAGATACTCAGACCACGGCAGAGGCACCGGCTTAATATTCAGACCCACCTCAATCAGCGAAGCCACCATCTCCGAATACACCTTCTGCGGAGTATCCATCCACGGCAGAGACACATCGGCAGGGTAGTAGCACTCAATCACCTGATTGTCGTACCCAGCAGTCGCCAACAGCGAGCGCGCCATATCCTGATTGCGGTCCGTGTAATCCTTCGCGTCATCAGCTTTAATGCGGAACGACGGCGAAATCAGCGTCTGCGCATCCGAGGTGCCCTGCGGGTAATACTGACGTAGCGCGCCACGATCCACCGCATGCGAAATAGCGCGACGCACCGAAATATTCTTCAACACCGGATGCGCCGTATTCAGGCTCAAATACACCAGCGAGAACGGGTCACGGCCCGGCGTCTGATAACCATCACGCGCCAACTGACCCAGATCAGAAGAATTCACCTGATCACACGCATCAATGTGACCCTCCATCAGCGCAAAATAACGCTTATCCGACGAAGTGAGAGTCGAAATCTGAATCTCATCCAGCTCAGGCTGCTGACCATCAAAATGGGTATTCTTCAGCAGACGCACCGTGCCGTCCTTGAACGACTCAACACGGAACGCACCCGTACCCACCGGGTTACCCGTCAGCTTCTGGTCAGAACCAAACAGCGACGGGTCAATAATGCCGAACGCCTGCTGCGTCAAAATACGCGGGAACGCCAACGAAGGACGCGACAGCGTCACCACCACAGAGTTATCCTTCGCCACCACCGACGAAACCAGCGGCAAGAACGACTGCACCACAGAGGACTGAGCGGAATCCGACTTCTGCGCACCCTTCTTCTCACTCGGATGCGCAGCATCAGAAGCCGATGCAGAAGCAGACGCGCTCGGGGTAGCAGTCTCAGAAACACTCGCAGAAGCAGACGGGGAAGCACTTGCAGAAGCAGACGCACTCACTGAAGCAGACGGGGTAGCCGCACCCGACGGAGACGCCTGAACAGGCGCAGGCTCCACCGCCGAAGGATCAATAGAACCCGGCTTCGGCACACCAAAACCCCACGCAAACAACGGCTGAGCAGGCACCGCCAAAGCAACAGTACCCTCACCCGTAGCCAACGCCTGCCACCTCTGGAAATTCTGCACCACAGCATCCGCAGTCAACGCAGAACCGTTACTAAAATGAGCCTCACGCAACACAAACGTATGCACCAAACGGTCATCAGAAACCGTCCACTCACTACACAACGAATCCTGAACCTCAGGATCACCCGTGTAATGATTCGCCACCAACAACGTTTGCAAAACCTGCGCCGTCACCTGATACGTACTCGCCACAGGAAACAACGCCGGATCCAAACCCAACGGCGCCGCACCCTGCGCAAACCGAAACACACGACGCGCATCAGCAGACGACGCGCTCGCACTCGCCGAAGAACCAGCAGAAGACTGACCAGAACACGCAGAAAGCGCCAAACCAGCACTAAAAAGCGCGCCAAAACGCAAAACGGCACGTCGACTCAAGCCACTCGAGCCGGCAGTGGCTCGCAGCAGCGCATCAGAACTGCCAACAGCTGACGATGCATAAGGCTGATGCTGCACGGGAGGGTCCTCTCTTCCGTCGCGGATGCTTATCTCTCAGGATAACGGTTCAACACCCAACCAGGCGAGACACACCCACCCCGGCAAGGCACATACAAGAGAACCCGCCGCCACGAAAACCGTGACGGCGGGCCCAATGTGAATGTGTGTGCGCGAGGGGGGACTTGAACCCCCACGCCATAAGGCACAGGAACCTAAATCCTGCGTGTCTGCCAATTTCACCACTCGCGCGTAGCGTCACCCCACATCCGAAGATGCATGCGTCTGAGGCAACAAAAAATTAGTGTACACCAGGAACCAAGGTTCTCCAAGCCTTAAAAGAAGCCCCCATAGGGCAAAAAGTCCGCAAACACGCCGAACAACAACCCCCTCAAGAAGCAGTAGAACAGCGATACGCAAACCCCAGAAAACGTGACTCTACTTCGGGTCAATACCCAAATCACGACGCAACTTCGCCACATGACCCGTCGCACGCACATTGTACTGAGCCACAGAAATAACACCCTGCTCATCAATCACAAACGTCGAACGAATCAGACCCTCATACACCTTGCCGTAATTCTTCTTCTCACCCCACGCACCATACGCCTCAGCCACCGCATGATCAGCATCAGACAGTAGCGGGAACGTCAACGACTCCTTCTCCACAAAACGAGCAATAGCCGCCGGCGAATCCGGAGAAACACCCAACACCACGTAACCCAACGACTTCAACGACGCCAAATTATCGCGGAAATCGCACGCCTCCTTAGTGCAACCCGGAGTCGAAGCCTTCGGGTAAAAATACAAAATCACCTTGCTACCCGCATAATCACTCAGGCTGTGCTCCACACCCGACGCATCAGAAAGGGTAAAAGCAGGCGCCGGAGTACCCGGCTCAAGACGAACACTCATCAATAACTCCTCAAAACAACAATAGGGAAGGGGGAGCGGATGCGCCCCACACAGTACCAAGGGCGGACGCGCCCCATGCAATACACACAGTCTAGTGTCCCACACGCCCCACCCAAACAATGTGTCCAGGCTCACTTTAAATCAACTTGCGCACACCACGGAAACTCGCGTATAGTATTTTTCTGTTGCAAGGGAAACCTTGAAACAGGCAAGCGCCTCTAGCTCAATTGGCAGAGCAATTGACTCTTAATCAATGGGTTCTGGGTTCGAGTCCCAGGGGGCGCACTTCAAAGAAAATCCCGCTGATTCTTCGGAATCGGCGGGATTTTTGCGTTCCCTGAATAAATACAGTTTTTGAGCTTGAGGAACTTGTGTCCGGCTTTGTTTCTGATGGTGCGCGCCGCATGTTTCCTCCGCGCCTACGCAGGGGCACCCGTCACCCGGACGCTCCGCTCCTCCTTGCTTCGCTGCGGAGAGCGTCCGTGTGACACCCTGAGGGCGCATCCGGAAAACGCGGCGCGCTACCGATGTGCCGCCCCGCTCCTCTTTACGTCCTGTGGTTCCGTGGTTCGCGGAATCCCGCCGGTTCGTTGGGTTGCGTGGTGGTTCAGTATGTGCGCCCCGTGCCTAGCGAACTGGGGCGGGGGAGGGCTGTCGCGGTTTAGTGTGTTGCCTGGTGGTTGGGTGTTTTGCGTGTGGGGCCGGGGAGGCTGTCGCGGTTTAGCCTATTGCTTGGTGGCTTGGCGTTTTGCCTGCAGACACACGAAAGCCCGCCACCGTCACAAGACAGCAGCGGGCAATCATTTCAAAAAGTCATAAGGCTACAGGACCGGCCAAATCCGCGTCACAAACTCACGGAAATCCTCCACATCCTTACCCTGCTCCAACAGACCAGTACCAAGGTGAGTCGCAACCTCAGCATTATCCTCAAACGACAAATAAAACGAGCTGCCATTCACCGACTCAAGCGTCACCGCATCATCACCCACACGATACGCATGCAGAGCATTCGTATTATCAATCGTCGTCGCCGTACCCGCAGGCGTCAATGCCGGCAAATTCACCGGAGCAATAATCACCTCATCAGGCGCATCCTGATACCCAACAATAAAATGCCCCTGATCAGGAGACTGATGCAACGCCAAATCAGGATTACGGTAAACCGCACGGCCCGTCGCATACACCAAATTGTATGCACCGTAATTAATAATCTGCTCGTCAAAAACCGGGTGCAGAACCCGAATGAGTTCCTCACCCGTCAAAAACACGTCACTCTCAACAGAGTTACGGGGGTCAACAACCTCTGCGTACTTACTTGCTTCGGTCAGCTCATCAGCGACCGGGATGATCGGTTCGGTCATAGTTTCAGTCTACCGGGGCAACCAACGAAGGTCACGAGTATTCGCGCATATTACGCGCCATGACGTCCAAAAATGCGAGTTTTTCTCACCTGTTCAAATGAATACGTGGGAATGTGTAAACAAGTGCAATGTGTCCACATCATGAAAGAAGAAGGTTGACTAGGGGGTTTCCATGTAAAAACCACCACGACACCCCATAGAGATTTGACTCACCCCCGCCCCGGGCTTCACCATAGAAGGGTGAAGACAGCAATGTTCCAGCGAATTCTACGCCTTGTCGACGTCGCCTAGGGCGCGTGGCAGGGTCTATTCACTGCGACTGAGCGCCCCTACCGCTACCACCAACAGCGAGGGGCATTTTTTATAGCTTGGTACCCCCGGGCATAGGATGCGTGCGGATCACACAACCCCCCACGCAGAACATTGAGTACAACGAAGAACCATTAAGACACGAGGCATTTCCATGACTATGGGATTTTCCACTTCTGATGACGCGGCAAACGCTCCCGCAGAACGCATGACCGGTTCTCAGGCGATCGTCCGCACCCTCGAAGACCTGGGTGTGACTGACGTATTCGGCCTGCCTGGTGGAGCTATTCTGCCGACCTATGACCCCCTGTACGACTCCAAGAAGGTCCGCCACATCCTGGTCCGCCACGAGCAGGGCGCAGGCCACGCAGCCCAGGGCTACGCCGTGTCCAGCGGTAAGACCGGCGTGTGCATCGCAACCTCCGGCCCCGGCGCAACCAACCTGCTGACCGCAATCGCAGACGCAAACATGGACTCCGTCCCCCTCGTCGCAATCACCGGCCAGGTGTCCACCGCGCTGCTCGGCTCTGACGCATTCCAGGAAGCTGACATCGTCGGCATGGCGATGCCCATCTCCAAGCACTCCTTCATGATCACCGACCCGCAGGACATCCCCCGCGCACTGGCTGCAGCATTCCACATTGCATCCACCGGCCGCCCCGGCCCCGTGCTCGTGGACGTCACCAAGGATGCACAGGTCGGCATGATGGAATACCGCGGCATCCCCGAAGACCTGGAGCTGCGCGGCTACACCCCCGTCACCCGCGGTCACTCCAAGCAGATCCACGAAGCAGCTAAGTTCATCACCGAATCCAAGCGCCCCGTCTTCTACGTCGGCGGTGGCCTGGTCCGCGCAGGTGCTTCCGAAGAGTTCCACAAGCTGGCTAAGCTCATCGGCGCACCCGTCGTCACCACCCTGAACGCTATCGGTGCATTCCCCGACTCTGACCCCCAGAACCTCGGCATGCCCGGCATGCACGGCACCGTCCCCGCCGTCGCCGCAATGCAGAAGTCTGACCTGCTCATCACCCTCGGCGCACGCTTTGACGACCGCGTCACCGGTAAGCTCGACTCCTTCGCACCCGAGGCTAAGGTCATCCACATTGACGTTGACCCGGCAGAAATCTCGAAGATCCGCTTCGCAGACGTGCCGATCGTCGGCGACCTCAAGTACGTCCTGCCCGAGCTGACCGACCTGCTCTCCACCGAGTTCGCACAGCAGCTGCCGAACCTCACCGAATGGTGGAACGAGCT
>FLSK01000025.1_pt2 | contig 18396 bp, 26 predicted proteins | sample 1550541 | NCBI WGS metagenome assembly FLSK01 (sample SAMEA4031773, study PRJEB14383) | metagenome | biome: human; feature: oral; material: saliva | place: Philippines | collected 2014
GTGTTTTCAACTTTTTCAAGGTAAGCATTACCAAACACTAAATAATCTTGCACCAGTTTTTCTAACTGCGTGCGTGGTAAAAGTGCGGTCGTTTTACAGGTAGAAAGTAAAATATTTTTCTTCACCGTGATCGCACTGTTATGATGTGCTGATGCGTTTAATGCTTTGGCAAGATAACTTAAATTAATCGGCGGGTTGTAATATTTCTCATACATCAACACGCTTTCGAAATAATTCAATACTTCTGCACGGTCAAGCACGGGAATAGGTTCACCAAAGCTAAACGCCTGTGCTTGATTCCCCGTAGAAAGTGCGGTTGATTTTTTTGATTTTTTGCTCATTTGGTAATCCTATTCAAAAGTGAAAATAGTTGATTGGTTACTTGATACATCGCCGTTTAAACCATAAGGCACATTTAAAATGCAGTTCATGATTGCCCATGATAAGTCGCCGTGGCTTGCATCTTCTGAACGGTCAGAAACATAAGTAATCTTCCCTGTTCCGGTAATACGTTTTTTGACTGTCATAAAACTGGTGATGATTTCGTTACCATCAAATTTAAGGCGGCGTTTCTGAATTAAGTTTTGCGTTTTTAATACCATCTCATTTTTTAAATCGGCGTTGTAATCAAGACCGATTGCCATTGGATAGAATTTTTTCACTTCTTGGAATACGCCAGACCCCATCCCCGTTTTATCAATCACAATGCGGGTGACATTGTAATCATCGCAGAAACTTTTAATTCTGCTCGCTTGTGCTTCATAATCCATGCCGTGAAATGTTTGCCAATGCAAAACACGATAATCACCGCCTTCCACTTTAGGCGGGGCAATAATTGCCAAGGCTGCACGGTCGCCAGTAAAGGCGGGGTCATAACCTAACCACACTTCACGATTACCAAATGGGCGTTGATAGAATGGCTTGTAATCGTGCCATTCTTCTAAGCTGTCAACTTGGCAAAGTTGCAAGTCGGCAAATTTAAACGCCGACGAATTATCATCCGCAAATTGGCATAAAAACAACTGTTCAAATTCTTCTTTGCTGTTTTCTGCGATCAGATCGTCAATATTGAATAGGTCGCACCCGCCTTCCATCGCATCATAAATGCTCACAATCTGCTTCCATTGTCTGTCAGCACAAAGTTTTCCGCTTTTTAAATTCTCGTGCGAAATGTCAATTTCAACTTTGTCCGCCTTGGCACGATTTTTATTAAATGCTTTTCCAGAGAAAAAAGCATAAGCAGGATGCGCAATCGTGGTCGGCGTTGAAAAATACGTTTGGCGATACATTTTTTGTGCTGCCATACCTGATGCCACTTTACGCATCACATCAAATTTAGGCACCCAAAACACTTCATCAAAATATAAATTGCCGTGATACGATTGAGCCGTGGCGGAGTTCGTGCCAAGAAAAATCAATTCTGCCCCATTTGGCAATTTGATGGTTTCGCCTTTCAAGTCCACGTCTGCCGTTTGCTTGGCATAGTTCACAATGTAAGAGCGAAACTGCAGGGCTTGTTTTTTACTGGCAGACAAAAAGATTTGATTGTGTCCAGTTGTCAATGCGTCAATAAAGGCTTCATGGGCGAAATAGTAAGTCGCACCGATTTGTCGGCTTTTTAAAATATTTCTGATGCGGTTTTCTTTTGCTTTATGCCAAACACGCTGATAATTAAACATCCCATCAAGAAAGCCATTAATCAGTAATTCTTCTTGTTCCTGATCAATGGCATTTTGTTCTGCTTTCTTCCGTTCGGCTTTGTTTCGATTAGCTAGTTTTGGGTTTAAATCCACTTCATTGCCATCACCGAAAGAGTATTTTTTCACTCTCGCCATGCGTTCCATTTGGCGACCAAGCAAATCAATTTCTTTATAATCTGCCCCGCTTTTTTCTTCTTTGGCGATCAGCAAATTCAATCGTGTTTCAAGGGCTAATTCAACCCGACCAACAGGGGCAACATCATCCCATTTTTCGCGATCTTTCCAACTGGAAATCGTGGACGCGGCAATATCAAGCTGACGAGCAATTTCAGCGATTTTATACCCGCTGAAATACATCTGTTGCGCTTTTCTTTTTATTTCCGCCGTTACATCGGGCGAAGCTTGATTAATAACTTGTTCGTCCATTCATCATCCTTTCAATTTACAACCGCATAATAGAAAGGGGCTTGCCGTTAGTCTTTACAGCTCACCTGTGAACAGAAAAGCAACAAAAACAACCCATAGACCGCAAAAATTAAACCTTTCAGAATAATGGCAATCTTTGAATCAAACCAAACAAAGGATAAGCAATGGCAAAAACTTCAAAATGGTTTGTAGTCGCAACGGAAGGGGCAACTACAGACGGTCGCACAATCAATCGCACTTGGATTGAGCAAATGGCGGCAAATTATGACCCTAAAAAATACGGTGCACGCGTTAATCTTGAACACATTAAATGGCGTTATATGTGGAACGATGATCCGCACTCAAAATGCTATGGTGATGTGGTTGGTTTAAAAACGGAAGAAAATGCTGAAGGTAAATTGCAGTTACTGGCTCAAATCGACCCAACAGACGATTTAATCAAACTGAATAAAGACCGTCAAAAAATCTACACCTCTATTGAGTGCGATCCGAATTTTGCCGACACTGGTGAAGCTTACTTAGTTGGTTTAGCTGTAACTGATAATCCAGCAAGCCTTGGCACCGAAATGTTGGTATTTTCTGCTGGTGCAAGTGCAAATCCACTTAATAATCGCAAAGAAAAAGCCGAAAACCTTTTCACTGCAGCCATTGAAACAGAATTAGATTTCGAAGGTTGGAATGGAGATGAACATCAATCTGTATTCGCAAAAATCAAAGCGTTATTTGCGAAAAAAGAAAAATCAGATGATGAGCGCTTTTCAGATCAATCCAGTGCCATTGAGCTTTTAGCCGAACAACAAAAGGAAATCATAGAAAAATTGACCGCACTTCACGGTGATTTGGAAAATCAACAAGCCGAAATTGAAGAAATGAAAGCGAGCAATGAAGAAATCCATGCCACGTTTGAAGAACTCAAACAAAAGCCGGCACAATCCGAAAACTCCCGCCCATTAGTTTATGGTGAAGAACCTGAAACTGACGGCCGCTTCTTTTAATTTATCTTAGGAAAAAACCAAATGAATAAATTTACTCAACAAAAATTCCAAGCTTACATTGCAGGCGTTGCACAAGATAACGGCGAAGATGTGGCATTCGTTGCGAATGGCGGACAATTCACTGTCGAACCAACCATTCAACAAAAACTTGAAAACGCAGTGCTTGAAAGCTCCGATTTCTTAAAACGCATCAACGTTGTGATGGTACAAGATATGAAAGGTTCTGCATTGCGTTTAGGCGTACTTTCACCAGTCGCAAGCCGTACAGATACCAACACCAAAGCACGTGAAACCACGGACATTCACAGCTTGCAAGAAAACTTATATTCTTGCGAACAAACCAACTTTGACACGCATTTAAACTATGCAACGTTAGACAGTTGGGCGAAATTCCCTGACTTTGCGGCACGTGTTGGCAAACTTAAAGCAGAACGCATTGCATTAGACCGTATCATGATCGGTTGGAACGGCACAAGCGTGGCAGCAACAACCAACCGCACATCAAATCCATTGTTGCAAGACGTGAACAAAGGCTGGTTGAAACAAATCGAAGATAAAGCAACCGCACGCGTCATGAAAGAAGCGAAAAGCGGTACAGGCAAAATCGAAATCGGTGAAGGTAAAGAATACAAAAATCTTGATGCATTAGTCTTTGCATTAAAAGAAGATTTCATCCCTGACCAATACCGTGATGACACAAAACTTGTAGCGATTATGGGTAGCGATTTATTAGCGGACAAATACTTCCCGCTTATCAACCAATCAAAACCAAGCGAACAAGCAGCGGGCGATACTGTAATCAGCCAAAAACGTGTTGGCGGTTTACAAGCCGTAACCGTGCCATACTTCCCGAAAGGCACTGTGTTGGTGACTTCACTCGACAACTTGTCAATCTATGTTCAAGAAGGTCGTGTTCGCCGCCACTTAAAAGACGTGCCGGAACGCAACCGTGTGGAAGATTACTTGTCATCCAATGAAGCTTATGTAGTTGAAAACTACGAAGCCGTGGCGATGGCGAAGAATATCACCGTTCTTGATGCACCAACTCACGCGTAATCATAATGCGACCAACTAAGCGTCACTTTCTTGAAGTTTCTGCCGCTATCGCTAATGCGGCAGAAACCGAAGATCTAAGCGACTTCACGGAATACGAAAAAATGTGCCGTATTCTTGCGCGACATCGAAAGGATTTGAAAAACATCCAATCGACAGAGCGCAAAGCAGCATTTAAAAAGCAAATTTTGCCTGACTATCTGCCATGGATTACAGGGGCGTTATCTGCCGGAACAGGCAAACAAGATAACGTTTTAATGACATGGTGCGTGTGGGCAATCGACTGCGGGGAATATCACCTTGCCTTGCAGATTGCTGATTATGCCGTGTTCCATGATTTGCGTTTGCCTGAACCGTTCACACGAACACTTGGCACAGTTTTGGCGGAAGAATTTGCCGACCAAGCAAAAACCGCACAAGCCGCCAATCAGCCATTCGAAGTGTCGTACTTAGAGCAAGTACAACGCATCACCGCTGAATGTGACATGCCAGATGAAAGCCGTGCGCGATTGTTGCGCGAATTAGGCTTGTTATTGGTTGAAAAGAATCCTGAACAAGCCTTGCAATACCTTGAACGTGCTTTAGGGTTAGATCAGAAAGTTGGCGTGAAAGGCGACATTAAAAAATTACGCAAAAAATTAAGCAAAGCCGATGAATAATCGGATTTGATAACGAGCAAACCACGCACCCGCGGGGCGGATAAAAGCGCGGTCAGGTTTCTTTACCTCTTTTCCTGATTGTTGCTCTTTATCCTCACCCCGCTTTTTTATAGGTAGATTTTATGTCAGACGGTGCAATCTCAATCAAACTCGCCCCCGATTATGAGATGGGCGCAGTGCAAAAACAACTGGAAGATTACGGAACAGGTGAAGATATTATTCGAAACGATGATTTTTTCCCTGATATTTCTCTTTCTGATTTTCGCAATCAATATCGTGCAGACGGCACAGTCACCGAACAACGCTTGCAAGATGCATTGATTGAAGCCATCGCCAGTGTAAATGATGAATTATCTACATTCAAAGCACAAAGCGAACATCACTTCCTTGAACAAATCCCCGCACCATCAGTCAACGGCGAAAGCGTGTTGATTTATCGCTATAAACGCGCGGTGAATTGTTTGGCACTGGCTAACCTTTACGAGCGTTATGCAAGCTATGACAGCACCAATGATGGCGAAAAGAAAATGGATTTACTCAAAGACAGCATCAACGAATTAAGACGAGATGCGCGCTTTGCCATTAGCGACATTATCGGCAAAAGACGGGTCGATGCGGAGTTAATTTAATGGAAGTTTACGCACAACAAAATGACAACTTAGACGCCATTCTTTATCGCTATTTTGGCCGCAGTGAAGGACTTTTAGAAATTGCGTGTGAATTAAATCCGCACTTAATGGATAAACCCGTCATTCCCATCGGAACACCAGTAATATTGCCAGAAACTGACACAGAAAAGATCAGCGTGGCAAGTGACACTATACAACTTTGGAGCTGATATGCACGACACACCATCAAAAGCGTCTTACACATCAGGATTATTTGTCTTCTTCATAGGACGCATTGCGGATATGTTTTCAAATGTAAATTGGGCAGACGTTGCATCTGTAACAGGTATTGTGATCGGCGTCGCAACATTCCTTGTAAATTGGTATTACAAGAAAAAAGATTTTGAATTAAAAGAAAAAGAATTAAACCAACGGAGCCATCACCATGATTAAACGAACAGCGAAATATGCATGCAGTGTTGTGGCGATTGTAGGATTGGCACTCTCTTTACATGGGCATGAAATTAGAACATCAGAAAAAGGCTTGCTATTGACTGGCAATGCAGAAGGATGTCAAAGAGTGCCATATAACTGCCCTGCCGATGTATTAACATTCGGGCTAGGAACCACTGATGCAGTCGAAAAAGTCATTCCACATAAAGTCTATACAGATGAAGAAATTGCAAATGCCTTTACAAAGGGAATTAAACAAGCCGAAAAATGTGTGAATACGTATGCAAACGGTCAAGCCATGCCGCAAGGTGCATTTGATGCCTTAGTGTCAATTACCTTTAATGCAGGATGCGGGAACTTAAAAAACAGCACGCTTTTTAAAATGGCACGGAAAGGATATAGCAAAGCCATGTGCGGTCAATTTGAACGATGGATTTATGCAAACGGCGTTCCACTGAAAGGCTTAATTGAAAGACGACAAAAGGAGAAAGCATTATGTTTGGGTTCTTAACGAAAAAAGAAAAATACATTTTATTGGTTGGCCCGCTCATGCTTGTGGCAATTATCCTATTTCAAGGGTGGCAAGCTAACCACTGGCGAGCTGAAGCAGCAAAAGAAGAACAATTAAAACAACAATGGGAAGCGTCTTACATTGCCTTAAATGAAAGCGTGGATAAATTCAATGAGCAACAAAAAGCACTCACGGAAGCCGTTAATCAATTAAAAATCTCTCAAACCAAGCAAACACTGGATTTAAAAAATGCACTTAAAAAACACCAAGATTGGGCTGACACTTTTATCCCTGATGATGTTAGCGGCGTGTTCAACTACACCGAAAATCATTAAACAGCCAATTCTATGCCCGCAAGTCGCAGAATGTACACCATTTGCCGCCACAATTAAAACAAACGGGGATTTGGCTAACGCTTATCTACAAAGCCAACAAAAGCTAAGTGTATGCATTGTTGAGAATCAAGCATTAAAGAAATGCATTGATGAATTTAATAAACAGGAAACACAATGACCGATCAATTTGACCGTGCGCAAGAACTCGAACAAATGACACGTGATATTGCGTTAAAAAAACACCGCACTTTTAAAGCAATCAGTGCGTTTTATTGCGAAGATTGCGACATCCCCATTCCAGAAAAACGCCGCCAATTAATTCAAGGCGTAACCCGTTGCGTGGATTGTCAGCAAAAATACGAAATGCAACAGCGGAATTTCAGAAAATGACAAAAAAAGGAATTCTAGCAGCGATAGTCATTGCATCAATAGTAGAAAATAAATCAGGTTCAGTATCAAAAGAAAGCGACGTTGAGAAATTCAACGATACTGCCAAACAGGGTTATGATGAATACATACATAAATTAAATAAACGACATTATTACAAGTCGTACAAACATTATAGACATCATAGATAGATATATATAATAAATAACCACTTGGACTTGTCAAAAAATGAAAAAGCCAAACCAACTGCGCAAAATCCTTGAACAAAGTCACCAAGACTTTGTGAAAAATCCTGACCGCTTACAGCTTTATGTTGACGGCGGTCAAGTTGTTGCAACTGGCAGCACATCACTGAGTTTTGAGTATCGTTACACGCTCAACATCATCATCACTGATTTTGCCTTTGATATTGCAAGCTTAATCGTGCCGATTAATGCGTATCTACGCAAAAACCAACCCGAACTATTCGAAAATCCGCAACGCCGTGAAAACGCCTTTAAATTCCAAATGGATTACAACAATAACAACACGGCGGATGTGTCTTTTGAAATCCAACTCACCGAACGCGTTGTGGCAAAACAAGTGGGCGAAAACGTGCAGATGACTTACGCCACAGAACCAACCGCACCGGAATGGGAAACATTAGGAAAAATGCGAGTGTATCTAGGGGAAATTGAAGAAGATAATTTAATTTTTAAAGGCGGCGAATAATGGCAACGGTGGAAGAAGTCCAAGCGAAACTGACCGCACTTATTAATAATCTCTCACCGCAAGCCAGCCGCCAGTTAGCACGCAACATTGGGCAAGCTTTACGGAAAAATCAACAAGCCCGCATCGCACGTCAAGAAAACCCAGACGGCACAGCATTTGAACCAAGAAAGCCACGGAAAGAATTTGGCAAAAAGAAAGGCAGAATTAAACGAAAAGCCATGTTTGCGAAGTTGAGAACGGCAAGATATTTCAAAATTCAGAGTAATGCCAATGAAGTGTCGGTCGGCTTTAATGGGTCAAGCGCAATGGTAGCAAAAGTGCATCAATACGGATTAATGAGCAGTCCTTCAAAAACAAAAGATTTCAAAGTGCGGTATGCACAGCGTGAATTGTTAGGCTTTAGCCAAAGCGATTTAGATGTGATTGAAGATTTAGTTTTAGCGCAATTATCTATGTAACCTATGTGACTAAATATTGGTTTTGGTATTGTTTGCAGCCAAAACAATTAGCCCGAAAATAAGGGTAAACAATATAGATAAAATAACGCTATCAGTGATAAGCCAAAGAACAAAAATCAACGAGATAATAGGAACAAATGCCACGGTTGCCATACTAAACACAGCAGAAATAGCAGCAAAAGTTAGGCTGCCAGTAAAAAACAAACCTAGTCCAATGAATAACGGAATGCCAATTAATGCAAGTATAAGCGACATATATTCTCCTGTTAGTTTGTTTTGTTCAATTATTAAACATAGAAAAATAATTTGTCAATAAAAATAGTGAGTTTTTATGAATAATTTACAATTATCTGTTTTGTTAAATGCCATTGATAAAATGTCAGCACCAGTTCGGAACGCCTCCAAAAGTGTTCGGGAATTGTCTGCGAAGTTGCGCGAAAACAAAAATGCACAACGACAACTAGCACAACAAAACAAACAACACTCAGAAGCCATGAAACAATATGCCTCAACGATCAACCCGTTGAAAGCAAAATTATCATCTTTAAATAACGAACTGTCTGCGGCAAAACAAAAAGCGGCATCTTATTCTCAATATTTAAAAAATGCCAAAAATCCAACTGAAGGATTTAAAAAAGAAGTTGAAAAAGCCAGAAGTGCAGTAAAAAAACTCAAACAAGAACAAGTTGCCGCATCAAATAAATTACAACAGGCAAAACTAGCCTTATCGCAAGCTGGTATTTCAGCTGAAAAATTAGCTCAAAATCAGCGAAACTTACAAAGAAATACGAAAGCGGCAACAGATCAAATCAAACACCAAGAAGAAGCGTTGAAGAAATTGAACGCCAAACAAGCTGCCTATAATCGCTATCGTGGACAAGTTGAAAAATTAAAAGATATTAGTGGGAAAGCTCAAATTATTGGTGCGCAATCCATGGCGGCAGGTGCGACAATTACTGCGCCAATCGCCAACATCACAAAAGATTTTATGACTTTTGAAGATGCCATGATCGGCGTCGCTCGTCAGGTCGATGGATTAAAAGATAAATCTGGGAACTTTACGCAAGAATTTGACCAATGGAAAATCAAAATTCATGACCTATCAAAAGAATTGCCGCTCACGACAGTGCAAATTGCCAACATGATTGAAAGTGCGGCAAGAATGAATGTGGCAAAAGATGAACTTGAAGATTTTGTGCGATTGAACACACAAATGGCTGTTGCGTTTGATGCAGCTAATCCGGATGAACTTGTTGAACAATACGGAAAAGTGACAAACAACTTTCATTTGTCGGCAAAAGCATCTCGCGAACTGGCTGATGCTATTAACTATCTTGATGATAACGCTATTTCTAAAGGTACAGAAATCATCGGATTTATGAACCGAGTGTCAGGGATTGCGGGCATCGCAAAAATCAGCGAAAAAAACATGGCGGCGTTAGGCTCAACCTTGCAAACTGCAGGGGCGACAGAAGAACAATCAGCGACAGCCATCAATGCCATCTTCACTCGCTTGTCACAAGCAAGTAAGAAAAAACCCGTTAAAAACGGATTGGCGGCGTTAGGATTGCGACCAAGTGCAGTCGAATTAGGCATGGCAAAAGATGCCCAAGGCACGCTTGAAAAAATAGTTAATGCAATTAATAGATTGCCAGAACCAAAACGACTAGGCACTATTGCAGACTTAGTCGGGACAGAACACGCAAAAACACTATCATTATTAGTGTCGAAAACAGATGACTGGCGCAGACAAGTAAAACTGGCAAACAGCGAAGCGGCAAAAGGATCAATGGGCCGTGAATTTGACACAAGAATGAAAGCTTTGTCTGCGTCAACTCAAATTTTCACAAACCGCTTATTTAACTTGAAAACGGCAATTGGCGGCACACTCGCCCCAACTTTACACAATATCTTAGATAAGTTGGGCGGTGTAGTTGATAAATTTAAGGCTTGGATTGAAACAAATCCAGAACTTGCTAGAAAAATTTTACTTGTCGCATCAGCATTAGGGACAACACTTACTGCATTTGGTGCGCTAAGTCTTGCATTAAGCTTTGTTTTATATCCTATGGCACGGGTTGCACTTGGATTCGGGAAGCTCACTGGGCTAAATACACTGCTTGCAAAAAGCTTTAATTACACGACAAAGGCAGCAATCGCATCTAATAAAAATTTACTCTCATTCCGTGGGTGGTCAAATATTTTTTCATCAGCACAAACAACCCTAACAGGCTTTCTAGGAAAAATCACTAAACTAAATTCAATAAAAGTATTATTAGGTGCATTGAAAGCATGGACAATGCCTGTGAAAATGATTTTTATCGGATTAAGTTCATCCATCTCATTTTTGCTCTCCCCTATTGGTATAGTGGTTGCTGCGGTAGTTGGCGCAGGAATTTATATTTACAAAAATTGGGAAAAAGTAAAATCCTTTTTCAGCGGGTTCTTAAATGGGTTGCAATCAGGATTACAGCCAGTCATCGACAAATTCAAACCGTTTGTCGGATGGATTGAAAGTGTATTTAACTGGTTTACTAACCTACTTGCGCCAGTACAAAGCACAAAAGAAGATTTAGATGCTGCCGCTAGTGCAGGTAAGAAATTCGGCGAATGGCTTGCTGCAGGTATTGATTTAGTGACAAAACCTTTGCAATGGTTGATGGATGGCATTAAGTGGGTGCTTGATAATATGCCAACGCTTGAAGGCATTGGGAAAACAATCGACGCAGCAAAACAAAAAGTATCAAATGCCACAGCTAATGCCATGAATAACAGTGCTGCAGGAAACTATTTCATGACTGGTGCAGGATTAGATGTGCCAAATGTAAATAGATGGTCAGGCGGTTATGCGGGGAATGGCGGGAAATACGAGCCAAAAGGCATTTTCCACGGTGGTGAATACATCATGACCAAAGAAGCCACAAATCGTCTAGGCATCGCCACGCTGAACGCCTTAAATTACGGCAAGCAAGCTTTAATTGCGGGCGGTTTAGGTATCGGACTTGCCTCAGCCGCACCAATTCAGGTGGATAGCAGACCGCCGATTTCAGCACGTCCAAGCATCAGCCAAACCATGCAACCAATGGCGGTCAATATCACCATTAATGCACAAGCAGGGCAAAATGAACGACAAATCGCCCAACTTGTTGCCGCCGAGCTTGAACGAATCAACCGACAACAACAAGCAAGGGCAAGAAGTCGAATGACAGATCGGGCATAAAAAATAAAAGGGCGAAAGCCCTTTTTTGTTACCCCCTTTTTCACACTCCCACACACTCGCAAAATTAAACAAACTCACCAAAAATAGGGGCAATTATTACAAGTAGAAATCCGCCCATGTCAGCCGATAACAACCGCAGAATTGAAAGCATTATCAGATTTGGCTTAATTGCCGAAGTCGATTATGCACAAGCGAAAGCACGGGTAAAGTGCGGCGAGATTTTGACGGATTTTTTGCCGTTTATCACTTTCCGCGCAGGCACAACAAAAACATGGTCGCCGCCAACACAAGGTGAACAATGCGTCATCTTGGCGGCAAGTGGTGAACTGACAACAGCGTGCATCATCACAGGGCTTTACACTCAAAACAGTCCAAGCCATTCAGCTGATGAACACGTGATCGAATTTGCCGATGGCGCAAAAATCACCTACAACCAAGCAAACAGCGATTTGGTTGTGACAGGAATAAAAACCGCCAACATAAAAGCCGCTAATCAAATCAATATTGACTGCCCCACTGTCAACATTAATGGCAATGTGAATATTAACGGGAATTTATCTACAACCGGCACAACAACAAGCAAAGGCGCAATTAGTACACAAAGCAACGTTTCAGCAAGCGGCGACATCAAAGGTGGCGGAATTAGCTTACAAAATCACGTTCACGTTGCACAAGGTGAAAAAGCACGAACAAGTAAGGCAACTGCATAATGAATCGATTTACAGGCGAGAAGATCACAAGCGAAACGGAACACATCAAACAGTCAATTGCAGACATTTTATTGACACCAATCGGATCACGTTTACAACGCCGAGATTATGGCAGCCGTATTCCGGAACTCATTGACAGACCAATGAATCACGCTTTGTTGCTCCAACTTGCCGCAAGTGCGGTGATGGCATTGCACAAATGGGAACCACGCGTGACGATTAGCCAATTTAAACCACAACTTACAGAAAACGGCATCACTTGCTCTATCGTGGGCAGAACAAGAAATCAAAACAACGTCATCAATTATGATGATGTATGGCTAGGCGGTAAGAATGAGCGAATTAGTTGATTTATCAAAACTGGCCGCACCAAAAGTTTTAGAAGATTTAGATTTTGAAACCTTACTTGCGGAAAGAAAACAAGAATTCATCAAATTATTTGACGAATCAGAACGTGCATTCTGGCAGTCTCGCTTAAGCCTTGAAAGCGAACCCATTACAAAACTCTTACAAGAAGTTGTCTATTTGCAACTGCTTGAACGCACACGCATCAATCAAGCCGCACAGGCAACCATGCTTGCTTATGCAACAGGGAGCGATTTAGACGTTATCGCCGCCAACTACAACGTAAAACGCTTACTTATTCAAGCGGAAGATAACTCAACGACACCACCAAAGCCCGCAATCTACGAAAGCGATGCGGAACTTAGAATTAGAACACAACTAGCCTTTGAAGGAATGTCAGTCGCAGGGCCAAGAAACGCTTATGTGTTTCACGCCTTATCCGCTCACGCCGATGTGGCTGACGTGTCAGTTGTATCACCTGAACCCGCCAATGTTACCGTCACTATTTTAAGCCGAACTGGGCAAGGCGTAGCAAGTGAACAAGTGTTGAAAGCCGTCCGAGAAAAATTGAATGAAGAAACCATTCGACCAATCGGGGATCGTGTAACAGTGCAAAGTGCCACAATCCAAACATACGAAATCCGAGCAAAATTGCATTTATATCGTGGGCCTGAATATGAAGCAATAAAAGCTGAAGCAATGAAAAAACTCACTGCATACACCGCAGAAAAACGCAGATTAGGTCGAGATATTAGCTTATCGGGAATTTATGCTGCACTACACCTTGAAGGCGTTCAACGAGTGGAATTACTCGCACCAACAGCCGATATTGTTTTGCCTAGCTCAAAATCAGGCTATTGCACAAATATTAATATTGAGATTGTAGTAAGTGATGATTACTAGCCACCTATTGCCAACAGGCTCAACAAAACTGGAAAAACGAGCCGCAGAAATTTTAAAAAGCGCGGTTGAAAATCCAGTCATTATTGCTGATTTGATCAACCCTGACAGATGTCCATCGGAGCTTCTTTCCTACTTGGCATGGGCGTTTTCGGTGGATAAATGGGACGAGGATTGGAGCGAAGAAGTCAAACGCATCGCAATTAAACAATCTTTTTTTGTGCATAAACACAAAGGCACCATTGCCTCCGTGAAACGAGTGATCGAACCAATAGGCTATCTTGTTGAATTAAAAGAATGGTTCAACCAAAAACCACAAGCCAAAGCAGGCACATTTAGCATCACAGTTGAAGTGCCGGAAACAGGATTGAACGAGCAAACTTATAACGAATTAGTGCGATTAATCAATGATGTAAAACCTGTTTCACGCCATTTGTCACAGCTCTCCATCGCCATTTCACCAACTGGCACAATGAACACATTTTTTGGGCAACAAACAGGCGAAATCGTCAGCGTTTACCCTATTTAAGGATTTATATGACAGCACAATATTTCACAGTATTAACAGACTATGGCACACAAGCTTTTGCCAAAGCCATCGCAACCAATCAACCAATTCAATTTTCAAGCTTTGCCGTGGGAGATGGTAACGGTCAAGCCGTTACCCCAACTGCAGACCGTACAGCGTTAGTGAAAGAGATACACCGAGCCAATGTCAGTGCCGTGTCACTCGATCCACGCAACAATAAGCAAATCATTATTGAATTGACCATTCCGGAAGATGTGGGCGGGTTTTATATCCGAGAAATGGGGGTTTTCGATAGCACAAACAAATTAGTGGCTTATGCCAATTCGCCTGAAAGCTTTAAACCAACACTAGAAAGCGGAAGCGGCAAAGTGCAAGTGTTGCGGATGATTTTAAAAGTCAGCAATTCTCAAGCCGTCACTTTAAGTATTGATAATTCCGTGATTTTTGTCACACGTCAGCAACTTAACCCGAAAAAAATCACATCATCAACCACAAATGGATTTGATGAAAGCGGGCATACACACGAAATCGAAAAAGCCGACACAACAAAAGCGGGGATTGTGCAACTCACCGATGACACAGGACTTGACAGCGACAAGTTAGGATTATCAGCAAGAGCCGGTAAAAAACTTGCACAGCTAATCAGCACAGTTCAACTCGCACTTGGCAATTACATTCCAAACAACAAAAAATCAAATTCAGTAACCAGTAACAGCAATGACACTGTGGCGACATCGTCAGCAGTCAAAACCGCTTACGATAAAGGAGTTGAAGCAAAATCCGCAGCAGACAATGCACAAAGAACAGCGAATGATGCGCAATCATCGGCAAATGCCGCAAATAATAATGCAAATGGACGTGTGTCAAAAAATGGTGACGCGATTAATGGGACGCTGTTCATAGATGGATCACAATCTGGTGGTTTTGCGAGCGGCTTAGCAATTCGAAATAAGGCGGGCGGGCAAAACACAAGCGGTTTTATAGATTTCTTTCAGTCCGACAGCGTGCCACGCTCGTCTATTTGGTTTAGAGATGCCGGCAATAATAGTACACAAATTGAATTTCTGAACACGCCAGCTGGAGCGGATTGGAATAGCGATAGCCGACAAGGGGTTTTTACAATTACGTCGGCGGGTAGTTTATGGAGCCGGGAATACGGCTGGCTGCATGACCATTTCGCCAAACAAGCCGATATCAATAATGTGTGGAATGAATTAAACAACACCTACAGAAAAAATAGATTCAGACGCCAGCATTACCCGCACCATTACAACGGCGCAGAAGTATATGATATGCCAGTCGGAGACAACAGCGTAATGCGTGTCATTATTATGAATGTAACGATTAATGGATACGCAAAAGTGAATCTACCAGAGGCATTTAACGGTGCCTGTATGGTGCAAGTGACAGATGTCGGCGCCGGTAGAAAAATAGTAGGAGCTAATATTCAAAATGGCAACGTTGTTGAAATACACAACGGTGGTGAGGCAGCTTTTAATATTCTGGCAATCGGATGGTATGGATGGTAAGTATGATGTTATTCAATATAGAAACAAGCACGTTCGCACCTGATTATCTTGTAACAGATAATCAACAAAATTGGGTTGAAGTGAACGATGAAGAAATCGATGGTATTTCAGCCAGTATCACTGGCGGTGGCGAAGTGTGGCTGGAAAATGGTGTTATTAAATATTCGGGAAAGGCACCTAGCGAATACCATATTTTTGATGTCAAATCGAAATCTTTTAAGGTTTCAGATGAAATGAAGTCGGAATTCTTTAAGCGTAAAAAGGAATCCGCATTAAACACCCTTGCAAACAAAGCTGATGCGATTAAAAGCGGCTTGCTTGCAGGCTATCCACAAACAGAGATTGAGAGCTTTTACCGCCAAGAGAAAGAGGCGTTAGCGTGGCAGGCAAACAATAAAGCAGATACGCCAATGCTTAAACAAATTGCAAGAATTAGAAATATTCCTTTTGAAGTTTTAGTACAAAAGGTTATTGAGAAGTCAGAGCAATTCGCCCTTGCAGTCGGTGTGATTATTGGGCAAAGACAGGCATTTGAAGATCGCTTATTAGCCACAAAAACACTGGAAGAACTCACCGCACTTGAAAAGGAAATCGAAGAATGGACATTCCAAACAAATTAAAACTCTACGCTTATCACAATCTAATTGCTATCGACCAGCTATTTAACGCATTAACAGGTGGCGCAGCAGACGAAACATTATCAAGTCGCACCTATCGTGGGGCTATTTTAGCCGAACAACCGAAAAAACGGTGGCGTGTACTCTATCGATTCATCAATGGATTATTTCGAGATAAAAACCATTGCAAAACTGCATACGAAAGCGAAATAAACGGCAAACAGCGGGATTATCGGTTCAATCAAGGGAATGAAAAATGAATGAAATAATTTTTGATTGGATCCGTGGGGATGACGAATTTGAAACACTCATTTTCAATAATGATGACGACACCCCAATGGACTTTACAGGGAGTCAATTTGATTTGCATATCGTGCCGGAACGAAGTCAATCAGAAACCATTAAGCTATCAACATCAAATGGCTTAACCGTTAAAGAAAACGAAATCACACTGCACGTGTCGCACGATCAAACAGAAAATGCAGATTGGTCGGTGGCAAGTTGGGATTTGCAACAAACTGACAAGAACGGATTAATTAGCACCCTTTGCGGTGGCAAAGTGCGGTTAAAACGGGATGTTACAAGGGGGTGAAATGTGTATAAAGACTAAGGCGAAAGCCAAACACAAAGTGACACTAAAACCTAAACAACAACACAAAATCACCGTTCAAAAAGGATATGCCAATATCGGCGGTGATCTTGACACAAGAACATTACCAAACATCAACGAATTAATTATTCACTACAACATCGGAGCGCTTTAATGGCAAGACCAGAATTTACTCAAACTTTAACTGAATTTGCAGAATTTGTCGGCATGAAAGATAAGGCAATTATTACGCTTATCGGTGCATTATCAACCTTGACAACCACAGAAAAAGGGTCGATTGTAGGTGCTATCAACGAATTGAAGCAATCTATTACAGCTTTATCAAGTAGCAGTGCAGGTATCAATGATAGCGCGACAGGCGACAGTTCAACACTATCCGCTAAGAAAATTCTTGAACTTTTAACACAAGCAAAAGCCGATGTTAAAAATGAGCTTTTAGGCGGTCAAGTTGACGCGAGCATCGATACTCTTAAAGAGCTTGGTGAGATGCTGAAAAACATTCAAACTGGCGAAGATGGGTTAAATAAATTGGTTCAAAAGATCACCCAAACCAACCAATCACTAGCACTGCTTGTTGGGAAGTTTGCTGTGTTAGACGGAATTAACCTTAAAGATGCCTATAATAGAGGATATAATCAATAATGGCATTTGATACAACAGTTAAAGACTTTGCTCAATTTGTAGGAAGTGAGATTAGACGGGTGGAGAATAAAATTCCAACTGGCATTTCTGCACAACCTACAAATTCTAATATCATCACTGGAGACGGCAGACCCGATAAACCTGACACAACAAGGTTTCTTAATGGGTCTAACGTTTATGAAAATAAGATTAAAGGTAATGAGCCAAACGGAACTTTTTATAACTCAACAAACGGTGCAGGCGTTGGAGCATACCTATGGCAAAAGCAAAATGGACAGTGGACTGTTATATCGGGTGATACAGGTATTAGACGACTATCTAACATTTCTGTAAATATTAAAGAAGGGGCTATTCATTTAAGACGAGTGAATAACAGAGTTGAGTGTTCTTTCTATGCGGGGCGTTGGGACACTATTTCTTTTTACGGGAGCAGTAATCCTAAATTCATGAGGAAAAATCACGCCAAGCGAATGGATATTTTACCCCCTCCGAGAATACCAGTTGGCTTCCGTACACGCACGCCTATTATGCTTCCGTTTTATAGCGATGACGGCGATGAAATTGCTACTGTATATGTTGCTAGTATAGGCGATAGAGCTTATATTGAGTTAAGATTTAGGGATAAAGTACCAACAACAGACCTTGATTATATGCGTCTTCCAGTCGTCAGTTGGATAACTGACGACCCATTCCCTGAAGTTCTGCCTTAATTTAAATAAAATGCGGTCAATTTTGGCCGCATTTTGTTACCCCGTTTTTCACACTTCCAACCGCTCGCACTGCCACATTCTCTCGATCACAATAAAGACATTATTTAACCAATAGAAACCATAGGGCTAAAATATGTCTGATGAATATCTCCATGGGGTCAAGGTAACGGAAATTGCCGAAGCCTTGCGAACACTCACCACATCATCCACTGCCGTGATCGGTTTAGTGGCAACGGCAGCAGATGCAGATGCAACTGTTTTCCCACTCAATAAACCCACTCTTTTAAC
>FLSK01001143.1_pt3 | contig 18244 bp, 9 predicted proteins | sample 1550541 | NCBI WGS metagenome assembly FLSK01 (sample SAMEA4031773, study PRJEB14383) | metagenome | biome: human; feature: oral; material: saliva | place: Philippines | collected 2014
ATCTCGACCGACCTTCACCAGAACAGTCGTCGTGGATATAGCGATGCTTCATTGAACACCAATGAGCTACTTTGGAATGCGCAAATCTCGCAGAGTATGTTGAAGGGTAATGCACTGACCTTCAGTTTGCAGTTCTACGACATCTTACGTCAGCAGAGCAACCTCTCACGTGTCATCAACTCTATGAGTCGTACAGATACTGAATACAATAGTATTAACAGCTATATCATGCTGCGTGCCACCTACCGTCTGAACCTCTTTGGTGGTAAGAACGCTATGCCTAAGCCAAAGGATGGTCCAGACTTCGACCGTAACGGTCCTGGAATGGGTCCACGTGAAGGTGGAAAGAAAGGCTTTGGCGGTGGTCGTCCTTCAGGTCCTCCACCAATGGGCGGTGGATTCTAATACAGCCTCACCCCCAGCCCCTCTCCGAAAGGAGAGGGGCTGGGGGTGAGGCTGCAACTCTTGCACAGTTCTCTAAAAATGCTTACCTTTGTCTGCAACCCTAAATCATTCAAAGAAGGGTAAACCCAAATAAATAAATACTGATAATGAAACCTATCAAGAACTTTATCGTAACTGTGGGCTTAACGCTCGCACTCTCTGCTATCACCAACAACGCTCACGCACAAGCAAGTAATATGCAGGAGAAGGTGAAAAACTACTTCCTTCAAACGCTTAAAAAGAAGCAAAATGAAGAACAGAAAAGCAAGGATGCCTTTCAACGTAACAAAACTTATACGACAGATATACAGCAACTGATAAAGAACAAAGATATCGTTCAAAACCAAAAGATGGTATGGGATGCATGGTGTGAGGCAAATCGCAAACTAAATGAACAGAAGCTCGCAAAGCCTGAAGACTTGCAGAAAGGCATAAAAGCATCGTGGAATTTACCTGAAGCATTGGAAAAGAATGCCGTCATGCCTTACTACTATGGTGTAAAGGGAAGCGCAACAGGCAAGCTACCGTTGTTCCTTTACCTGCATGGTTCTGGTCCAAAGGAACAAGAATGGGCGACTGGACTTATCTTAGGAAACAGATTCCAAGATGGTCCTTCTCTCTATTTCATTCCACAGATTCCTAATGAAGGCGACTACTATCGCTGGTGGCAAGTAGCTAAACAGTTTGCTTGGGAGAAGCTTATCCGACAAGCACTTGTCGAGGGTAATGTTGATGCCAACCGCCTCTACGTCTTCGGTATATCTGAAGGTGGTTATGGCAGTCAGCGTCTTGCCTCTTTCTATGCCGACTATTGGGCTGCAGCGGGTCCAATGGCTGGTGGCGAACCATTGAAGAATGCACCTGTAGAAAACTGTGCTAACATTGGTTTTTCATTCCTCACTGGAGCGGATGACACTGGTTTCTACCGCAATATTCTAACTTACTATACGCAGATTGCCTTTGATTCTGCTCAGTTGGCACGCCCGCTTGATGCCGATAAGCGTCCGCTCTTTGTTCATCGCATCAACCTCTTGCCCGGTATGCAGCATCATATTAAATACGACCTCACTACCCCATGGCTAAAGAATTTCGTGCGTAATCCCTATCCAAAGACGGTTCTCTGGGAAGATTATGACATGGATGGGCGACATCGTTCGGGCTTCTACAACCTACAAGTGTTAACCTCTCCTACGAAGAATCGCACTTACTATGACATGAATATTCACAACAATGTGGTGACGATTAATATCAAAGAGGTGGAATATACCGCTGTTGAGAGAGACAAGCATTGGGGTATTGAAATGAGATTTAACCGCAGCTACACAAATGCAAAGGGCGGTAGACTACGTATTTATCTGAATAGCGAACTCATAGACATGAACAAGCCTGTGACAGTTATCGTCAACGGAAAAGAGCTCTATCGAAAGAATGTGAAGGCAAATCTCCAAGACATGATTAATAGCTGTACCGAATATTTCGATCCTTACAGAGTTTATCCAACTTCCATTGAGATTAATTATTAACTCAATGGGAGCTGGGGAAATCCCCCTTTATCCTTAATTTTGTAATAAAATTTCACTACCTCCATTTCAAAAGATGCTCTTTTGGCTTCTAAAAGACGCCTAATTAGCTTCCAAGAGACGCCCTTTTGACCTCTTAAAGACGCCCTTTAAGAACCCAACTAAGGACCTTTTATCAACCAACTTTGTAACTATCTGATTATAGGAAACTTACAAAGGCAGCGGAATCCACGTTTTTCATTCCGCTTTTAGCTTTGAAAGCGGAATTATTGTAAACAAATTTCAGACCCTTCTTTTGAGTATTCATAATTCTGATGTAATGCGCTTTGACGTAATGTCACACGGAGAAAAGGAGAGGACGGAGGATTATAAAACAAAGCAATGGAAGTCACGGAGGCACCGTCGGTGCATAGAGCGATGGAGTTTGTTTGCCATTTCTATTAGTAATTTATACACAAAGCGTTTATCCCGAAAGACTTCTCAAGACTCTGTACACTACACCTCAGTCGCTCTTTGTGCCGTCGGCACCTCCGTGACATTTCGTTACCTCCGTCCACTCCGTGACTCCGTGTGCCTATTATATAAGACTTTAAGTTTATCACTCCATATTTCGGAAGAGCCTCTTATTACCCTGTTACCATGTCTTGAACACCCTGTTACCGTGTCTCTTAGTACTCTGTTACCATGTCTCTTATTACTTTGTTACCATGTCTCCCATTACTCTGTCTCCATTAAGGAATACAAAACCACAAAAAAGAGTTGACAAGTTAATTATCCCAAGGAGCCATACTCCTCAAAACAATTAACTTGTCAACTCGTTTACTTGTTTACTCGTCTACTTGTTTACTCGTCTACTTAAAAATTCCCAAACCTTTCATTATCTCTTCTTCATGAACGCAGCAGGCTTAGCATTTGTGCCTAAAGGATGGAAAAGCATCACAGGCTGAAGCAAGAACAGAGGACCATTAAGATATAACTGGGTTCCCTGCTGGTTGTACTTATAGATTGCGAAGACGTTTCCATTAAATGAATTAAGAGGGAAACCTAAAGGTCCTAAATACGTTAAGCTCTTAATGTAAGCAGCATTCTTACCACTATCCTCAAGTATACCAGCAACCATTTTATCCGCCTTAGAGTAAGACATTCTTGCTGTCATTGTCAACTGATTTGATGCATAATAGTTATAAATACCAGGAACGACCTTCTGGAATTTAGCAAAATCAGCATCACTCACCTGACCAGTACTATGTGCTTCAGTCTGCTGACGAATTAGCTTCATGAATGTAGCATAATGATTGATGTCCCAAATAGCAGTTCTGTAGAAATAAGTGGTATCATTCACTCTCTTTGAAAGAACATATTCGCCAGCCTTCAATGACAATGACACGTTAGCAGGGTCAAAGGTAAGCGTCATCTTCATACCTGTGTCACTTGAATTAAAGGTCAACTCGGTATCAGATTTCTTCTCAAGTGTACCAACAATCTGCGTAACCAATGTGTTAATATCAGTTGTAGATGAGGTCATCTTAAGAAGGTCATAACCATAGAGACTATAGGTCTTACCTGCGAGGTCGTCAATGCCACCCTGTGTCACAGTGATAGTATCACGATTCTCTTGGTTCTTCAAAACGAGTGAGAAAGTACGAATCTCACCTGTTGTGTTAGCTCCGATATGTGCCACAAAAGCAGAGTCCTTATTCTCAATTGATGTCACACCAGAAGCATCGGCAGCATCAGCAAGCTCCATAGAAGGCTCAGCACCTAATGCGGTATAAGGTAGAGTGAGGGTTGTATCCTTATCACTCACAGCGTAATACTTAGCACCTTTGTACTTGAAAAGAGCTCCAGCCTGCAAGATTGGCAGATTAGTAGAATCCTTACCATTCTTGATTGTCAACACAGCAGAACGACTGTCAACGGCTGGGTTGTTAGTAACACTGACTACGATAGAATCGTTCTGCAGCTGAGCTGTTGCCCATGAGTCACTGACAGAGACGGTTGAGCCAGCAGGTGCAGTAAACTTCACCCCACCCTTCTGTGCCGCAGCAGTAAAGGTGAGTTTTGAGTTTACTACCTGCACAGGGTTCTCACGCAAGTAATTACTACCTGCATCGTTGTCGTCACTGCAGGCAACGAAGCCTGCAGTAACAGCAAGGAGAAGACAAATATTAAATATCTTTTTCATAAAACACTTACTTGTTTAGTTTTACTTGAGACGCTGTAGATGTTGTGAGGAATGAGTTCCAGTCTACATCGAAGCGTGCAACACGGTTTGGTAGATACTGTGGCATCAATACAGACGCTGTATTGTCGAATGAATCCTCTGGTAAGATAGAAGGCTTGGCAGATGAAGATGTAGAAGCCTTCTTGGTGATTACTGGGTTAGTCCACTTATCCCACCAACCTACAAGATTCTTAGAGGTGAATGGTTCGCCACTATAAGCCCAGAGAATGATACGCTCAGTAGTCAAACCAGTATACTGTGCCTGTCCATTAGAGATACTGAACAATGGTCCACAGAGTGACGCACTGATGTCGCCATTGTCTGCAACGGTGAAGGTAATGAGGTTATAAGCGCCTGTACCAGTACCTGTACCACTCTTCTCATCGATGTTAAAGGCATTACCGATGTTATAGCTTACATTATTTCCCTGGAAGGTCATCACCTTCTGACCACCCTGCATCAAGAATGCATTAGCAGAAGCCACGTAGGTCAATGGGAATATATAATCTGAGCCATAAGCACTGTGAACATTGAGGTAGAACTTGCGGTTCGCACCAGAACCTACATATCTCAGTCGTGCTGTACGAGTATTATCAAAGAAGCCCATCTTTCCATCCTTTGATACATATGAGTTCATCGTGAGCTCATAAGTACCCATGAGTGCAGAAAGGTCGAACTGCATAATCTGAACCTGTGATTCTTTTATACCATTTGAAATCTTAAGTTTTGCACCACGTGCATTCGTTGCAATAGGATTAGCATCTACCTTAATAGTAAGCTTATCACCATCCTTAGAGAGATGAAGCCATGATGCATCACAAGTGATGTCGAGTTTGTTAAGATATGGAATGGTCTTGGTGATAGTCTTTTCACCATTAGAAGCGTTGATAGCACCTATCATCTTCGCAATGAGATTTACATCAATATTAGAAGCAGTAGACTCCACACCTGTTCCAGTGAACTTAGCAGTAGCCTTATCAAATGTTAAGTCGTACAACTGTACGCCATTCAACATAATAGGCTCATACAAACGGATTCCCTTATCTGTAAAGGCGTAAGCAGACTCAGCAACAAGTTTATCACCATCATAGATAGCCAACTGACGATTATTCTTATCAGTGACAACGAGTGTGTAAGGCTTTCCACCAATGTTAAGAGCTACATCAGAGAAAACAAAGAGGTTGGTAAGTTCTGTTACCTTCTCTATATATTCTGAAGCTTCACCAGAGAGTTTATTGAGATACATAGTATTCAACGAACGCTTGCCGTGAATCTTGATGCGGTCAGCACCAATGCTATCAATAACAAACTCGAAGTCGCCTTCCTTACCGCGATACTCACCATCCTTTGGAGTTGCATAGATGTGGAGGAAGGTATTGTATGTATCGAACGACAAAACTGGTCCGTCGTCTTCTTTCATCTTATACAATGACTTTACTTCGCCATCATCAGGATTGTTCTCGTAGCGTACAATCGCATCATCATTAGTGAACTTAATCGTATAAGCCACACCACCATAAGCCTGGTTTCTCTGTGGATAATAGTCTAAAGCCCAGCCATATTGCGATGCCACCAACGTCTCCTGTGCCTTCTGAAGGAATTCGTCCATACGCTCAGAGTAAGGCTTTCCAAAGACATTCTCTTCTTCTGTCTGGCATGACTGAAGGAAAAGGGCTGGCAAGGCAAGTAGGAGATATATAAATAATTTATTTGCTTTCATATAATGATCCTTTCTTAATAATTAAGATTTGTCAGATTATAACTGCCACTAACGACGTTGTTCTCACGCTCGATAACAGCTTCACGCACCTTATCAAGGTCGACATTAAAGGTCTCCTTATAGTAACGTTTAGCAATCTCGAGCTTCTTCTCAATAGCTGTTACACCTGGCTGATCTTCTACAGCTGCACCATTCGCATCCACAACGGTTGCTCTCTTGAGGAGAGCCTTCCACTGTGCATCGGTAGAGATAATGTAAGTACTTACCACCTCAGCAAAGTCCTCACGCTCTTCCTTCTGTGAGTAGGCTGTAACGAAGCCACGCTTCTCATAACCTTTTACATACTTCTCAGAACTCCATGAGTCATTAACATAACCTGTTGGGGTTACCTTACCAAACTCACGTGGATAGTCCTTTGTCTGGTTAACGATGTGAACAAACTCGTGGTGAATCGTCTTGAGGTAGTATTCATCCAAGTAGGTACGGCTGTTCTTGAATCTATCAAGATGGTTAACACCCAAGAGACGAATCTTCTTTCCACCCTCAGCAGTACCGAGTTTTATATTACCATTGTTCTCATACTCGAACTCACCCAAGAAGCTGAAGAGCTTTGGGAAAAAGCGACGTGTGAAATCAATACCTGCTGCTTCGGTATAAGCCTCAACACAAGTGTACTTCACAATATGCGCTAACTCCACTGACTGAGCTGAATCGGCTGGTACATCATAGTAAGACATATCCGACTCATTGTCCTCATAACGCCACTGTATTTGAATGTTATAAGGTACTACGAAGTTCTTGTACAGCCACTTGTCAAAGACAGTGTTTGCCGTCTTAGAAGGCTTGATAACGCTCTCGCTTGACAAATTATCGTCTGAACAAGCAGTGAAGCCTGCTGCCACTGCCGCCAATAGCGATAAAGCTAATATGTTTTTCTTCATTTCTTAATCCTTTAATTAGCTATTAAAAAGAGTGTGCACTTACTGGAGCAGAATACTGATTGACCGCTGAAAGTACTGGTAATTTGTACTGAGAGAGGTCAACGAGCTTTGCACCTGCTACAAGAGCCTTGGCTGGGTTGCCTGCAACACCAGCCTCACGAATACTCTGTGGAATCTGTACCACCTGACGAGGGTCGTCTTTCTCCAACCAATCAAGGTTCTGAGAAGGCTTACCGTTAGCACCTATCAAACGACGTGGAATCTCGATATTGTAACGTCTGATATCCATCCAACGCATTCCCTGATGTACGGTCTCGATACGACGGAAGTTCAGCAAGCACTGTAAGAGTGACTCCTGCACTGAGCCTTCAGCATCGATAGTGAAGCGAGGGCTGATGTGCTTCTTGAAACTTGGTACCATCTTAGCAGCATCAGCATATGCATATGGAACTGTCTTGAAGTAAGTTTGTACACTTGTTGGGGTAAGGGTCACATTGGTATTGAAGAAGTTCTTCATCCAAATAGTCATATCTGCACAAGCAGCATCATTCTGACCAAGCATGATTTCAGCCTCTGCACGGTTGAGCAAAGCCTCATCCATCGTGAAATCAACGTTCAATGTGCGGAGATAACCAGAGCCTGTTGTGGTATTACGAATCTCAAACTCACGTGGAAGTTTCATCAACAAAGCGAAGTTACTCTCACCTGAATTAACAGTAAATGGCTTCCAAATGAGGTTTGACGATGTACCCCAGATGTTATTACTCTGGAACAACTCTGTCTCTGCCAAGTAGTTAGTAAGTGTATAACGCTTACTGGTTAACCATGGTGCAAGAGCCATACCAGCATTGCTGACACTGGTCTGAACAAGGAGGTTACAGTCTGCAGAAGCACTACAATAAGCCTCAGCAATCTTTACTGCCTGCTCTGATTTACTCAGTGGCATAGCCTGCAAAGCTCTATAGTCACGCAAAGAAGCAGCAGGGTTACTACCTAAGAGCTTATCAGCATATTCCTTTGCCTTCTCCCACTTCTCATAATAGAGGTAGAAACGAGTTGCAAAAGCATAAGCAGCCTGCTTATTGAAGTGATACTTTGGCACCTCATATGTATCGTTAAGCAATGGGATACCAGCCTCAATATCAGCAGCAATCTTTGCATAGACATCAGCTACAGTACCACGATTACTCTGTTCTGCAGCTGCAGAGAAGTCTGCAATTCCTGTTGCATAATAGAGTCCAGCATCCTTTGTACTGGTCTTGCCATTATAAGGACGGCAGAATTCGTTAGCAAGGATAAAGTGGTCATAGGCACGAATGAGCAAAGCCTCACCCTTTGAATTACGAAGTATATCGTTCTTTGGACCGCCCTGCTCCTCAATGGCAGCCAAAGCTTCATTGGCCTTATAGACACCCTCATAATAAAGCATCCACACCTGCTCAGGAGAGTCATTACCACCCTCAGTCTGCTCTTGCCAGAAGAAGTACTGATCACCACCACGATTACCCTGGCTATTCTGTGCTCCCATGTAATCGGTATTGTCAGACATCCACTCGTTAAAGAGCGTCGGTGTACGGTCAGGATAGGCTGTCACAAGCAGACCCGCAATCTTCTTTGGTGTGTCCAAAGTCGTACGGTTGTCTGGCAACGTATCCAATTGGTCAGAACAAGATGCAAGTATCGCTACAGATGCAAGCATCAAGCTGCCCTTATATATGATATTCTTAATTTTCATATTCGTTCTATATTAAATTACTTCTGGTTCTGATTCAGCATCTCTTTATTGTCTAATGGCTGTATCATTTTACAACCATTCGCCTTGTTAGGAACTCCAATGTTACTATCAACATTTGGATATTCTCAGCTGAATATGAAGCCTCCGTTAAAATATTAAAGACCTAATCTCAATGTCATGGTGAACTGCTTTGGAACTGGTGCAGCCACACCACCTGTATTGAAGAACTCTGGATCCTGACCGTTCAGCTTCTTATCTGAATAGAAGAGGAAGAGGTTAGTTGCCTGAAGCTTCAAAGCTAAACTGCTAACGCCAATAGTTCTAATCATAGCTGCAGGGAAAGTGTAACCCAATGAGATTTCCTTCATACGAATGAAGTCACCCTTTGCGATACGAACATCAGAATAGTTATAAGCATTGTAAGCTACATCCAACTGTGAGTTGTTGCGGTTCTGACGACGTGAAGCAATTACAGGGATATTAGTCAGAGTCTCATCGCCACTGTATGTCCAGCGATTACGGAACTCCTTAGGCAAAGCATCCATATCGTCATAGCGGTTACTGAAGATATGATTCAAACGAACCTTATTGCCAAAGCTATAAGTAACGAAGACGTTGAGGTCCCAGTTCTTATAACGGAAGACGTTACCGAATGATCCCGTTGTAGTTGGGTCGGCAGGACCTTCGAACTTCAGATACTTAATCTTCTCCTGATCACGTTCCTGGAGGTTAAGACCAGAGATTGTTCTTCTACCATCCTCGTTCATAAATGTAGGCAAACCCTCACCATTGAGTCCAGCAAATGGGATGCTAAAGATAGAGTTTACAGGATAACCTACAAGACTATAACCAGTTCCCTGTACGAGGTCGATAACACGTGCATGGGTAAAGAGACTTGTAATCTCATTGTGTGTCCATGAGAAGATAAAGTTAGTTTCCCAACTGAAGTCCTTTGTCTTGATGTTATGTGTATTCAATGAAAGCTCCATACCATTAGACTTCATTGAAGCAACGTTAGCAAGGTTATAAGAACCCAACTGTGGATGGTTCACGTAACCAATAAGGTCACTGTTGCGACGCCAGTAGAAATCAGTTGTAAGATTGATACGGTTGTCAAGGAATCCAAAGTCGAAACCAAGGTTGAACTCACGCTTCTTCTCGTAGGTAAGGTTCTTGTTACCGAACTGCTCATCGTATCCAGTCTCCTGAATAGAAGTAAATGGACGCCAAGGCACTGTTGCTGTGAAGATTGGCAATGAGTTAGTTACAGGAGGACGGTCACCAGTAAGTGAGTAGCTCAAGCGGAATGTAGCATGTGTCAACGCCTGCTTAAACACCTTATTAAACCATTCTTCCTCATGTGCGTTCCATGCACCAGAAACGTTATAGGTTGGCAACCATCGAGCTGATGTAGCCTTACCCAGATAGTTAGTACCCTCATAACGGAAAGTACCAGTCATCTGATAGCGACCCTTATAAGAATAGGTACCTGTACCGAAGTAAGCAAGACTGCGGATGTGGGTATTTGACAAACCATAGTAGTCTGATCCCTGCTCCTGGAACTTCTTGAAAGCACGATAGTTTAGCTTAGCAATCTCACCAGCATCAAACATCATACCCCACTCACGGTCGAAGGTAGCCTTACGGTCAACGCTATTACTCTCAACACCAGCATAGAGGTTCACGATGTGTGTATCATTGAATACATCGTTGTAAGCAGCAGAAAGACGGGTATCCCAACCAAAGAAGTGGTTACCTGTTCTGTCAAGAATACCACCCTCTTTGAGGATTGACTCTGGAAGAGCAAATGGGTTGTCAGGATCAGTATAAAGATAAGGATTGGCATCGCGGATAGTTGTTGTACCCATTGCACGATAAGCCAAAGCCTGATTAGAGTTTTCACGAACGACATGTTCCATCGTTGAAGCAGCACTCTTAACAGCTACCAAAGCAGTAAGCTTCAACTTTGTTATTGGCTTATAGTCAATACTTGTCTGTATACGGAAGTCGTGTACATTCAAGTCCATGTAGTTATTGTTCAACTCATTGAAGATGTTGAACGGAGCATAGTTACGTGTATATGACTCGGTTGGGTCGAGTGTACGAGAAGTGTTCAAAGAATAAGAGTAAGGGTTGATATCGAAAGCACGACTAACAGCACCTGTTGATGGGTCAATCGTACGGCTCAACGAACCTGGAGCTCTCTGCTTACGATAAGAAGCATTAGCGATAAGGTTCAAACCGATCTTCTTATTAATATTGTAAGTCGTATTGATGTTACCAGTGTAACGCTGAACACGGCTTGACTTATACCATCCTGGATCGTACATTGCAGAGAGAGAAGCATAGTACTGACCCTTGTCTGTACCACCAGAAGCACTCACTGAGTGGTTGTGCATGATTGAACTTGAGAAAAGCTGGTCGAACCAGTCAGTATTGCGATACTCAGCAGCACGCAGATAAGCTTCACGTGCAGCCTGTGTATTCTCAAGACCGAACTGTCCCTTAGTAGCGTCATACTCAGAGATGAGCTGATACATACGACCATAAACACCACTTGTAGAGGCGTTAGCAATCTCGGCATAATTCAAATAGCCCTTCTTCTCCAACTCACGATAAACCTCCATCTGGTCCTGTGAGTTCATGATATTAAAGTTCTTATAGCTTGGCTTCAAACGGAGGGTGTACTCACCAGTATAGCTCAAATGGCTCTGACCAGCCTTACCCTTCTTTGTAGTTACAACAATCACACCTGCCATAGCACGAGCACCATAGATAGATGTAGCAGAACCGTCCTTCAGAATCTGGAAACTTTCAATGTCATCAGCATTCAATCCTGCAATAGCAGAAGAAATCAAAGTCTTTGCATCACCTGATGACAACGAACTTGCATCAACATTGGCAATGTCTTCCATGATGACACCATCCACAACCCACAAAGGTTTTGATGAACCGAAGATTGACGTGTTACCACGAACACGAATCTTAGGAGCAGTACCGAACGTACCTGATACGTTCTGAACGCTCACACCGGCAGCACGACCTTCGAGTGAACGGCTCACGTCCGCCATACCATCGAGCTTAGCTTTTGAAGCATCAATCTTGGTAGCAGCACCAGAGAAGAGGCGTTTGTCTTGCTGGGTCATACCCGTTACGACGACCTCAGTAAGCTGATGATTGTCATTAGAGAGGACAACCTTCATGCCATCTTTTGCTGTTACGGTCTGAGTGACCATACCAATGTAACTGACTACGAGTTTCTTTCCTGCAGGAACGTCGATAGTGAAGTGACCATCAATATCGGTAACTGTACCCGTCGTAGTACCTTGTACCATGACAGATGCTCCGATAACGGCTTCTCCATCGTCCTGAGAAACTACGGTTCCGTTAATCTTTGCCTGACCAAACGCTGTTCCTAATGACAGGATAAGACCAAACAAAAAGAGAGTAATTCTTTTCTCCATAGATCTCTTTTGATTATTAAAATATTATTGTGTAACTGTTTCGCTAAACTTTACGATTTTGTTCCTTTCCGAAACATTTTATTAGAGATGAGTCTTAAACCTAAATATATTGCTGCTTTTTCACAATATAAAAAGATTATTACTTTCATGGATTGCAAATTTAAATATTATTTATATAAGTTGCAAGCATTTTTCGAGTAAAATTACATTTTCTTTTAAAATTTAATTGAATACTTACTGATTTCAACAAAAGAGTACATAAAACACTTATAATTATAAACAGAAGAGTGTTTAGTAGACAAGTAAACAGGTTTTACTTGACAAGTTGACAAGTGAACATCCAAACAAGGTATTAGTTATAAAAGAAAAATAGGATTTTGTTTACATCTTGATAAGTTTTGTTTACATGTAAATGGGCGCATAAATGAATAAAATTGATGATTTAAAGGAAGACAAGAAATTAGGGGAGACAGAATAAAGATAAGGTAAAAAAGACAAGGTAACAAAGTATACAAAGACCAAATAACAAAATAATCTGGAACAAAGTAATAGCATCATGAGTAGGTTTTCAGATATTTGGAGTGATAAGTGTGTAGCCTAAGTTTAGAACATTGAAGAAATATCACACAGAGAAAAGGAGAGAACGGAGGATTATTAAAACAAAGAAATAGTAGCCACGGAGGCACCGTCGGTGCATAGAGCGACGGAGCTTGTCTGCAAACTTTTTAGCAACTTTATGTTCAAAGCTTTTATCCCAAAAGTTATCTAAAATCTGTATGCTACACCGCCATCGCTCTTTGTGCCGTCGGCAACTCCGTGACATTGCCTTAACCTCCGTCTACTCCGTAACTCTGTATACCTTATTATATAAGACTTTTAGTTTACCACTCCATATTTCGAAAGAACCTAATGAGCTACCGCTTAATCCCTACTCCCCTATCACAGACACCATAGAATGATAATATAATGTAAAGAAAAATCCAATATTCGAATTGAGAAGGGCATAAAATAGCTTGCAATTAACGCCCAATTGGCTTGTAAAAGATGCCCTTTTGAAGCCTAACTAACGCCCTTTTAGAGTCTTACTAAGCACCTTTTGAAAAGCTGTTTTGCAATAGATTGATATTAAGGAAGTTACAAAGGCTATTTAGAAAGAGGTTTTAGAGCCATTTGGGGCAAATAAACAACGAAATAATGTAAAGAAAATTCAGAGGCTTAAGAGGGAACTTTGTGGTAAGATAACAGATAGCTAAAGACGTTGTATTTAGAGTAAAAACATTCTCTCACGCATTTAACCCCAATCGGTCATTAGACCACAATGTTTCAGGAATTCTTGTTTTTGTGTTGTTTCCTAACATCTTTTATTTTCTTGTCGGCATCTTGTCTGCCTTTGTAACTTGACGTAGCCCGCTACGCCTGCGTCCCAAAGACAGCCAATCTGCTCGATAATAAAACAAAATATGTTTAGGCTTTAATGACCGATTGGGGTTTAGGAGAATAAAAAGGTTCTTCCGAAATATGGAGTGATAAAGTAAAAATCGTATATTATAAGGCACACGGAGTCACGGAGAGGACGGAGGTAATGCAACGTTACGGAGATGCCGACGGCACAAAGAGCGACGGAGGTATAGCGTACAGATTCTTAATAACTATTTTGGAATAAATGCTTTGTATATAAATTGCTAATAAATTTGGCAAACAAACTCCGTTGCTCTATGCACCGACGGCGCCTCCGTTACCCCATTGCTTTGTTTTAATAATCCTCCGTCTTCTCCTTTTCTCTGTGTGATATTACTTCAAACCCTAAACACAAGTGGCAAACCTTATCACTTCAAAATCCTGAAGACCCAATAAAAATAGGGTGCATCAGAAATTTGATACACCCTAATTATTTTTCGTTTTTATCTTATTCTTTCCTAAATCTGGCAGAAGAAGAGTACAATTACCTGCGCCAGGAAGATTCTAAGGAACATACTGAGCGGATAAACTGTTGAGTAACCTACAGCTGGAGCCTCACCTGCACAGATAGAGTTAGCATAAGCCAAGGCTGGTGGGTCAGTATAGGTTCCGGCAAGCATACCCATAATTGTGAAGTAATTGAACTTATACTTCAAACGAGCAATAGTACCGACAATAAGGATTGGAATAATCGTTATGAGAAAACCTGTGTACACATACTTCAATCCGTCACCCTGTACTACGGTGTCCCAGAAGGTTGCTCCTGCCTTGATACCTACAGAAGCCAAGAAGAGTGCCAAACCAATCTCACGGAGCATCATATTCGCTGACGTTGTAGTATAGGTCACAAGTCCCATTCGATAACCAAAACGACCAATAAGAATAGCGATAACCAACGGACCACCTGCAAGACCGAGTTTCATTGGTACAGGCATGTGAGGAATCGCAATTGGCAACGTACCAACGATAATACCAACGATGATACCAACGAAGATGGTTGCAATATTTGGTGCGTTAAGACGCTTTTCAGAGTTACCCATCATAGAAGCAACGCGGTTAACGTTCTCTTCTGGACCAACAACCATGATACGGTCACCCACAATAAAACGGTGATTGCGACCAGCAAAGAGGTCCATACCCTGTCGGCTGATACGTGTTACGTTCACGCCATATACTGAACGGAAATGCATATCGCCCAAAGTCTTTCCGTTAATCTTACTATTGGTGATAACAATACGACGGCTAACCAACTGTTGTGGCTGGTCTTCCTCGTGCCAGTCTACTTCAATCTCTGGACCGATGAAAGCACGGATAGCAGCTGCGTCAGCCTCTGCACTGACAACGAGAATCTCATCGCCTAACTCAAAAACATTATCTAAGGTAGGAACAGACAATACCCCTTCGTGCATAAGACGTGTACAAACGAAGTCACGATTAAGGAATTCTGATATTTCTTCGAGCTTACGGCCCGCAATATACGCATTCTGTACCTTCAAATACATTGTGTAAGGCTTTGCATGAGGATTCTCAGCTTCTTCCTCATTCAGCTTTTCATTCTCCTCTTGAAGGTTTACCTTACAGATATAACGGATAGCGATCGTCGCACTGATGATACCTACCACACCCAAAGGATAAGCACAAGCGTAACCAGAAGCGATGTCGAAGTTCATGCCATTCTTGAACACACTGTGGAGTGCTTCATTCGCAGCACCAAGACCAGGAGTGTTCGTCACAGCACCATAGAGCGTGCCGACCATCATAGGAAGATTTGTCTTGTCCTGCGTGTCAAAGAAAATGTAGTAACAAGCAAACATCACAAGGACGTTGAGCAGGATTGCCACCGTCGAAAGGATGTTCAACTTCAGACCACCTTTACCGAAACTTTCAAAGAATCCCGGTCCGACTTGCAGACCAATCATAAAGACAAAAAGAATCAATCCAAAGTCTTGTACAAAGGTCAATACGGGGATAGGTCCTGTAAATTTAATGTGACCAGCAAGAATGCCCACAAACAACACAAAGGTAACGCCAAGCGAAATACCTCCAATTTTAATTTTGCCAAGGTAGATACCCAAGGCAATGACAATAGAATACAATAGCATAATATGGGCTACCGTATCCTGTTTCTCTGCCGAAAAAATATCAATTAACCAGTCCATAAGTATTATTTATTCTGTGCAAAGGTAAGGATTAAAAGGCATATTAGCTAATCTTTTATGACGAATTTTAACCATTTGTCTGTTTTTGTATACGTTACTTTCTTATTTACCTATGTAAAAACTGTTCGTAAGATGTTATTGAGCCATCGAGAATATGAAATAATAAGACATTCTTTTCTATGTAGACAAATAAAAATGAAAGGTATTGCAGTATAATAACCTATTAGAGATTAAGACTGCCAAAGAAGTTATTGTCTATTTTCATATTCATGCTAAAGGTTCTTCTGAAATATGGAGTGATAAACTAAAAGTCTTATATAATAGGCACACGGAGTCACGGAGGGGACGGAGGTTATGCAATGTTACGGAGGTGCCGACGGCACAAAGAGCGACGGAGGTGTAGCGTACAGATTCTTGATAACTATTTTGGGGTAAAAGCTTTGTATATAAATTGCTAATAAATTTGGCAAACAAACTCCGTCGCTCTGTGCACCGACGGTGCCTCCGTGACTTCTATTGCTTTGTTTTAATAATCCTCCGTCTTCTCCTTTTCTCCGTGTGACATTCCTTCAAACTCTAAACACAAGTGGCAAAACTTATCACTCCAAAATCCTGAAGACCCATACTAAAGACAGCTAAATCTATTTTGTTGCTATTCTGAACACGCTGTATTTAGTCCATTCTAATGATTATAAAGCCCCTCTCCTACCCTCATCGCCTAACATATCGATGCTTAGCACACGTCGTGCTGATGGTGAGCACCAATGGTGTTAGGTGCTAAAAGATTGCGATTTATCGCTGAATTAGAAGCAAGAAGAATCTTTATTAGACTTTATAAGGCTACATAAATAAAAGAATCCCCTTGTTTGTTGCCGAATAAGTATTCTACAACAAACAAGGGGATTGACTATTTATAAACTACTAATTTACTTTACGCTAACCTTTGCTGCCTTGTTTCCTACACGTACGATGTAGGTACCACGAGCAAGAGAGATGCGTGTGCTATCGTCAGCAACCTTACCTTGGTAAACGAGTTTACCATCGATTGAGTAGATAGCAACTGTGCTATTCTGTGCGCCAAGAACGCTAATTGCACCATCGAAGAACTGAATCTTAACATCCTTATCAGCTGTAACAGCATCAATGCCTGTTGGGGCAGTGAATGTGATGTAGTTTGTGTGGAGGAGGGCATTAGGGAAGTTGTCGTTCGCCATCACACAAACAAGGTTCGTGAAGGTATTATTAAGCTTCAAAGTAGTTACACCATTCTCAACGGTGTACTCTTCGTTGGCTGTAAGCTCTTCACCTTGTAACTCACCATCAACATATTTCACATTGCCTTCGAACCAGCGGTAGGTAGTAGGCTCACCTCCAACAACAGCTTCAGAGCTGAGGTCAACCTTACCATTAACACACTTAACATCGATTGGTGCCTGAAGGTTGTAAGAGTATCTATCAAATCGTTTGCCGTTATTGTTTGGCAATGGCATTGTTGAGAACTTCAGACGGTTGCCAACAACGTTGAGAACTCTAAGGTTGGTATTCTTTGATACGTCAACCTTTGTCAGCTTATTAGCATTCAACCACAACTGCTCTAACTGAGGAAGCTTGTCGAGTGACACGTTTTCGAGGTCGTTATCGCTCAAGTCAAGGCTCTCAAGTTTAGGGTTATCAAGCTTGATTTCCTTCATCTTATTGCTTGAGAGGTAAGCAATACCAAGGTTTGGTGCCTTTGACAAGTCGAAGTTCTTAATCTTATTACCAATCAATGACACTGCGAAAAGTTTTGGGAACGGTGACAAGTCAATGTCTGTCAACTCATTACCATCAAAGTTCAAATCAGTAAGATTTGGTGCTGCAGGGAGCTTAACAGATGTAAGTCCAGCTTGAGTTATAGAAATGAGTTTCGCTTCCTTCAAACCAGTGAGGTCTACATCAGTCATCTTAACGTTTGCAACGCTGAAGACTTTCACCTTATCATCTGCCTCAGCAACAAGCACACGTACCTTTGTGTTCGCCTTAGATTTAGCTTGGAAAATCTTATATTTATCTCCAAGTGTGTACTGTGTAACATTACCATTGCCGCCCCACTCGAAGTAAACAGACTTACCAGGAACATAGCTTGCAAGAGACAATACTACGCTATCGGTCTGGTTAACAGTAGTAAAGGAAGCCAACTCGTATTTAGGGAAGGCAATAGGATGAACATTAGTAGTCTTGAAGACATTCTTACCTTCGAAATCAGGGTAGGCAGCATGTGTCATCTCGCAATAGATAGAGTCAAGTGCGAGGTTGGTGAACTTAGCTGAACCATTGGTGATGGTGTAGTCCTTGCCCAACTGTAATGGTGTACCATCTTTCTTCTTCCACACAAAGTTAGTTGTTGCACCATCCTTTGTTATATACTGCTCAGAGAGGTCGATACCTGGTGAAGAGGTTGAAATCTGCAATACATGCTGTGGTGCATAGATAAAATTGCCACGAGTCAGACCGAAGTCGTTAGGCATATTAGCCAATGTGAAGTAGTTACCACTAACATTCAACTTCTTAACTGGTGCTACAGGTGGAATCTTCACCTC
>FLSK01003390.1_pt1 | contig 18076 bp, 11 predicted proteins | sample 1550541 | NCBI WGS metagenome assembly FLSK01 (sample SAMEA4031773, study PRJEB14383) | metagenome | biome: human; feature: oral; material: saliva | place: Philippines | collected 2014
TATACACGTCAATGCTTACATGCGTCAGAACTCACCTTTGTACCCTATGGTAAGGACGAGCCTATAACGGTAACCTGTGAAGTAGGGGACGACTTTGGTCGTGAAAAATAGTAATTGCTTTTATAAGTATCATCAACTATAATCTACATGATGATGTGGTCATAGAGCATGCCACGTAAAATAAAGAAAGCTCAATCGTTAGATGTGGACATAGAGCGTGCCACGTAAAACAAAAAAAGCTCAATTGATGATTGTGTATTCGTGTATACAAAAAACAATAGTGATAAAAACGCATAGTCTATGCATCAAAAGCATAGACTATGTTTTTTTTATATTTTCAATTCACAGAGGACAGGTGTATACTATGCGTAGACATAAAATTCTATAGACTATAAAGTTTATGATTTTATCATGAAATAGTTTGTTAGTTATACTTTCACCAAGCCCGAACGGAACGATGCCGCAGCGCTTGGGATGATCAAGTGATATGAAGGAGTGCACGTTATGGATATGAATCAGAGCACAATTGAGCAACAACGTCTAGATCAAGCTAGACTCGAAGCCAATGGTATGTACAGCAGCCAATTTGAAAAGGATGCGTGCGGCATGGGCTTTGTCGTTAATATTAAGGGTAAAAAATCCCATGATATTATCGATGATGGTTTGCGTATTTTAGAGCGTCTTGAGCACCGCGGTGGTGCAGGCGCCGATAAGGACACAGGGGATGGTGCCGGTATTTTGGTACAAATTCCACATGAGTTCTTTAAGCGCGAATGCGAAGTGCTTGGCATCAACTTGCCTTCCGCTGGTGATTACGGCGTAGGTATGGTCTTTGCCCATAAATATGAAAGTCTCCGTAACGAGCAAAAACGCATTTTTGAAGAGGTTGTTCGTGAAGAAGGCCAAGTTGTTCTCGGCTGGCGTGAAGTACCAGTTGATGGTACAAAGGTTGGTCAAGAGGCGGCTGCCATTCGCCCTTGGATGATTCAAATCCTCATCGGTAAAGGTCCAGATGTAACGAATAATAAAGAATTCGAACGTAAATTGTATATCATCCGTAAATTGGCGGAAAAACGCATTATTCCGTTGAGTAAGGAATTATCTAGCGATTTTTATATCGCATCTTTGTCCTCTAAAACAATCGTATATAAAGGTATGTTAACACCTGGTCAATTGCGTGACTTCTACCTTGATTTGAGCGACCTTGACTTCACATCTGCGTTAGCAATGGTTCACTCTCGTTTCAGTACGAATACATTCCCAAGTTGGGCTCGGGCGCATCCTAACCGTTTCTTAGTGCATAATGGTGAAATCAACACTATCCGCGGTAATGTAAACTGGATCAATGCTCGTGAAGGTAAAGCAGAATCTCCATTATTCCCAGATATTAAAAAGGTATTCCCTGTAGTAGATGACAGCGGTTCTGACTCTGCTATGTTCGACAACACTTTGGAATTCTTGCACATGACAGGTCGTTCCTTGCCTCATGCAATCATGATGATGATTCCTGAACCTTGGGAACGCAACAATCTCATGAGCCAAGAAAAACATGACTTCTATGAGTTCAATAGCTTCATGATGGAACCGTGGGATGGTCCTGCCGCTATGGGCTTCACTGATGGTACTGTTATCGGTGGCGTACTTGACCGTAATGGTTTGCGTCCTGCTCGTTATTATGTAACGACTGATGACCGCGTTATCATGGCCTCTGAGGTGGGTGTAGTAAACGAAAATGCTGAAAACATTCGCGCTAAAGGTCGTCTAGAACCAGGTAAAATGCTACTCATCGATACAGAGGAACAACGCATTATTTCTGACGAAGAAATCAAACAACGCGTTGCCACTGACTTGCCATATGATGAATGGGTAAAAGAGCACGTTATTCACTTGTCTGAAATTACGCAAGCTGATGAAAGTGACATTCCAAAAGTAGAAGACTTATTCAAACATCAACAAGCCTTTGGTTATACTCAAGAGGACCTTGTACGTATGATCGTACCTATGGCAAAGGATGGTAAAGATCCTGTAGGCGCTATGGGTGCCGATGCTCCACTTGCTATCTTGTCCGATAAACCACAATTGTTATATAGCTACTTCAAGCAAATGTTCGCGCAAGTAACAAATCCTCCAATCGATTCCATTCGGGAGGAAATGGTTACATCTACGCGCGTTATGCTTGGTAACTCTGGTAACTTAACAGATCCTAACAAAGCTGGTACCTATGCATTGTCCATGCGTACACCGATCCTTACTAACCAAGAATTGGCATCCATTAAGGCTCTTGACTGCCGTCGCATGAAATCCGTTACATTGCCAATCCTCTTCGATCCAACTAAGGGTGCTGAAGGCTTGCGTGATGCATTAAATGAATTATGTGAAAAAGCAGAAGAGGCAGCACGTACAGAACAAAATGTATTGATTTTATCCGACCGTGGCGTCGATGAAAATCATGCACCAATTCCAGCATTGTTGGCTGTAGCGGCTGTTCATAATCACTTGATCAATAAAGTGTTGCGCACAGAAATCGGTCTTATTCTCGAATCTGGTGAGCCACGCGAAGTTCATCACTTCTGTACATTAATTGGTTATGGTGTAACAGCTATTAACCCATACTTAGCACTTGAAACAGTACGCGATTTACAAGCTCGTAAACGCCTTGGCGATATTACGGTTGAAGAAGCTGAAAAGAACTACATCAAAGCAGCTGTAGGCGGCATCATGAAGGTTATGTCCAAAATGGGGATTTCCACAGTTCGCTCCTATCATGGCGCACAAATCTTTGAAGCTTTGGGTTTGAATACTAACTTCATCAACAAGTTCTTCGTAAATACGCCAACACGTATCGGTGGTATCGGTCTTGGCGGTGTAGCACACGAAGCATTAGCTCGTTATGAACGTGCTTTCAAATCCGACGAAACTGTACTCGAACCAGGCGGTTGGTATGGTCCTGTAAAAGATGGGGAAGAGCATTTGTTTAACCCTAAGACGATTGATTTGTTACAAGAATCCCTTATCAATGGCGATTATGCTAAATATAAAGAGTATTCTAAAGCAATTCGCAATGATTACCACGTTACATTGCGCTCCTTGATGGAATTGAACTACCCAGTTGGCGGCGGCATTCCTATTGAAGAGGTTGAAGCTGAAGAATCTATCGTAAAACGCTTTAAAGCAGGCGCTATGAGTTATGGTGCCATCAGTAAAGAGGCGCATGAAGCGATTGCTATCGCTATGAACCGCCTTGGCTCTACATCTAACTCTGGTGAGGGCGGCGAAGATGTAGCTCGCTTCAAACCATTGCCAAACGGCGATAGCCTAAACTCCGAAGTAAAACAGATCGCCTCTGGTCGTTTCGGTGTAACTGCGAACTACCTCATCCACGCAAAAGAATTACAAATTAAATGTGCTCAAGGTGCTAAACCAGGTGAAGGTGGTCAATTGCCAGGTAAAAAGGTATACCCTGAAATTGCTAAAGCACGTCACTCGACTCCTGGGGTTGAGCTCGTATCTCCACCACCTCATCACGATATTTACTCCATCGAAGATTTGGCTGAGTTGATTTACGATTTGAAATGCGTTAACAAAGATGCTCGTATTTCCGTTAAATTAACATCTGAAGCTGGCGTTGGTACTATCGCTGCCGGCGTTGCGAAAGCAAAAGCAGACAATATCTTGATCTCTGGTTACGACGGTGGTACAGGTGCGGCAGGCCGTACGTCTGTAAAACACGCTGGGGTGCCTTGGGAATTAGGTTTGTCCGAAACGCATCAAACATTGATGCTTAACAGATTGCGTGACCGCGTTCAATTAGAAGTAGACTCCAAGTTGATGACCGGTTTCGACGTAGCGGTAGCAGCTATGCTAGGTGCTGAGCTATTCGGGTTTGGTACATTGCCACTCGTTGCAGTAGGCTGTAAAATGGCTCGTGTATGTAACCTTAACACATGTCCTTATGGCGTAGCTACACAAGATGAAAAATTGCGTGCCCGCTTTACAGGTAAACCTGAGTATGTAGAAAACTTGATGATCTTCATCGCTCGTGAGTTACGCGAAATCATGGCTCGCTTAGGTATTCGCTCTGTAGCTGAACTCGTTGGCCGTATCGACCTCGTTCGTCAAAAATCTCAAGACGATAACTTCAAATTGTCTCGCGTTGACCTTAAACGCGTTTTGTTCCGTCCATACATCGATTCCTCTGTAGGTCACATGCACACTGTTGACCAAGATCACGAATTGGAACGCACATTGGATATGTCCAAGCTCTTGCGTATGTGTCGTCCTGCTATTGAGGATCAAAAACCTATTCGTGCTAAATTGGCTATTACAAACATTAACCGTGTTGTAGGTACTTTAGTTGGCTCTGAGGTGACTCGTCGTTACGGTGAAAGCGGCTTGCCAGATAACACAATCAAGTTGAACTTTGAAGGCTCTGCAGGCCAATCCTTCGGTGCTTTCATTCCTAAAGGCATGACTCTAGAACTCGAAGGGGATGCGAACGATTACCTCGGTAAAGGTTTGTCCGGTGGTACTATCACTGTATATCCTCCTAAAGATTCTATCTTTGAAGCTGACGAAAATATCCTCATCGGTAACGTTGCCTTCTATGGCGCTACTTCTGGTACATCCTACATCAACGGTGTAGCTGGTGAACGTTTCGCCGTTCGTAATAGTGGTATCACTGCTGTTGTTGAAGGTGTAGGCGATCATGGTTGTGAATACATGACTGGTGGCGAAGTTCTTGTACTCGGTAAAATCGGCCGTAACTTCGCGGCAGGTATGTCCGGTGGCTATGCGTATATCCTCGATTGTGATGAACGCTATGTCAATACAGGTCTTGTAGAATTACGTCCTGCTAACACTGAAGATGACCTAAAACGCATTAAAGAATTAGTAGAACAACACGTATTGCATACGAACTCTGCTAAAGGCCGTCACATCCTAGAAAACTGGAATAACTTTGTAAATAGATTCACAAAAGTTGTACCAGTAGCATATGAAGAAATGCACAATGCTATTGAACGCTTTAAAGCACAAGGCTTATCCTTAGAAGAAGCTCAATTAGCTGCATTTAAAGAAAAATATGCAAAATAAATTTTGTAGAAAAACACTAGTCAAAGACTAGTGTTTTTCTATGCAATTGACTATACTAGATTTTTATTGAATTAAATTGATATAATAAGTGTAATTTAGTAGATGAAGTATCGTCATTTAGCGATTTATTTATATTTATTTTGTGGAGAAAATTATGAAACTAAACATTACTAATATAGGAAAGATTGGCTCTGCAACATTTGAATTTAATGGTATTACAGTTATTGCTGGTAATAACAATACGGGTAAAAGTACTGTAGGAAAAAGCTTGTTTGCATTATTTCATCGATTTTTAAATATTAATAAGGCTATTAAGTCATATCGTTATAATGCATTAATAAAAAGAGTCAGAAGTTTAGATATAAAATATGGGCCATCTGATAGTTGGATGTATTCAATTGATGAATTAGTTGATAGATATAATTTGAAATCGATTAGTAAAATTATTGAGAATAATCTAGAAATATCAGATCTTCCTAATCTTATTGATTCTTCAGTTATAGTTGGAAATGAAGATAAAGATAATTTCTATGAAGAATTATTATCAGGGTTAAATGAAGTTAAGTCTATTGGTGATAATCGACTTAAAGCGGAAGTCGTAACACAATTTTTCAATAATATATTTGCATTACAAATTAATAATGTACAGAATAAATCTTCAAATGCAGTACTAGAGCTAGAAATTAAATCTAAACCACTGTGTGTTGAATTTAAAGATAATAAATGCGTATTAGTAGAAGATAAGATTACATTAACTAATAAAGCTATATATATAGATGACCCATATGCAATTGATATAAATTTTAGATATAGTCACTATAAACGTAATATTGGTCGAGAATATATTAATAATATTTTAGCTAGACTCTTGCATAGTAGTAATTCTGAGGATTTGGTAGATAAAATAATAGCAACTGATAAATATGAGGCTATTGAAAATATTATTGATTCTGTAATAATAGGGGATTTGATTGAGAACGAAAAAGGTGAGTTTACCTTACAAAATGATGAATTTCCGGATGGGATTAGCGTTAGTAATATTTCAACAGGTGTAAAATCATTTCTTATAATAAAAAAGTTGATTACTGATAATATCATAAATGAAAAAGATGTGATTATCTTTGATGAGCCTGAGATACATCTGCATCCAGAATGGCAAATTAGATATGCTGAGTTATTAGTTCTTATTCAAAAGTATTTTGATTTAACTATACTTTTAACAACTCATAGTCCATTTTTCTTGAGAGCTATAGAAGTCTTTTCTAAAAAGTATGAAACTGAAGAGAAATGTACATATTATATGGCTAAGACTAAGAATGAATATAGTATATTTGAAAAGATAAATGATACATCTGATATATATGCTAAGATGGCAGATGCATTTTCTATATTAGATAAAATTAATGATGATATTGAGGAACGCAATAATTGTGAGGATATGTGATTATGTGTATATCAGTATTAGATAGTTATTTAGAGTCTTATCAGCATCATCTAAAAACAGTTTCAGATATTTCAGTAGATGATTCAAACAATAATGTGAGCTGTTGTGAGAGTGATATTTTAACTTATAGTTTTGATGATATTATTAAGGAATTCTGTGATAAATTAGATGTAGAGGTAATTGCTAGTGTTGATGCTATATCTTTTTATGATGGATGGTTAAATTTAATTGAATTTAAAAACAGTTCTTGTTCAGGAAGAAAGACTCAATTTGGACTTAAACGTAAATTTAATGACACCATTCGTTATTTTGAGCGAATTGTGCTAAATAAATGTTTTCTAGATCAAACAGATATACAAACTCGTATTATATTAGTTTTTAATCCTGATAATCCTGATGGATATAATGATATAAAAAACGGACTAAATAAATATGCTAAACGATTACCTGCAGATAAATATAAATTGAATACGCTAAGGCAGTATTGTGGTTTGCTACAGTTGTGTAATGAATTTGAAATTTTATATTCGAATGAATTTTTAGAAGATATTAATAAATATATTCAGACCGAATAGATAAAGATCAAGTAGTGATTTAGTTTTGTTGATTGTTATGTAAATATTAGGATTAAGTGTATATAAGGCTATAATACTGTTATATAAATAAGGATGATAGCATTTATAGATTTTTTTGGGAAAACATAATAGAGTGGGCTAAGAAAGGTTATATATAATATGCTCTTTCTTAGCTAGACTTCTATATATACATCATGTATAATATTTGTATTGCAATATTGGATCATGGCAGTTCTCGGGCCCGTGCAATGGGGGCCTGTGAATCGTGTCAGGACTGAGAGGTAGCAGCACTAAGCGGTAACCTTCATGTGCCACGGGGAACCCGGGGGCTGTCGTGATCGAATATTGCAAGGCGGCCTGAGGGGCCGCTTTTTTTATGTCTAATTGATAGAGGGAAATGGGTTGTATAAATTAATGATAGAACTCTATAAAATGAGTAAGATTTCCGTGAATATGGTATAATAAAGTATTGTAATTTTCGGAAAAAGGGGGTGTTCCAATGGCATATATTGCGTTATATCGTAAGTACCGTCCGCAGACATTTACCGATGTGGTCGGTCAGCATCAGGTGTCTGATACATTGATGCGCGCTATCCGGGAGGATAAGGTGGCTCATGCGTATTTGTTTGCTGGTCCACGAGGGACTGGTAAGACGAGTATGGCCAAGATTTTCGCGCGTGCTATCAACTGCGAGCATGGGCCAACGGATCATCCTTGTAACGAGTGTAGTGCTTGTAAATCGATTTTGAGCGGCCAGTCCATGGACGTTCTTGAAATCGACGCCGCATCAAACCGTGGTATCGATGAGGTGCGTGCCCTTCGTGAAAGCGTCAAATTCATGCCTGTTGAGGGCCGTAAAAAGGTATTCATCATCGACGAAGCCCACATGCTTACGACCGAAGCGTGGAATGCGCTTTTAAAAACTATCGAAGAGCCACCAGCTCACGTTATGTTTATCTTCGCTACTACAGAAATTGAAAAATTGCCTGTTACTATCGTATCTCGCTGTCAGCGCTATACCTTCAGACGCATTACGTCTGACGATATCGCACAGCGTTTATCCTATGTAGCAGAAAAGGAAGGCTTTGGCCTTGATTCTGCAGCGGCTCAGCTCATCGCGGTCCATGCAGACGGCGGTTTGCGGGATGCCTTGAGTATTTTAGACCAATGTGCCGGTATGGCGACAGGCTCTATTACGCCGCAAGTAGTAGAAGAACTGATTGGTCTTGTTAGTAAGGAATGGATTATTCATTTCCTCGATGCGTTGCGCAATGGGGACGGCCCTAAATTGTTGTCCTATATTCACGATGCCTTAGCAGAAGGTCGTGATGCAACGCAGATTATGGAAGCTCTCATCCAGCACGTGCGGGCCTTGCTTGTAGGCAAGGTAGCACCTGATGCGGACGAGCTCAAGGTATACGATGCCTTTAAGGATGAATTCCTAGCTCAAGCTGAAAGCATCGATTTTAATGAGCTTAACCAGTATGTGCGCAGTGCACAATCCATCATGAATGATGCAAAACAAGTGGATAATCCACGGACTATCATCGAAATGGGCTTGCTCGTTTTATGTGCTAAATTAGGCTCTACTAATGAAAGCCTAGAAGACCGTGTATATGCATTGGAAACGGCAGAACGGTCCGAACGGAACGATTTATTTAACCGCATGGCTCAATTAGAACAACGAGGTCCAGCTGCAGCACCTGCGCCTGCTTACGGTGCTAATTCCTTTGGCCCGTCAGGTGGTTATGCTAATAGCTTTGTTTCTGTAGATCATACAGCTACAGTACAGAGTGCTCCCATGAGTAGTGATCAAAATGCTACTGTTGGTACAGTACCACCTCCAAGTGGCGTAGGAATGATGCCACCGCCTACTAATGTAGGCATGACACCACCGCCTACAAATGTAGGCTTGACACCTCCACCGCTGGGAGCGCCTGGTAGCACCCCTCCTCCTATGAATGGAGTGGGGATGGCTCCTCCGCCGATGGACGGCGTTGGTATGGCACCACCACCAATTACAAGTAGTGCACCTGAACGACCTGCTAGAAATCAAGCCAAAGGTCGCGGTAAAAAAGGTATTAGTACACAGGCTATTATTAGTGATCAAATCTTGTCGGCCCAAGAGTATCGCAATGTACAGTCCAATGTCATTAAATACTTGAAGGACAGCAATCGCAATATGACCTCTACCGTTATCGGCCAAGGTCAGCTCGTATACGTAGACCAAAGCAAAGCGGTAATGGCCTTTAAAAACACATTGCACCTCAATGTAATGACTAACGAAGTCAACTTGGCAGAAGCGGCAGATGCTTTCACCTATACACTGGGCTATCCAGTATATGTAGAAATCGTTGATGCTCTCACACAAGTTTACAAAGACTATAAAAAGGCTTCTGGCAGTACGACGCAGCGCCAAGTAAAAGCGCCGCAACGGCCACAAGAGCCAATGGTAGATGTCCGTACAACATCTGGGCCACAACCGACACAGATGAACTTAACAAATCCATCCTCTCCACAAGGCGTTAGCAATGCGCAAGGCGGTCAAGCGCCTCCAGGTGTTGGCCCGCAGGCTGTCACAGCTAAGGCTCCTAATGGTAGTCCTACAACTGATGAGCAACCAAGTAAGCCTGACTCCGCAGCGGTAGATGCGGCAAAGGCTGCAGCATTGGCCTTCCTAGCTAAGAAAACGGGCGGTGCTGCTATAAATGCTACACCTAGTGTTGATACCGGTGAGGCCGGAGCCGTAACATCATCATCACCATCACCATCTGATGGAGATGTGCCGATTACATCTTTTGATGGCAGTCCATCTGCTCAGGTGCCTGATGGGGAGATTCCTATCGAGTCACTAGCAGGTTCCATTGAAGGCGATGATATTCCAGTTCATTCCTTTGATGATGTGTCGGTAGATGATATGGAGGAATCCTACGTATCATCCTTAGATGATATACCACCACATCCATTAGATAGCGTCACTGTTATTAGTGAAGATGGGGAAGTCTTAGAACGTCCTATGGATAGCGGTGCCCATATTGAGGTGGAACCTGTCCCAAAGTCTGATGGGGGCAAACAGCAACAGGGAACCCCACAAAATGACGGCCATGCTATGCTTTCACAAGCACCTATTGAGGTCGCACCTATCGATAGTGTGACGGTTGCTCGTGAATATGCATGGGACCCGGAGCATATGACGGAAGAGGAGCGAAACAATCCTCTCTTGGCAGAAACATTAGAAAAACTATCTGAAGACCACGACATCATCGTTGAGGTCATCGAAGAATAAACGTTTAGAAATCTATATCATTGAGTCATATCCTTTGGCCGAAAGGCCTTTGGATGACAATACAAGTTATGAATCTATGTAGCATACTTTCATAGTGTTAAACATAGAATAGTAGTAAGGACGCAGGTCCTAAAGGAGGAAATACAATGTTTGGTAAAGGTATGGGTAATATGGCGGGCATGATGAAAAAAGTTCAAAAAATGCAAGCAGATATGAAGAAAATGCAAGAAGAATTGAAAACTCGTACAGTAGAAGCTTCCGTTGGTGGCGGTGCTGTAACAGTTGTGATGAACGGTGAAAAAATCATCGAGTCTTTGAAATTGAACCCAACTGCAGTTGATCCTGAAGATGTAGAAATGTTAGAAGATTTAGTAATGGCGGCTGTAAACGAAGCTAGCAAAAAAGTAGACGACCTCTTGGCTCAAGAAATGGGCAAAGTAACTGGTGGTCTTAACTTGCCAACAGGTTTATTCTAAATGACAAATGCTTTAGAACGGCTCGTAGAGCAGCTGCGCCGCTTGCCAGGTATCGGCTCCAAGTCGGCTAGACGCTTGGCCTATCATTTGGTAGAAATGCCGAAGGAAGAGGTAGACCGTCTCGTGGAAACCATCGTAGAAGCGAAGGGGGCTACGCGTCACTGTTCTATTTGCTTTAACTTATCAGCTCAAGACCCTTGTGAATTCTGTAGCAATCCGAACCGCGATCAAACGACGATTATGGTCGTTGAAACATCTCGCGATGTGATTGCTATCGAGCGCAGTGGTGACTATAAGGGCTTATATCACGTATTGGAAGGTGCCTTGTCCCCTATGGAGGGCATCGGTGCTGACGATATTCGCGTAAAAGAATTGATTGTCCGCCTTCGTGATGGTGTCGTACAAGAGGTTATCCTTGCTACTGACCCAGACGTAGAAGGGGAGGCGACAGCTCTCTATTTGGCGCGTTTATTAAGCCCAAGTGGCATTAAGGTAACGCGTATTGCCCGCGGTGTTCCTGTAGGCGGCGATATCGAATATGCCGATGAATTAACGTTAGGCGGTGCTGTAGTGAACCGCCAAGAAATGAAAGGATAATATGGGAGCTTTATTAGCATCACCGATTATATCGGCGGTTGTATCCGTTGCTGTAGCCTACATTGCTTTCAAAGTAGCCTTTTTTACTCTTAAACGAGTATTTATGAATGCAGTAACTGGTATTTTGACGTATTTAGTATGCGTTCATATCCTTAATATTCCTATGGATATTGGTTTGGGCGTATGGGCTTTAACAGCAATTCTAGGCCCTATTCCCATGCTCATTGCTGCCGGATGGTACGGCTTTTTAAAATAGGAGGCTATCATGCTTATCAATCGTGAACAACAACGCGTTATTGATGAAGTTGAACAGAATATCCTCTTGTTAGCGTCCGCTGGGACGGGAAAAACGAATACACTTGCTTATCGAGTAGCTCACCTCATCGAGGGCGGCTATGCGAAGGCGGAGAATATCTTGTGCATGACCTTTACGAACAAGGCGGCAAACGAGATGAAAGACCGCATTCAATCGCTCGTAGGCAGTCCTGCAAAGGCTGTGGAGGTTAGTACATTCCACAGCTTTTGCTTTTTCGTACTCCAACAAGAGGGCAAGCGCAATGAAACCTTATATACAGACGTAACCATCTTTGACGAAGAGGATTGCAAGGAATTGTCTGAACCGTATCGTCCAGGTAAGTTGCGAGAAATGTCCTTTGCCAACATCATCAGCATGGTAAAAGAACATCGCTCCTTATATGGGTTCTATTCTGATGATCTCGTAGGCGATTATAAACGAACGATTGACCGTTTGCAGAAGGAACAACGTGCCGCAATTGAGCAGCAGTTTTCTAGCTTTGGCAATGTGCTATACAGTGAACTTCATGACTTCTTAAACCATGGTCATGAATGGATTGCCGCCTATGATGAAAGCTTAGCCTCCGTACATGGTCTAGATTTTACGGACCTTATTTGCGGTGTTCATCGTCTATTCCAAGACCCTGTAGTTCGGGAGCGCTGGCGTAGCCGTTATAGCTATATCTCTGTAGATGAAATGCAAGATACAGGCGTCCTAGAGTACAAGGTTCTAGAAATGCTGTGGGAAGGTAATCACGTCTTATTATGTGGGGACTATTTCCAAACCATATACGAATGGCGTGGGTCTGATCCATTCCGTTTGCTCAAGCAGTTTGATGCGGATTTTAAGCCTTTAAAAATCATTTTTTACGAAAACTACCGCTCTAACTGGACGCTCTTTACGATGGCTTTCAAAACATTGCAGAATATGTTCCCTGATCTAGTAGGCTCTATATATACTGAATTGCCTCGCGCCAATAGTGAAAGAAAGGGCAAACCTGTTCTCATAAAAGGCTGTAAAAATAGCTATCTTGAAGGTAGATATATCTATGAAGCTATCTGTGCCTTGCCAAAGGATGCTAATATTGGCGTTTTAGTACGGGATAATAAAAAGGCACAACGGCTGAGTGACTCCTTTGAACGCCTCAACAATGAAAAACCTGAAGACGAACGTCGTCACTTTATGATTATTGATGAGTTTAAATTCTTTAGACGTCAAGAAATCAAAGACGTTATGGCTTACTTTAAACTGCTTATGAACCCGAATGACTCCGTCAGCGCTAAGCGCATTATAAAACGCTATGTTGCTGGTATCGGTGACGCTCGTATTGCAGCTATTGAAAGCCCTGAGACGCGTCAAGTAGGCTTAAAATTGACGGACTTTATGGATATGCCTATCTTTGAAGCAGAGCCTTATGCGAAGCTCGTCAGTGGTTTAGAAAATCATGAGGTCGTCGTGTATGACGTAGAAAGTACCGGTACCGATACGTCCCAGGATCGTATTATTCAAATTGCGGCTATCCGCATCGATGAAAATGGGCAGGTCCTAGAAACCTTTGAACGCTTTATCAACCCCGGCGTACCTGTGGGGCAATCCGAAGAGGTACACGGCTTCTCCGATGCGTATTTACAGGAACACGGCGAAAAACCAGCCATAGTGCTACAAGCCTTTAAGGAATTCTCCAAGAATGCCATTATCGTAGGCCACAATGTAAACTACGATGTGACTATCTTTACTAATGAATTGGCACGCCATAATTTAGGTAATCCAGAATTCAAGGCTATCTACGATACACTCGATATTTACCGTCGTTTCTATCCTAATTTGCCAAATCATAAACTGGGCTTCCTAGCATCAGAGTTTCCTATCAATCATGAGCCTACGCACAATGCGATGGACGATATCTTGGCCACTGCACAGCTTTTAATTTATGCAGTAAAAGAAAATATCGTGCCTACAACGACTGGTCGTATGGTGGCAATCAATAAGTATAAGGCTGCTTTCACCAATATTGCGTCCCAAATGGCGACGTTACGTAGAAAGGCCTATACGGAGCTGCCAACGAAGTTATTGGCGTACATTATGAACCAAATGGGGGTTCTAGAATACTATAAATCCCGTGGGGAAGCGGCAAAGGTAGAGCATATACGCGATTTGTATCGCATTATGGAAAAACTAGATGCTGTCTATGAAGGGCCACCTGGTTTAGCTCGATTAAATCAAATCTTGCAGATGGCGGCTCTTACCGCAGGTGAGCCAGCTCAACAGGTGCGAAATGAAGATCGCATTCCTATCATTACTATCCACCAAGCAAAAGGGAGCGAGTTTGACCATGTATTCCTAGCAGGTCTCAACGAAGGTACATTCCCAAGCCCATTTGCCATTGCAGAAGGCCGTGAAGACGAAGAAAAGCGCTTGTTCTATGTGGCTATTACGCGTCCTAAGCAAGAGCTGACCATTACCTTTGAACAAACCAATATACGTGGTCGAGCGGTTCAACCAAGCTCGCTACTGAATTATATGCCACGAGACAATGAGCTCGTAGAAAGGAGATACTAATGGCGAGAAAAACACATCGTCCGGACGATATTTTGTGGACCGTAACTGCTGCGGATTTAGAGGCTGTACATACTAACAAGCTTGCTGTAGTACAGCCGTCTAAGAAACAAGAAGCGGTCAAAACGAGTGATAGTGTGGATATCTCGCTAGGCGAAGTCCTTGATACGAGATATCCACGGAAGTCTCTTGTAAAGTTATTTGAGGAAAAGCTAATCCACATCAACGGACATAAGGCGACGCCAAAGGATATAATCTCTGAAGGTGACGAGATTTGGATTGCCATGGCGAAGGAAAAAATAGATTACGAACCCATAGAAATGGATCTACATATCTTATATGAAGATGACGATCTCCTCATTGTGGATAAGCCAGTAGGTGTGACGGTAAACTCTAAAGACCAAGTATCCCTTGCCAATGGCGTGGCCTATTACTTTAAAGAACATGGCATTAAGCGGAAGGTGCGTTTCTTAAATCGCTTAGATAGAGATACAACGGGCTGTATCGTGATTGCTAAAAGTGGCTTAGCCCAAAGTCTTTATCAACAGCAAATGGATGATAATACCTTTGAAAAATGGTATATGGCCATTGTAGAAGGCCTTGTAGAAGCTGATGAGGATTCTTTGGTATTACCTATGGAACGCAGTGCTGATGGGATTCATTACGAAGTTAATCCTAAGGGAAAAGAGACTCGTACAGATTATTCCGTCCTATGTAGACATCAATCACAGCCTGTGGATAACTCTGTGAATAAGTCCAAAAATTCTGTGGATATAGCATCAAAAAATGTGGATATAGAACTATCAGATGTGGATAAAAGTGGTCAAAATGTGGACAAATCTGTGTATAACTCCCCAAAATGTGGATATACAGAGGTTTTAGTCCGTTTGTACACAGGAAAAACACATCAAATTCGTGTGGCTTTCAGCTATATAGGGCACCCTCTCGTAGGGGATACCTTATATGGCGCACAACCAACGGGGCAGCCGTTCCAATTGCGTGCCCAAAAGGTTGTATTTATACACATGCGCACAGGCGAGCGTATTACGGTTACCGCATAATTACCTCTAATTACTTTTATACTTATCACTAGGTAAGTATCAAGAAGTACGTAATATGTATTACGTCTTAATAAATAGATAGTAGTTTGTTAACACTGGATCTATACTATAGATTGTGAAGTCACAATACATCAAATACTCTAATTGAGAAATGAGAATTATTGATAACTCAGTAAAATCAATGGTTTTATAAAAATTTTTCAAAAAATATAATGACAAATGATAATCGATAAGCTATAATAGAAATGTAAACAAATCGATAGGCTTCGATTTATAGCTTAGTAAATTGAATGTAAGAGGTGTAGTTTAATATGATTTTGCAAGAAAATAGTGCAGCACGTAATCGGGGGATTACGCTTGCTAGTATAAAAGGTATTATAGGTAACGTCATTCTCGTTATCTTTAAAATGATTGTAGGCCTTGCGTCTAACTCTATTGCCATCATCCTTGATGCGGTAAACAACTTAACAGACGTTTTGTCCTCTGTATTGACTATTGTTGGTACAAAATTAGCAGCTAAAGGTGCCGATAAGGAGCATCCATTTGGTCATGGTCGTATAGAATATATGACTACTATGGCCATTGCTTTCATCATCCTAGGTGCAGGCATTGGATCCCTCAAGGAATCTATTGAAAAAATTCTTCACCCTGAGGTATCTACCTTTGATATTCCGAGCTTGGCTATTATCGCCGTTGCTATTGTTGTGAAAGTAGTGATGGGCCGTTATATTAAGGCACAAGGCGAGAAATACAAATCTGATGCGCTCGTAGCGTCTGGTATAGATGCTCTCTTTGATGCAGTGATTACCTTTGCTACATTAGTATCTGCAGCGTTAGTATTCTTCTTTGACTTTGACATTCAAGGTTATGTAGGTGCGGCTATCTCTGTTTTAATTTTGAAAGCTGCTTATGACATTTTAAAAGAAATGTATAATCACTTGCTTGGCGTTCGCGCAGATGATAACTTAGTTCGTGAAATTAAAGAAACTATCGCTCAACATCCAAATGTGGGCGGTGTATATGATTTAGTGTTAAATAGTTATGGTCCTGGTGAAACAATTGGATCTGTTCATATTACAGTGCCAGATACGATGACTATGGCAGATATTCATCCACTAACAAAAAGTATCGCCGTTCATCTTTATAAAAAATTTGGTATTGCTATGACCGTTGGTGTATATGCTGAAAACCAACCAAGTTTAGAAGTGCTTGAAGTAAGACAAGCTCTCGACCAAGTTGTAAGTCTATATACACATGTAGTACAAGTACATGCGTTCTACGTACAAGAAGAAAAGAAAGTTATCTACTATGATATTATCTTTGACTTTGACGAAGAAGATCCGCAGGGTACATTAGAAAAAATTAAAGCAGAAATGCAAAAACGCTGCCCTGAATATACACAATTTGCTATTGTAGATACTGACTTCAGTAACTAATTCAGAAAATTACAGCTAATGTTATAAAATAAAAGACTTTTACCGATAATTGATAAACTGTATCTTGTCAAAATTGGTAAAAGTCTTTTCCTTTTTCACTTTATAAAGTTAGACTGACTTGAAATTTATGCACCAAGTGCATATAATATATTGTGTAAAATATAATTTGTTTTAGGGAGTCCTATCTAAGGAGAGATGGAATGAAAAAATTTGCTCTTACAATGTTAGCTGTAATGGCGGCCGTTGGTGTGTTGGCGGTTCAGCCTGCAGAGGCTAAAAAGGTACAACAAGATCCGGCGGTATCACTTATTGAAATGCCTATGAATGATGAAATTCAACAGGTAAATGGTGTATCTAAAGCTACTAATAAAGAAACACAACGTTTGTCTAATAAGTTAGCAGACGCTACTAAAGCTATGGTTAAAAAGAACTGGAAGACTATTTATGTTAAAGCAGTGCCTACGGGAGATAAGGCCGCTGTACGTTTCTATTATGTAGATAATAGAGGCCAAGTACATAATGGTCAAGTTATTAGAAATACAGGTTTATCCAAAGGTAAATACATGACCGGCTCTTTGCGCCAAACTGAAGCTTTACAAGAGCTAGTTAACCATTTACAACGTACAGGTCAAGAGGTGCCGTCCTCTATTGATATTATCATTACACAAGGTGGATATCGCAGTAAGACAATCTTTAACTATGATGAAGATACAAGTAATTTAGCTGCGTATCAACAACAATATGAACAACAAAACTTCCCTACTATGAAGTAAAAGAAGAGCCCGTGCTATGCACGGGCTCTTTGTTAAGTTACGTAGACATCTTTTATTAACTTATGTAATCGCCTTTTATTAGATTACGTAGTCATCGGAGTCGTCTTTTTTAGGTTTTTTGTAAATTTCTTTTACGCCAGCCATCTCGATAAGCTCTTCTCCAAGAGCATCTTCATCGTCCGTGTTAAGCATGGAGTAGAAGGCCCAAAGGATAACGAACCAAATTGGTGTGAACAAGAGGGCAATTCGCGTATCTTCGTTTAGCGCTAGAATAGCTAGAACGAAAACGAAGAAGCCGAGAATTACGTAATTCATTACTGGGTATAGTGGCATTTTGAATTTAGATTGTGCCGCTAACTCAGGGTTTTTCTTGCGATATTTGAGGTGACAAATAACCATCATGGCCCAAATAAAGATGAAGCAGAAGGTAGAGATAGATGTAATCATAACGAATACTGCTTCAGGCATTACGTAGTTAAGTACAAC
>FLSK01010353.1_pt1 | contig 18026 bp, 13 predicted proteins | sample 1550541 | NCBI WGS metagenome assembly FLSK01 (sample SAMEA4031773, study PRJEB14383) | metagenome | biome: human; feature: oral; material: saliva | place: Philippines | collected 2014
ATCAGGTCCACGCCGGAGCTGATGACCTCGTGCTCGGTGGTGAGCAGGTCCTTCATCACACGTTCATGGTGCTCGGCGTACTCTGCGGAGGCGGTGTCCGGCTTCTGGCCGTTCTGCGCCTCGTAGGAGAGCAGGGCAAGCTCCTCGGCGACGTCGGCTGCCGCCAGGCCGGTGAGGCGGTGCTCGACCTCCTCGGTGAAGGGAACAGACCAGCGTGCGAAAAGCTCACGCTGCACATCGTTCCAGACGGTCTCGGAGTCGAGGAGGATGCCGTCGCAGTCGAAGATTGCGCAGCGGGGAAACCAATCGGAGGGTACTGTGTGTTCAAACATAATGTCAGTCTCTCACAGGGCTTGAGGCTATGGAAGCGGTGGCACGATGCGTGAGAAAACATGCAGGGCACACGCCGGGTGAGGGCACAAAAGCACGCAACACAAAAGCGCACAGCACGTCAGCAGACATGAAGAAACCCTCCCGCCGCATCCAGAACGGACGCAACGGGAGGGTAGCAGCCGTACAGCTTAGAGAGCGGACACCGGCTTATGAGTCACCTGACGCATAAACGGAATGGTCGCCAACAGGCCCACATAGACCAGCGCCAGACCCAGTGCAATAGCGCCGAAGGTCATACCGAACATCTTCGTCAGAATCTCACCGGAAAGACCCTGCGCCGCAATCAACGCCGTCAGCGGCAGACCCAGCAGCGCAGAAACCACGCTAATGAGCACCAGCGGACCGAAAACCACGGTAAGGCGCGAAGCCTGCAACATCCTCGTGGGGGTACCCATCATATTCAGCGAAGAATACAGCGAACCACGCTCGTAAATGGCGGCACTCTGGTTCAACACTGCGGAGAGAGTGACCAGCAGGTACGAGAAGAACAGCATGAGCAGCATGCCCTGGAACATGTCCGACATGATGGTCATGAAGGGGCCGGCGGCGGGGCCTACCTCCTTCGCTGTTTTGTTCATCTCACCCGCCAGAATCAGGATGGGGCCGAAGAAGGTCACCAAGAAGGTCGACAGTGCCACACCCGAAACCTGACGCCACGCCCCGCGCGGGGACTCTAGCACCGCACGATAACCCAGCAGAACCGATGCCTTCTGGGTCATACGCACACGAATCTTTGCGTACGCCCACACCAGGAAAGTACCGATCAGGTCGATAGCAACCATCATCAGCAGACCCGGCAGAGCAATGAAAATCGCTAGGTTCTTAATCGCACTATCGGCACCGCCGTCCTGGAAGGGTGAGAACATGCTAAAACCCTTCGAGGTCGAAGCCAGAATCATCACGGCAATGACCAGAACAACACCGATACCCAGAGCAATGTAACCGGCGGAACCAGCCTTCGCGCGGGTACGCACACCCAGCGGGCTGATGCTGACCTTCGCCAGACCGAAGAGGGAGCTGAGGGCCGCCAGAACCATACAGCCCAGGAAGCAGTAGAAAATCACGCTCACCGGCAGGAGCATATTCTCAGCACCCAGCGGAACGTTCATGAAGTGCAGGGCGCCGAACGGGAAAATCAGCACCAGGTAAAGCAGCAGACCGATGATGAAACCCACAAGAGAGTACACCAGCGCGTCCGCCACCGACAGACCCACAATCAGGGTCGTGGAGGCACCAATCAGACGCAGGGACGCCAGACGCTCATCACGGCGGCGGGCACTCAAACGAGCAGCCGAAGCGCCCAAGGTAAAGAGCGGAACAATCAGCACCAGAGCGGCAACCCACGCCAAACCCATGTAGAGCTTCTGAATGCCCATCAGGTTGATCATTTCGTGGTCAACGTTGGCGTGCTCAAGCCACGTACTCAGCGCCTGAACACCACCGGCAACCGTCAAAAACAGTGCCGAGGAGGCGGCAAAAGCCAGCACGGGAAGAATCGCCTGCGAACTCCATAGGGTTCGCTTGGCGAGTAGAGCATAGATTTGCATTATGCACCTGCCTGAGACTGAGCGCCGAAGCTCTGAGCGTGGTTCTGGGAAGCGGGAACACCGCCCTGGCTATTGCGCTGATCGCTCACAATCTGACCGTCCTGCAGGTACACCACGCGGGAGCATGCCGCCGCCACGTTCGGGTCGTGAGTCACCACCAGCAGAGTCTTACCCTGCTGCGGAATCATGGTCAGCAGCAGAGCCATCACCTCACGCGCGGTCTTAGAGTCCAGCGCGCCGGTCGGCTCATCCGCGAAAGTCACGGGGGCACCGTTCACCTGGGAGCGGGCAATAGCCACACGCTGCGCCTGACCGCCGGACATCTCACCCATACGGCGGTCCAGCATCTGCCCCAAACCCAGACGGTTCAGCAGATCAGCCGAAATAGAACGCGCCTGCTGGCGGGGAACACCGGCAATCATCGCGGCGAGGGAGACATTCTCCTCCGCGGTCAGCTCGGGAACCAGCAGACCCTGCTGGAACACGAAACCAAACGAGTTAGCGCGCAGGGAGGTGCGCTCACGCTCGCTGAGAGACTCCACCGCCACCTGACCGGTCGGGCCATTGAACAGCACAGAACCGGCATCGAGCTTGATAATGCCCGAAAGCGCGTGCAACAGGGTGGTCTTACCGGAACCGGAAGGACCCATAATCGCCACGGACTCGCCGGGGAAAATATCCAGGCTCACGTTACGCAGCACCGGGTTATTGCCGTACGACTTGTGCAGGTTACGGGCAGAAATAATCGCACCGCGCGCAAAGGGCGCCTGCTGCATCTGCTGAGGAGCCTGAGCCGGGTAGCCCTGCGGCTGACTCTGGTAGTAGCCCTGCTGGCCGGGCTGGCCGGGCTGACCCTGCTGGGGATGACCTTGCTGAGCGGAATACTGACCGGCAGGCTGCGCCGCCTGCGGAGGGGTCATTGAGTACGGGTTCTGAGCCTGGAACTGCGGGTTCTGGGTTTGAGGATGGTTCTGGGATTGAGGATTCTGCGTCATGACAACCTTCATTGGGTATGAACTAACGGAAGTACACTTCTATCATCTCAGCTTCTTGGCGGCTCACCCCTCCGTCTGGGGGCTGAAAAATATGGGAATACCCTGAAAAAATTCGCCCGACCGGGCGCTCAACCACCCCGCAGCTCATACCGCGGTATGAATGCGCTTCATGAGAGAATACGCCTCTTGCCCCCTTGAACTGCGCGGGGGCAATGCCATACTAGAAGGATGACCGACGCACAGAACACCCCCATCATCACTCCGGTAGCCGACCCCGAGGCAGGAACCCGCATCATCTTCCTGCGCCACGGCCAGACCGACTGGAACATCGACCACCGCTTCCAGGGCGGCACCGATATCCCCCTCAACGACACCGGCAGAGAGCAGGTCCGCACCGCTATCGGCGCCCTGAAGCAGGCAGCGTCTGAGGGCACCACCGTGGATGCTATCGTCTCCTCGCCCCTCTCCCGTGCCGTAGAAAGCGCCGAAATCGTAGCTGAAGGTCTGGGCGTACCCTACCGCGGTGCCGTTGACGGCTTCCAGGAACGTTCCTTTGGCGACCTGGAGGGCCAGATCGCTACCCCCGAGCTGATTCTCGCCTCCCGCCAGTCCAACAACGCTTTCAACGTGGAACCGAAGAAGGACTTCCTCGCCCGCTCCCTCGCGGCGCTGAACCGCGTCCGCCGCGAATATGAGGGCCAGACCGTTGTGGTCGCCGCGCACGGCATGCTGATTGCCATGGTCGTGACCGCCCTGGTCGCTGAGCGCCACCCCGAACTGCTCAACGAGGACGGCATCTACCCGATTCCGGTGAACGCCTCCCTGACCGAGGTTCCCCTGCAGTACCTGGACGACGCAATCGACCGCCTGCTCGTACAGCACCTGGAACCCGAGCTGAGCCCCGAAGAGGTCCCGGCGGGTGCCGAGAACACGACCCTCACCCTGATCCGTCACGGCCAGACCGACTGGAACAAGGCGAATCTGATGCAGGGCATCACCGACATTCCGCTCAATGACACCGGTCGCGAGCAGGCACGCACCACCGGCAAGAAGCTCGCCGACATGGGTCTGGAGTTCACCGTGCTGGTGTCCTCGCCGCTCTCCCGCGCCCACGAGACCGCACAGCTGGTCGGTGAGCACTTCGATCTGCAGGTGCACAAGACTTACCCCGAGCTGGTGGAACGCGCCTACGGTGCCGGTGAGGGCCTGGACATTCCCGCCCCCGAACGCCGCGCCCCCGAACGCTACTACCCGAACGTGGAATCCGAACGCGACGTGTACATCCGCGCGGTGCGTACCCTGCGCAATATCGTGCGTGAACTCTCCGAAGAGCCGGGCGACCAGAAGATTATTGCCGTCAGCCACGGTAGCTTTATCCGCCGCGCCCTCTCCGCAGCGGCCGGTGAAGAATGGACCGTGACCGTGCCGAACGCCGAACCGCTCACGATTGACGTGCCGGGCCTGTTCGCGTGGGACTCGACCAAGCAGTTCGACGAGGTGGGTCGCCTTGTTTGGTAAAGGTTGGTCTGGCGCTCGCGTGTGGCGGCTGATTCTCTGGCCGGTCACGGCGCTGTACTGCGCGGTGGTGGCGAGTATCGTGTTCGCCCCCGTACACGTGGACGATAACGAGATGGGAGGCCGCCTGGCGCAGCTGCTGGATACTGGCCATGCTGAGGGCTGGTTGCCTGCTTTCATCACCTATTCGAGTATCGAGCAGCTTTCGAACGTCATCATGTTCATTCCGGGCGGTTTTCTTTTCGCCCTGCTACTCAAACCGAAGGCTCGCCCGCACGTGCTGTACTCGGGATTTTTGGTCAGCGCCTGCATTGAGACAATCCAGAGTTTCATGCCTGATCGTACCGGCGATCCGGTGGATGTGCTGATGAACGGTTCGGGTGCACTGCTGGGTGCGGCGGGTGCTTTGGGTGTACATCGTTGGCGTCGCGTGCGTCGTGAACGTCAAGGTAAATAAGGTTCTGTGCCCGGTGGAGGCGCTGGTTTCGAGGGTTCTCGGCGAGGGTTCTCGGGGCCGGCGCCTCCACTTTTTGCCGTGTTAGGGCGCTGTGTAGGTGTTTGACACTGTGCGGATGGTGGGGGAGTGGGAAAACCCAACAGTTCATTAGGTCAAACAGACATAAACAGGCAGTGACCTCCGATATGGTGTGGTTTCGGTAGGGAACATTCGGGTAATATTCCGGCAAATACAGCGTTTTATATTGACTTGCCCACAAAAACCCACATAAAATCAAGTATTACCCTAAAGCGTTCTGTCGGTTCGCTGAAACCATGTCTCTCACGGTCCTGAAAGCCGAGCAGAACGCAGAAAAGAACGCACAGATTTCCTCCCACTAGCCCAAAGGAACACCAGATTTATGTTCGCAGAAGAACGCCGTGCCGAAATTGCAAAGCTTGTTGCCTCCGCACGTCGTGTCAACGGCGCTGACCTTGCGCGCCGTTACGATGTGACCATGGAGACCGTGCGTCGTGACCTCGCCGCACTGGAAGAGGCAGGTAAGCTCCGCCGTGTTCACGGTGGTGCTGTCACCATTGAGCAGTCCACCTCCCTGGAGTCCTCCATCTCCTCCCGACAGGGCATGAACACCCCCGAGAAGCGCCGTATCGCCACCAAGGCATACCAGATGCTGCGCGACTCCGAGGCAGGCTCCATCGTCCTGGACGCAGGCTCCACCATCGAGATTCTCGCCGACCACATCGGCGCCGAGAACTTCAGCCTCAAGACCGGCAACGACCGCATCATCATCACCCACGCACTGCACATTGCAGTCAAGCTCGCCGAAGCCGAGGGTGTCACCCTTGAACTGGTTGGCGGCCAGCTGCGCAAGATGACCTGGGCTGCTGTTGGTGCACGCGCCGCAGAGCACTTCGGTACCATGCGCCCCGATATTGCTTTCATCGGTGCCAACGGCATTGAAGCCCACTTCGGCATCTCCACCCCCGGCATGAACGAAGCTATCGTCAAGACCGCAATTTGCAAGGCAGCCCGCCGCGTGGTCTTGCTTTGTGACTCCGCGAAGTTCGGTCAGGAATCCCTGGTCCGCTTCGCCGGATTTGAGGATATTGACACCCTCATTACTGATCGCGAGCCCGAAGGTGCCCTCCGCCAGGCACTCGAGGCCGCAAATGTTGAGATTGTGATTGCCTAATGATTATTACTTTGACCGCCAACCCCAGCCTGGACCGCACCATTGAACTCGGTGCACCCCTGGCTCACGGTGCCGTGCAGCGTGCTGTCGGTGCCGTACAGGATCCCGGTGGTAAGGGTGTGAATATTTCCCGCGCCCTGCAGGTTTCCGGCGTACCGACCCTCGCCATTGTGCCCGGTGAAGCCAGCGACCCGGTGCTGACCGCACTGCAGGCGGTGGACGTCGAGTTCGCTAACCTGCCCACCGGTGAGCCGATTCGCTCAAACATCACCGTGGTTGATCCGGATGGTACCACCACCAAGCTGAATGCCCCCGGCACCGTTTTTGATGCCGAACTGCGTCAGAAGCTGGACGAGCTGGTGGTTGAGCGTTCCAAGGGTGCCGACTGGGTGGTTTTGGCTGGTTCGTTGCCTCCGGGCCTGGAACCGACCTACTACTCCGAGCTGGTGGCGGCACTGCGCGCCTCCGGCTACGAGGGCAAGATCGCTATCGATACCTCTGAGGCGCCGCTGATTGCGACCGTCGCCGGTGAGCATAAGCCCACCCTGATTAAGCCCAACTCGGAGGAGCTGGCTCAGCTGACCGGTAGCGATAACTGGGAGGAGCTGGAGGCTAGCCCCGAGCTGACCGCCCGCACCGCTCAGAAGCTGCTTGGCGACGGCATCGAGTACGTGCTTGCCACCCTCGGCGGCGGCGGCGCAGTGCTGGTCACTGAGCAGGGTATCTGGCACGCTGTGCACGAGCCGATTCAGGTTCGTAGCACTGTGGGCGCCGGTGATTCGTCGCTGTCTGGTTTCTTGATTGCTCACACTCGTGGTGAGGATGCCCCCGGTTGCCTGGTTCAGGCGGTAGCTCACGGTTCGGCTGCTGCTGCTCTGCCCGGTACCCGTATGCCTTCGCTGGAGCAGACCACTCCTGAGAAGGTTACTGTTCGTCAGCTGCAGCTCTAATTCGGGCTGTTTTCGCACCTCCAGCTTTTATTCTCAGAAGAGAATATAAGCTGGGGTGCTGTGCACGTATGTACACACATATACGCACGCTACACACAAACACACACTGCGCACACTTTGAACTCATATAGGGGAGAAGCCTGGCACCGCTGAGTGAATCCCCGCCCCAACACATACCCGAGGAGGGAATATGTCTGATCTGATCACCGCAGATCTCGTCCTGCTGGACGAGAACCTCGGCGAGACCCGATTCGACGTAATTGCCAAGCTCGCCCAGGCAGTCGTAAATGCCGGACGCGCTACCGACTTCGAGCAGCTCTACGCGGCTGCCGAGGCGCGCGAATCCAAGACCGACACCGGTATCCCCGGCGGTATTGCGATTCCGCACTGCCGTAGCGCCGCCGTCACCGAGCCGACCCTGGCAATGGCACGCCCCAACCCGGCAGTTTCCTTCGGTGCAAAGGACGGCCCCGCCGACCTGATTTTCTTCATCGCTGCACCCGATGGCGCTGACCAGGCCCACCTGAAGCTGCTCTCCACCCTGGCACGCTCCCTGATGAAGAAGAGCTTCACCGCGTCCCTGCGCGAAGCCTCCTCGGCTGAAGAGATTGTTGAGCTGGTCAACGGTGCACTCGGCGTGGGCGGGAAGAAGGCAGAGGCCAAGCCCGCCGAGGCTGCACCCGCCGCAGCTGCCGCCTCCGCTCAGGAAACCCCCGCTGCTTCGGCTCCGGTGAAGAAGATTGTTGCTGTGACCGCGTGCCCCACCGGTATTGCTCACACCTACATGGCTGCGGATGCCCTCAAGTACGCTGCTGAAGAGCTCGGCTACGACCTGAAGGTTGAGACCCAGGGCTCCTCGGGTAATGAGAAGCTGACCCAAGCTGATATTGATGCCGCAGACGCCGTGATTTTCGCGGTGTCCGTGAACGTGCGTGAGCGTAACCGCTTCGCGGGTAAGCCCTTTGTTGAGTCTCCCGTCAAGCGCGGTATTGATGAACCTAAGGAAATGATTGCGGAAGCTCTGGCTGAGGCTGAGAACCCCAACGGTGCACGCGTTGCCGCTGCCGCATCCAGCGGTGAGGACAGCGCAGGCGCTACCGAAGGCGCTTGGGGCTCGCGCATCTACAAGGCCGTGATGACCGGTATCTCCTACATGATTCCGTTCGTTGCTGCCGGCGGTATTCTGGTCGCCCTGGGCTTCGTTTTCGAGGCAATTACGGTGCCGAACCTTGGTGATGTGAACACCAAGGCGATTCTTGACTCGGCAACCCTGTTCAACCTCGGTGATGTGCACTGGACCCTGTACCTGGGTGCTGTTTTGCAGACCATCGGTGGTTTCGGTCTGAGCCTGATGGTTCCGGCTCTTGCCGCGTACATTGCGTACGGTTTGGCTCAGCGTCCCGGTATTGCTCCGGGTTTCATCGCCGGTTCGGTGGCTCTTGCCGTGAACGCGGGCTTCCTTGGCGGTATTGTTGGCGGTATTCTCGCCGGTCTGATTGCGTACGCTCTGGGCACCCTGAAGCTGCCCCGCTGGCTTGGCTCGATGATGCCCGTGGTCATCACCCCGCTGGTGACTTCTCTGGTTGCCGGCCTGGCAATGTACCTGCTGCTCGGTGCGCCCCTGGCTTGGGTTATGACCACCCTGCAGGATTGGCTGACCTCCATGTCTGGTGGTTCCGCTCTGCTGCTGGGTCTGATCCTGGGCGCCATGATGGCTTCTGACCTGGGTGGCCCCATCAACAAGGCTGCTTACCTCTTCGCAACCGCTGGCCTGTCCTCGGGTGCGACCGTGAACCAGGAAATCATGGCTGCCGTCATTATTTCAGGTATGGTTCCGCCGCTGGCTATGGCTCTGGCAACCACCCTGCGTCCCAAGCTGTTCAACGAGAACGAGCGTGAGAACGGTAAGGCTGCGTGGCTGCTGGGTGCTTCCTTCATCTCTGAGGGTGCTATTCCCTTCGCTTCGGCTGACCCGGCTCGCGTGATTCCTTCGACCATTGTTGGTGGCGCTATTGCCGGTGCAATCTCCATGGGTGCGCACGTGGCTTCCCCGGCTCCGCACGGTGGTATTTGGATTATTGGTCTGGCGCAGAACCCGCTGATGTTCCTTGTGGCTGTTGTTGCCGGTACCGTTGTTTCGGCGCTACTGTACGTGGTGCTGAAGTCCCTGGGTGCCCGTTCCAAGGCATCCGCGTAAAGGCCGTATAACCTCACCTTCATTTGATTGTCTGTTTGCAGGCGTGAACGTGAAAAAACACGTTACACTGTAGACAAACCACAGATAGGACATGAACTCTATGACTACCTACAAGGGCGTCGGCGTATACGCCGGCCGCGTTATTGGCCCCGTTCTTCAGATGCCTAAGCCCATCGAGGAACCCAAGGATGGTCTGCGTCTGAGCGGTGAGACCGCTGAGGCTGCAGCACAGCGTATTAAGGACGCGTCGGTCCGCGTCAAGGAAGACCTGCTGGCTCGCGCAGAGAACGCAAGCCGTGACGGTAAGGCTGTTCTGAAGTCCACCTCTCAGATGGCTACCGACCGTGCACTCATCAAGAGCGCTATTAAGCTGGTTGAGACTCAGGAGATGGCTCCCGAGCGCGCAATCTGGGAGGCTGCAACCTCCTTCGCAGACCAGATGGCTGCTCTGGGTGGCTACATGGCTGAGCGCGTCACCGACATCCACGACGTGCGTGCCCGCATCGTTGCTGAGCTGACCGGCCAGCAGGCTCCCGGTATCCCCGTTTCTGACGAGCCGTTCATCCTGGCTGCTATTGACCTGGCACCGGCTGATACCGCAACCCTGGACCCCGAGAAGGTTATCGCGCTGATTACCTCTGATGGTGGCCCCCAGGCACACACCGCTATTCTGGCTCGCGGCTTGGGTCTGCCCGCTATCGTTGCGGCTAAGGGCGTGACCGAGATTGCTGACGGCACCATCGTCTACGTGGACTCTAACGAAGGCATCGTTGACACCGAGCCCACCGACGCTGACCGCGAAGCAGCGATTAAGTACGCAAACCGCAAGCCCGTCGCTGACTTCGACGGTCAGGGCGTGCTGGCTGACGGCACCCGCGTTGAGCTGTACGCAAACGTTGGTGACGGCAAGTCCGCTGAGAAGGCTGCAAGCCTGAAGGCTGAGGGTGTTGGCCTGTTGCGCACCGAGTTCGGCTTCCTGGGCCACGACTCTGAGCCTTCTATCGAGACTCAGGCTAAGACCTACAAGTCCGTGTTTGACGCATTCCCCGGCAAGCACATTGTGGTTCGTACCCTGGACGCTGGCGCTGACAAGCCCCTGCCGTTCCTGAACGTGAACCCCGAGGAGAACCCCGCACTGGGTGTTCGCGGTTTCCGTACTGACTGGACCGTTCCGGGCGTTCTGACCCGCCAGCTGGAGGCTATCAAGGCTGCTTCTGAGGACTCCGACGCTGACATCTGGGTTATGGCTCCGATGATTTCGACCACCTCCGAGGCACGCAACTTCGCGAACATGCTCAAGGAGATTGGCCTGCCCGTTCACGGTGTGATGGTTGAGACCCCCGCAGCTGTGATGAACGCTGAGGCAATCCTGGGCGAGGTCGACTTCGTGTCCATCGGCACCAACGACCTGACCCAGTACACCATGGCGGCTGACCGTCTGCTGGGCGACCTGGCACACCTGAACAACCCCTGGCAGCCTGCAGTGCTGAAGATGATTAAGATGACCGTTGAGGGTGCTCAGCGTGCATCGGTCACCGCGGGTAAGAAGAAGTACGTGAGCGTCTGTGGTGAGGCTGCGGCTGACCCGGCTCTGGCTGTTGTTCTGATTGGTCTGGGTGTTGACACCCTGTCCATGAACGCTGGTGCTATTCCCGCTGTGGCTGCGGTTCTGAAGTCTGTGACCAAGGAGAAGGCACAGCAGATTGCGGCTATCGCTCTGCAGCAGATTTCTTCTGCTGAGGCGAAGGAGAGCGCACGCAAGGCTCTGCCGATTCTGGATGAGCTGGGCCTCTAAGCCTTAAAACGATTTCGGGGCTGCCTGCCGCTCCTTGATGGAGTGTGCTGGGAGGTGCCTGAGTCCATAAAAATGCCGGGTGTAGAGTTTTATTTCTGCATCCGGCATTTTTGGTACTTGTTAGCGTACGGCTGAACGGTACAATTTATAGAGTAAGGGCGGGTCCTGAAGCGCCCCGTTCATTTAGAATAGGGACTGATATATTTTTGGTTCCTTGATCAAAGGAGAAACATAATGGCAGAGCGCGAAGCCACTATTGCAAGCCGTGTTGGCCTGCACGCACGTCCGGCAGCTATCTTCGCTGAGGCAGCTGGCGACCTCCCCGTTGAGGTGACCATCGCTGCTAAGGGTGAGCCCGCAGATGAGGCTATGGACGCTGCATCGATTCTGTCCCTGATGTCCCTGGGTGCAAAGCACGGCGACGTTGTTGTCCTGCGCGCTGAGGGTGAAGGTGCTGAAGAGGCTCTGGACTCGCTGGTTAAGATCCTCGAGACCGACCACGACGCTGAGTAATTGACTCTCGCCTCTGAGGTGAACCCCTAAGCGGTGCGCTTCGGATGCTGTGAAGGCTACCGCCTTAAAGCGTGAATATCCCGTCACTTCGGTGGCGGGATATTTTTTTGTTATGAATAATTCATTTTTTATTGAGGTGTAAGTGGGGGTAAGTGGGGGATATTTCTATGCAAATCTTAATGTATATATAACCTTTATTTTTCCTCGAAAATAGCTCTAGAAATATCTCCCAAAATATCTTCTGAGCAGTAATGACCTGGATTTCTCTTCATATCAATGAAGCCTTCTGCCGTAAGTGCCGCAGAGCGCTTTTTGCTCACAAAATCACCGGGCAGAAAAGTGATATTTCTGCTCTCCAGTGCTACCGCAGAATCGTGCCCTTGTTAGACTAAAAAGGCACTGTCTATCTGGGAGGGACATTGGCAGAATCGAGGAACACCCCCGCGACCCCCACATCGCGGGAAGCTTCGCATGCAGACGAAGTGAACACTGCCGCAACGGAAGGAAGCGAGCAGAATACCACCGCGGGCTACATCGCCGGTAAACGCGGTTTTCCCCTGGTATCACTAGACCAGGTCACCGACGAGAAATTGCGCCGCGTGCTGGCTCAGCATGCTACCTCCGCGACAAGCCAGGAGGGCACCGTCGCTGCAGAAGCTGTCAGTGATGTACTGCAGGAGGCCGCAGCGGATATGGGCATCACCGCGCAGGAGCCGGTTGAGCCCGCCAGCGACCCCGAACTGACCCCTAACGGCCACGGCGCGCGTACCGTCATTGACCCCTCCCTCGTGCCTGATCATGAGCTGGACGCGTACCGTGAGGACCCGAACCCCGTCACCTCCAGCAATATGGTGACCGAGGAGGCGCTGACCCGCCCCTCCCAGCCGGTGCCCATGACCGGCATGATTCCGCAGGTGCCTAACTCTCACGCAGCCCGACGCTACGGTGCGGATCCTACCGCAATGCCGAAGACCGGGCCCGTCTCGATGCCCACCACCTCCGTACCGCTGGTTGAGGGCGGCTCTCGCGGCCTATTTGGGCGCGGTAGCGGTGGTCGCTGGGGTTCACGTCGCTTCCGCTCCTTCGTGCGCACTGAGGAGGCGGCACCCGCCGCCCCGCGCGGTGCCCAGCGCATTGCGCAGCGCCAGTTCGTGCCGACTATCCGGTCTGACGAGCATGAGCGTCGTGAGGCGTTCCGCCGTGAGAAGGAGTACGCACGCGATACCCTGAACTTCACCCTGCGCCTGGCGGAGGCGATGTTCCACTACGGTGCGGACGCAATGGATGTGGACTCGGCGATTATTGCGGTGTCTTCGGCGTACGGGCTGGATTCGGTGGAAGTCGACATTACGAACCAGTCGGTGACCATCAACTACACTTCGGACCCCGATATTTACATGGAGTCCCGCATCGCCAAGCGCAATGCGAACGCTGAGGAGCGCTTCACCCATACCCTGGTGCGTGTGGTGCGTTCCTCCACGGAGAACTATGAGGCGCTCTCCGAGGTGTACGGCCTGATCTATAAGATCACTCGGGGCGGTATGACCCTGGAAATTGCCGATTTGAAGCTGAACCAGATTACGCACCGACCCAAGCCGTTCCCGCCTCTGGTGGTGTGGTTGGCGAACCTGGCGTGTGCCGGAACCCTGACGGCGGCGCTGGGTGCAAGCTTTGCGACGGCGTTGAGCGCGGCGATTATTTTTATTCCCGTGTACCTGCTGATTCAGTGGTTGAGTTCGATTGGTATTCCGGCGTTCTTCCGTATGGCTGCTAGTGCCGGTCTGATGACCTTCTTGGCGATTTGGCTGGGCGGTGAGGGATCCATTCTTTCGGTGTTGCAGCGTCAGGGGGAGGCGATTTCGGCGCCTCTGGTGGTGGCTGCGGGCATGATTATGTTCTTGCCAACGCCGCGTCTGGTGGGTGCCGTGCAGGACGCGATTAATGGCTTCCCGGTGACGGCTGCGGGTCGTTTCGTGTCTACGGGCATGAGCTTCTTGGGGCTGGTGGTTGGTATTGCGACCGCGGTGAGTGCGATCAATATTTTCAACGGCCCGACCCTGGATATTGAGCAGCTGCGTTTTGAGCCGACGACCCCGCTGGTGGCGTCGTTCTTCTTCCTGGTGGCGATTGCGACCTTTGCGATTACCTTGCAGACGAAGCTGGTGAAGGTCGGGTGGCTGATGGTCATTACGGGCTGCGGTCTGGCGGCGTATTACGGTTATGAGCTGCTTGCTGGCCCGAGTACTGGTCGCGGTCCGACGGCGTGTGCGGCGGTTGTGATTGGTGCGTTGAGCACATATTTTGCGTACCGTCTGCATGTGCCCCAGGCTATTTTCTCGATTCCTGCGATTACGTTCTTGCTGCCGGGTCTGTCGTTCTTCCGCGGCATGTATTTGTTGACGGTTGAGACGGACGTGATTCTGGGTATGCAGAATATGATTACGGCGGTTTCGATTGTGGTGGCGATGGCTTCGGGTGTTGCGTTGGGTAATTACACGATGCAGTATGCGCTACAGCGTTTTACGACTCCGCGAAATGTGGAACCGGCTGATTCTTAGCCGTTTTTCAAGGGTATATAGCCAATATTGCATATATTGGATGTTGGGAGGGGGCGGTAGCCTGCGAGGTGAACTCACAAGCTACCGCCCCTTCACTATGCCTATTGCGCCAGCTCTCATACTGGCTCTTATGTTGCGCCTAGCGGACCGTCCTAGCGAACCGTCCAATCCACCGGCTCCGCGCCCTGCTGTACCAGCAAAGAATTCACCGTCGAAAACGGGCGCGACCCAAAGAAACCACGACGAGCAGATAGCGGCGAAGGATGCGCCGACTCCACGCTCGGGTACGGCTGCAACATGGGTGCGCACTTGCGCGCATCCGCACCCCACAGCAGACCCACCAGCGGCTGGTTACGCGCCACCAGTGCACGGATAGCGCACTCGGTAATCTCCTCCCAACCCTTGCCGCGGTGCGAACCCGCATCAGACTCGCGCACCGTCAAAACCCTGTTGAGCAGCATGACGCCCTCATCAGCCCAACAGGACAGGTCGCCGTGATCAGCCGGGGCGATACCCAAATCGTCCTGCAGCTCCTTGTAAATATTGTTCAGTGAACGAGGCAACGGCATACCGCGGTGCACCGAGAACGACAGACCCATCGCATTGCCCGGAGTAGGGTAGGGGTCCTGGCCAATAATGAGGACCTTCACCTGGCTCATCGGGCGGCGGAACGCATTGAAAATATCGGCGGCAGGCGGGAAAGTACGGTACCCCGCCGCGTGCTCTTCACGCAGGAAAGCGCCCATGGCGTGAATCTGCTCTTCGACGGGGGCGAGTGCTGCCGCCCAATCCTCGCTCATAATGCTGCTGAGGGGCTGGTTCATGAATCTCCTCGGGAATCTCCTGATGCTGATGCGACCCGGACGGTGACGGAACCGGGCGCGGGATGAACGTTTCTCCTCTAGACTGAGTTTCTCTTCTAGGCTAGGTTCTCTTCTAGACTGAGTTTCTCTTCTAGACTAGGGGATGACGGATACACGCGCTAGGAGACGCCAGCCGCGGCAGGCGAGCTGCAGACAGGAGGGAACGTGTCAGAGCGGGAACGAGCTGAAACCGCGCAGACCCAGCCGGAACAGCAGACCCAGCCGGAAGCACAGAACCAGCCGGAACAGCAGACCCAGCCGGAAGCACAGAACCAGCCGGAAGTAGGGAGCCAACCCGGTGGCCTGACCCCGGTGGAGCGCCGCATCCTTGAGGTGGAGCGCCGCCGCTTCAAGCACCAGGGCTCCAAAGAGAAGGCGATTATCGCCGCCGGATTCACGCCCATTGCCTACTACCAGCGCCTGAACGTGATGCTGGACGATGAGCGGGTACGCGCCGCAGCGCCGCAGATAATCGACGTTCTGCGCGCCCGCCGAGACACTGACTAGGGGCTCAAACTGGGAGAGCCGTGCGAGCTTTCCAACTCCTGCTTTTAGCCCTGCGCACCTCAAGTTCAACCAGAGATTGAACACTGTGCGGTGTCCGTCTCTTTCACAGCCGGTTGCGGGGCGTTCACGTTGGTTCTCGCTAGTTGAGACGGTACTCTAGGTACTAGAACACCAAGACCGCACCTTCCGCAGCCGCGCCCGCGCGCCCGGTAGGGCGGTACGGTACCAGCCGGTAAACAGAGACCCGTGAAATGAGGATAAATGAGCTACCCCCGCGACGAATTTGACGAGGTAGACGAAAACACCGCCCGCCGCGGAACCTACCGCGCGGTCAACGCTGACCCGGCAAAGAGCCCCAAGGGCGCTATCCCCCTGGTAGCTGCAGGCGTAGTTGGTCTGCTCATCGGCGGCGCAATGTACGTGTACGCGCCGCGCACCGCCTCCCCGCAGTATTCGGCGTCCACCGCGAAGAGTAGCTCCGCCCCCGCAAGCGCCTCTGCGTCCTCTGCGCCGGCTAAGGCTTCCGCCTCGGCAAGTGCTACGAAGACCGGTCTGGCTGAGTCCATCTCTGTGGCGGTCTACAATGCGGCGGCTCCGGCGGGTAGTGCATCTCGTGCGGCGGCTCTGCTGACCGGCTACACCATCAACGAGACGGCAAACTACACGGGTGCGGCACCGGCAACCAGCGTGGTCTACTACGCTGAGGGCTACCAGTCGCAGGCGCAGAGCATCGCCTCGAAGCTGGACATTTCGCAGGTGCGTCAGGCAACTTCCGATGTGCAGATGGGCAACCACGAGGTGATTGTGGTGCTGGCTTCCGATTACACCGGCTCCGCTACTGCCGCGGAATAGGTTTAGGCGGTTGCTCGGGTGATTCTAAGCCCGTGCCAGCTGTTTCATCCATAACGACTTCTGCTCAACCCCATCCGCGCAATTCCACTGATGCGCCGGGTGGGGTTGATGCTTTTAACACCCCTCCCGCACTCCCGGCGGGCACACCGATAACGCCCCTTTTGACGGGGTTGATGAGCGCAGATTAAGCACTGGGCGATTAACCCTTCAACCTTGGGCTTAAACGTTTGCTCCATGCCGGTGCGGGTGCCACAATTGATGTAGCGTTCGGGTGCTTTATGCCCTGCTCTGCCCGCACCTCCGTAACGGGGGCGTTGTGGAGGGGCAGCCGCCCGATTTTAGATGTACCGCACCCGCAGGGGTGAAGGAAAAAATCCGATCGTCCAGGAGGACACTTATGGCAAAGCTCATTGCTTTTGACGAAGAGGCACGCCGCGGCCTTGAGCGCGGTTTGAACACCCTCGCCGATGCAGTGAAGGTGACCCTCGGCCCCCGCGGCCGCAACGTTGTGCTGGAGAAGGCGTGGGGCGCCCCCACCATCACCAACGACGGTGTCTCGATCGCGAAGGAAATCGAGCTGGAGGATCCGTACGAGAAGATTGGTGCGGAGCTCGTCAAGGAAGTTGCTAAGAAGACTGACGACATCGCAGGTGACGGTACCACCACCGCTACCGTTCTGGCTCAGGCACTGGTCCGCGAGGGCCTGCGCAACGTGGCTGCTGGCGCTGACCCACTGAGCCTCAAGCGCGGCATTGAGAAGGCTGTTGAGGCTGTGACCGAGGCTCTGCTCTCCTCCGCGAAGGAAGTTGAGACCGAGGAAGAGATCGCTGCAACCGCGTCTATTTCTGCTGGCGACGCTGAGATCGGCAAGCTCATTGCTGAGGCAATGGAGAAGGTCGGCAAGGAAGGCGTCATCACCGTTGAGGACTCCAACACTTTCGGTCTGCACCTCGAACTGACTGAGGGTATGCGCTTCGACAAGGGCTTCCTGTCCGGTTACTTTGTGACCGACCCGGAGCGTCAGGAAGCAGTCCTGGAGGACCCCTACATCCTGGTTGTGAACCAGAAGATTTCGAACGTTAAGGACCTCGTCCCCGTCCTGGAGAAGGTCATGCAGTCTGGCAAGCCGCTGCTGATCGTTGCTGAGGACGTTGAGGGTGAGGCTCTGGCTCTGCTGGTGCTGAACAAGATGCGCGGCTCCATCAAGTCTGTTGCTGTGAAGGCTCCGGGCTTCGGTGACCGCCGTAAGGCTCAGATGGCTGATATCGCTATCCTGACCGGTGGCCAGGTCATTACCGAAGAGGTTGGCCTGTCCCTGGACGCAGCAACCCTGGACATGCTCGGTTCCGCTCGCAAGGTCGTTGTGACCAAGGACGAGACCACCATCATTGAGGGTGCAGGCGACGCAGCAGCTATCGAGGGTCGCGTTGCTCAGATTCGCGCAGAGATCGCTAACTCTGACTCCGACTACGACCGTGAGAAGCTGCAGGAGCGCCTGGCTAAGCTCGCCGGTGGTGTTGCTGTGCTGAAGGCTGGTGCCGCAACCGAGGTTGAGCTGAAGGAACGTAAGCACCGCATTGAGGATGCTGTGCGTAACGCTAAGGCTGCCGTTGAGGAGGGTATCGTCCCCGGTGGTGGCGTTGCTCTGATTCAGGCTGGCGTGAAGGTCTTCGACAAGCTGGAGCTGACCGG
>FLSK01376843.1_pt1 | contig 18008 bp, 16 predicted proteins | sample 1550541 | NCBI WGS metagenome assembly FLSK01 (sample SAMEA4031773, study PRJEB14383) | metagenome | biome: human; feature: oral; material: saliva | place: Philippines | collected 2014
GTTGAAAAACAAGACATCATCGTCAACAGCACGCGCCTGTCCAACGGCATGATTGTCGGCATCAAAAGCCAATATTACGAAGTCCATTTCAATCAAGACTTCTCCGCCTACACGCTGACGCCCATCAATTTGGTCAACAACAATATCGAACTCATCGATAAAGAATAACAGGATACACACACATGGAAGCATACTCCCTGCTCGCCCTCAAACTGCTGATGGGTATTTTAGGTTTGATTTTGCAAATCAACCTCTTAGGTAAAGGCAACCTCGCGCCGACCTCCGCCATGGACCAAGTGCAAAACTATGTACTCGGCGGCATCATCGGTGGCGTGATTTACAGCGACAGCGTCGGCCTGTTGCAATTTTTCCTCGTGCTGATTTTGTGGACGCTGTTGGTCTTGAGCCTGAAATTCATCAAAAACCACAACCGCTGGGTCAAATCCATCATTGACGGCAAATCCGTCTGGGTTATCGTCAACGGCAAAATCCAAACCGATGAATGCATGAAAAACGGCATCAGCGCACACGACCTCATGTTCAAACTCCGCGCCGCCGGCATCTACGAAATCTCTGCCGTCAAACGTGCCGTGATGGAACAAAACGGCCAGCTCGCCGTCATTAAGTACGGCGACGAAAGCCTGCGCTATCCACTGATTACAGACGGCCAAGTTGACCCCGACATCCTCGAAATCATTAAGCGTGATGAAGAATGGCTGCAACAGGAACTCGACCGCCTCCACCTTGAAGCCTCGCAAGTCTATATCGGCGAATACATAGACGGAAAATTGGTGGCACACCGTTATCCTTCTTGATTTGAAAATAGCAGGCCGTCTGAAACCTTGATTTCAGACGGCCTTTTTATATCCGGTTCAAACACTGATTTTTTAATCGCGATATTCAAACGTTGTGCCCAAAAATTGAGCCAGTGCGGAGACGTGGGAATGTCGGGGATCTTTGACGGCGGTCAGCAACAGGATATTGCCGTGCTGTTTTTCCAAATCCAGCAGCCGCTTGATGGCGGCCTGCTCGGCATCGCCTTGCAGCTCTTCATGATAACGGCTGACAAAACTGTCAAAATTCTCAGCCGGATTTTCATGATACCAGCGACGCAGGTTTGCACTGGGCGTAATGTCTTTCAGCCAAAGTGTAGTAGCGAAAATCTCTTTACGGACGCCGCGCGGATAGAGGCGGTCGATAAAGACGGCGGTCTGTTCGGGATTCGGCTGATAAGCATAAATGCGTTGTACGGTAAACATTTTTTCTCGTCTCCAATGGATTCAGGCCATCTGAAAATTCAGACGGCCTGATGTTTTTTAGGTTTAGAACAGTTTTTTGACTTCGGCTTCGATATCGTCGGCACGCATAAAGGTTTCGCCGATCAGGAAAGTATGCACGCCGTGGCTGCGCATGAAATCGACGTCTTCCTTGTTGCGGATGCCGCTTTCGGTTACAACGGTTTTGCCGTTCAATTCGGGCAAGAGGTCGAGGGTTTGTTGCAGGGTCACTTCAAACGTACGCAGGTTGCGGTTGTTGACACCCCACAACGGCGTGGTCATGTTGCGGCATTTTTCCAGCTCGGACGCATCGTGCAATTCCAACAAGACAGTCATGCCCAATTCGTGGGCAACTGCTTCAAAACGCTCAAGCTGCCCGGCTTCCAATGCGGCGGCAATCAGAAGAACCGCATCCGCACCCCACGCGCGCGCCTGATAGATTTGGTATTCGTCGATGATGAAATCTTTACGCAAGACCGGCAGCGCCACGGCCGCACGCGCCTGTTTCAAATACTCGGGCGAGCCTTGGAAATAAGGTTCGTCCGTCAACACGGACAAACAGGCCGCGCCGGCTTTTTCATAGGCAACGGCGATTTCGGCAGGATGAAAATCAGGACGGATCAGGCCTTTGCTCGGACTGGCTTTTTTGACTTCGGCAATAATGGCAGGCAGATTCTGCGCGTGTTTTTCACGGATCGAGCCGATAAAGCTGCGAACCGGTGCAGCAGCCTGCGCTTGGGCTTTGATGTCTTCCAAAGAAACGGCGGCTTTTTGGGCGGCCACTTCTTCTGCTTTGGTGGCAAGGATTTTGTTGAGAATATCGGTCATGGCGTTTTTCTATTGGGGCTGATTTTCGGGTTTGAGTCGTGCAACATGCTGCTGCAGATTAGATTTCAGACGGCCTGAATGCCGCTATTTTAATGGTTTGAAAAAAGGCGGGCAAGAATGCCCACCTTTGTGTCTGCTTCAATTTAGTGATGAATGCCCAAAACGGACGCGTTGTGGCTGATGATTTCGTCCGCCAAAGACGGATTGTCGTTCAGCTTGATACCGTAGCCGGGCACCAATTCTTTCAGACGGCCTGACCATGATTCGGCATGACCTGGGAAGCATTGGTTGATCAGCTTAATCATCAAAGGCACGGCGGTTGATGCACCTGGGGACGCGCCCAGCAATGCGGCCAGCGAGCCGTCGGCATGGGCGACGATTTCGGTACCGAATTGGAGTACGCCACCTTTTTTCGGGTCTTTTTTAATGATTTGTACGCGTTGACCGGCAGTAATCAGTTCCCAATCGTCAGGATTGGCTTCCGGATAATACTCTAAGAGCGAAGTGAAGCGTTCTTCTTTGGTTTTGCGCAATTCGCCCAAGAGGTATTTTGTCAACGGCATATTAGCCCAACCGGCACGGAGCATAGGATAGAGGTTGTCCATGTGGATGGACATCGGCAAATCCATGAGCGAGCCTTGTTTGAGGAAGTTGGGACGGAAGCCTGCATACGGGCCGAACATCAAATGGCGTTGGCCGTCCACGTTGCGGGTATCCAAATGCGGAACGGACATAGGGGGCGCGCCGACGGAGGCTTGGCCGTACACTTTGGCGTTGTGTTGCGCGGCCGTTTCGGGATTGCTGTTGCGGAAGAAGAGGCCGGAAACCGGAAAGCCGCCGTAGCCTTTGCCTTCGGGGATACCGGATTTTTGCAGCAGGGTCAGTGCGCCGCCGCCTGCGCCGAGGAAGACGAAACGGGTGCGGAGTGTCAACGGATCGTCATCGTCTTTGGTGCTGCTGGTTTTCAGCACCCATGCGCCGTCCGATTCGCGGTTGAGGTCGTCGACATGACGGTTGAATTTGATTTTTACGCCTTTGTCGCTCAAGTATTTGACCATTTGGCGGGTCAGGCTGCCGAAATCGACGTCTGTGCCTTCGGCGGAGTAGTTGGCGGCGATGGATTGGTTTTCATCACGGCCGTTGACAACCAGCGGCGCCCATTCGGCAATTTTGGCGCGGTCGGTAGAAAACTCCATTTTTTCAAAGAGTTTTTGGTTTTTGAACACGTCGAAACGTTTTTGCAGATAACTGCAATGGTCGGCGTTCATCACCAGCGACATATGGGGGACGGAATTGATGAAAGTGCGGTCGGTCAGTTTGCCTTCTTCGACCAAAGTCGCCCAAAATTGGCGGCTGATATGGAATTGTTCGGCAATATTGAGGGCGCGGGTCGGATCGATCGTGCCGTCGGCAGTCAGGGGCGCATAGTTCAATTCACACAGCGCAGAGTGTCCCGTACCGGCATTATTCCATGCATTTGATGATTCCAACGCTACATCTTCCAAGCGTTCGATCAGGGTGATTTCCCAAGATGGTTCGAGTTCTTTGAGCAATACGCCCAAAGTGGCGCTCATAATGCCGCCGCCTACTAATACGACATCGGTTGCTTCAGCCATGGTTTTACTCCTACTAAAGTCAGGCATGGTTTGCCTTGTGGTTATCTATCATTATAAACAACTGATTTCAGAGGAATTGCTTTGTTTTTGTAGTGTGTGAAACTTTTGTTGCCTGCTGAGTTTCCGAGCGTAAATAGCGGGAGGCAGTTTCGGTTTGGGTTCCAGATTTCAGGTCTTTATAATATGTTATTGAGAATTTAGTAGATTTTACGGAGAAATGCAAAGATTTTCTGTTCGGTTCATATAAAAATAAGAGATTAGGCCGTCTGAAAACGTTTTCTTAACCTTTATCTACCAACGTTTGCCAAGAAAAAAGAATTTTTCATTTCTTTTTTAATTGACCGTTTTTGTCAGCAATTTCAGCGCTAACAAACGTGAATCAACCGCCAATCTGCTATCATTTCGACTTATCCCACAACAAGGCAAGCCGCCATGTACCTGACTCAAGAAAAGCCCTACCGCCCCCTATTGGTCGCACTGATGTTCCTCACTCTGCCGCTGGCGATGATATTGCACAATATCGTGCAAATCGCCTTTTCAGACGGCCAAGGCCTGTTGGTCACGGTCAAAGACGGCGCGTGGGCATGGCAAAGCGGTTGGCAGGATTCCGTCGCATGGTTTGTCTGCGGCATGTTTGCCTTCCTCAACCTGCCGATTGCCGGCGGACTGACCAAGCTGGCGTATAAAAAAATGATGCGCCGGCATTCGCGTTACGCCATCTTCCTTGCCGGTGTCGCAGCGTGTGCCTCGGCGGCGGCAGGCTTGATTTTTGAAGCCATCTTAGGCAATACCGCATTGGCCGGGATGCGCGGGCAAGGCGTGTTTTACTACACCCTCTCCGTATGGATCATCGCCATGCTGACCCTGCCCAAACAGCTCACGCGCGCGCCGGAGCAGCCCATCGTCTTTCACAAAATGAAACGTTGATTCAACAGGCACAAACATTTTCAGACGGCATGCTTTCCGTTACCATTACATCCAACGCGTTTTAACCAATAAGGAATAACAAATGAATCAGGCGCAACAGCTCCGCGACGGCATACAGGCACTGGGTTTGGACATCGACGAAGCCAAACAGGCCAAACTGCTAGACTATGCCGCCCTGCTGCAAAAGTGGAACAAAACCTACAACCTGACCGCCCTGCGCGATCCCGCCCAAACCGTCAGCTACCACCTGCTCGACAGCCTGACCCTCCTGCCCTACATCGAACACGCCCAAACCCTGCTCGACGTCGGCTCCGGCGGCGGACAGCCCGGCATACCCACCGCCATCTGCCGCCCCGACCTCGACATCACCCTCCTCGATGCCAACACCAAAAAAACCGCCTTTCTGCAACAAACCGTCATCGAACTCGGCCTTAAAAACGTCCGCGTCATCAGCGGCCGCGTAGAAGCCGCCGCCGACTGCCGCGCCGACGTCATTACCAGCCGCGCCTTTGCCGAACTCGCCGACTTCGTCAACTGGACCGAACACCTCCTCAAAGACGGCGGCTACTGGGCAGCCATGAAAGGCATATATCCGCAAGAAGAAATCGACAAACTGCCCGAAAGCGTCGCCGTCGAAAAAGTCGAAGCATTGCACGTCCCCCAACTCAATGCCGAACGCCATATCGTCATCATCCGCAAAAAGGCCGTCTGAAAACAACCCAAGCATACCGAATAACGGTACAATCCAGCCATCCACACTTAACACGACAGCAAAGCACATGAGCGCACAAATCCTCGCCGTCGCCAACCAAAAAGGCGGAGTCGGCAAAACCACCACCACCGTCAACCTAGCCGCCTCCCTGGCCTCAAAAGGCCGCCGCGTCCTCGTCGTCGACCTCGACCCCCAAGGCAACGCCACCACAGGCAGCGGCATCAACAAAGCCACCATCGAAAACGGCGTTTACCAAGTCGTCCTCGGCGAAACCGACATCCCCAACGCCGTCGTCCGCAGCAAAGAAGGCGGCTACGACGTATTGGGCGCCAACCGCACACTGGCCGGCGCAGAAGTCGAACTCGTCCAAGAAATCGCACGCGAAATCCGCCTCAAAAACGCCCTGCAGCTCGTTGCCGACAACTACGACTACGTCCTCATCGACTGCCCCCCGTCCCTGACCCTGCTCACCCTCAACGGCCTTGTCGCCGCCAACGGCGTCATCGTCCCCATGCTTTGCGAATACTACGCCCTCGAAGGCATTTCCGACCTCGTGGCCACCGTCCGCAAAATCCGCCAAGCCATCAACCCCGACCTCGACGTAACCGGCATCGTCCGCACCATGTACGACAGCCGCAGCCGCCTCGTCGTCGAAGTCAGCGAACAGCTCAAACAACACTTCGGCAACCTGCTCTTCGATACCGTCATCCCCCGCAACATCCGCCTCGCCGAAGCCCCCAGCCACGGCCTCCCCGCCCTCGCCTACGACGCCCACGCCAAAGGCACCCAGGCTTATCTCGACTTGGCCGATGAACTGATTGCACGGTTGGAAAAATAAACAGAAATATGAATATAAAAAGGCCGTCTGAAAGTTGGGAAATACTTTCAGACGGCCTTTGGTTTAGCTGGAAAGAACTTTTTAAAAAGACCGCGTGCGTGCCTTAAGGCACGCACGCGGTTGCATGGAGGCTACGGCTTGCTGCCAGCCATAAAATTGCGCCAAAGCGGCGCGGGTCATGGTAGCGCAGCAGCAAACGCGATGTCCACATGATCGTGCTTGCCCGCTGCGGGTGCGTTGCTCTGCCAAATCCGCAGGCTGCCCGACATGCCCAAGTGAATCAGCAGCACGCCCGTATCAAAACGGATGAGCAGATATTTGGCGCGGCGACGACATTCGCGCACAACAAGATGGCGCAGGGTTTCAGGCAGCGCGGGTGGAATTTGCCAGCGCAGCTTGGGCTGGCGGATGGTTACAGTGGAAACGGCTTGATTGATGATGTGCGGCGCAATGCCGCGCAAAGTGGTTTCCACTTCAGGAAGTTCGGGCATGGTGGAGTATTTTGTAAGTTTCTAAGAGATATTACTATTCTAAGAGATATTACTATATGTGTAGTGCAATCTGATTGCATTAAGATTGGTTTTACTGGTTTTTAGCTTGAATAGTTTCAAATTTTATATAGAGACAGACTAATCTGTATAAAGCAAAACAAACTGCAAATGTCAAAAGAATACTATAAAGAAAAATACCATATCCTAAAAAACCTAATAGAAACCAAATAGTAGATATACAGATACAGCGATTTGCATTCGTAATCTCCATAATTGGGATTACATTAACAGAATTGGCAATTAATGCAACTGCTAATGTTAGTGTTTGCATAATTACAAAATGTAGAAATGTAGTTGTTACATCAAGATATGGGGATTTTCCTTTATCATCTTCAGTAGCTAATAAACTTCTAAATTTATCATTTCCATAGCCTAAGAAAATAGCAAATCCACCAATGGTAAATCCTAAAATGCTCGGAATAATTGATAAACTTTGCTCCCACCATTTGTTATAAAACCAAAATGGAATGGTCAGAATTAAAAGAAAAATAGAAATATGCAAATATGGAGATGTAATTATTGCTGCAAATCCACCATAATTTTGCCAATATCTACGGATAATTCCTATTGTTCCATTCCATTGAGAAAACATTTCTGACTCCTTAAAGATTAAGGACGAAAACTTCGTAAAGCCTCGCGCTCCGATACTCCGTCGTTATCTACTGTGATTGGTTCTCTTAGCGGTTTATCCTTTGTGGATAAATGAACAGTAATATTATCAGGATTTTTACCAACACCACTAACATATCCATTTTGAGAGGCAACTTCTGTAAGCTGCCTTAATTCTAAATCTGGTTTAATGGATTCATCTTTTTCACCGTAATATGTTTGTTCTTCCTTGGCAACATTCATACTGCTTAATCTCGAGTAAACTGATTTCTCAACATCTTCTAAATCATCTGGATTTGGTGGGGTAATTTGAAGAAACAACTTATTTAGTTTAGGCAATTTGAAAATTGAATCTAAAGCAGAGTTCTCAGGAATAACAGTGATTTTAATAGAATTAAATTGAGAAGCAATATACTCTTCTGAGAATAAGGTAGTAAATAATCGTTCTACAAAATTGGGAGATAATGTTTCAGTTTTCTTGGAGTTTGAATTTCGTGATTTACTAATATAAAACAATCTATGTGAGGTTCTTCTTCCAGTTGTGTGGAAGATAAAAGGAAACAATGCACCATTGGGACGAAGATGTGAAGGGAGTTTAGGGACATCTCCGTCTTCCGCAAGTTTCCCAGATGTAATATCAACCCATTGGGCATGTTCATCAATATTGGAGAATTTTACCAATTCCCCCTCTATACCTGTTGACCAATCATTATTCAGATGAGGACGAAGACCTGAAATCATCAAATATTCATTTCCACGAACAGGAACAGCTTTTTGATTAATAGAACGAATAATTTCAACATATTTATCAGGAGAGTGTGGTTGAGTAACGATATTAACTCCTGATATCTCAATGGTTTTTTTGCGAGACATAGATAAAATCCTTTGGTAGAGCTTGTTAACAAAGACTAACAATAAATGTCCGTTATTTTACACGTACTTTCCCCACTCCTTCAACAACCTCTTCACCGACACTGGATACGGTGTCTTCAATTCCTGTGCAAACAGCGACACCCTCAATTCCTCAATCATCCATTTAAACCCTGCAAGGCCATCTGAAATGGGGAGGCCTTGTTTGATCAGGCTGTCGGTTTTTTCCTGCCACATTTGTTCCAGCTCTTGAATATCGGCTTCGCGGGCGGCGTCTCGTGATGGGTTGCTGCTGTATTTTTCGAGGCGCAGGGTCATGGCTTTGAGGTAGATGGGCAGGCGCGGCCATTGTGCCCACGGGGTGCGGGTGGCGAAGCCGGCAACGAGCAGGGTTTGCAGGCGTTGTCGCAGGAGGTGGGTGAGCGGGTGTTTGCCGAGTTTACTGTTGAGTTCGGCGTAGGCGGCTGCGGTTTCCTGCAAGTAGCGGCTGAGGGCTTCTTTGACGGCGGGCAGGCGGCTGCGGGCGCGTTTGATTTGTTCTTTGAAGGCTTTTTCGTTGCGCGGCAGCTCGTCTTCACCGATAAAGGCGCGGTCGCAAACGGCTTGGGTGAGGTCGTCGCGCAGGGTGTCGGCGTTGATGTGTTTGAGCAGCATAGCGGCTTGGGTGAAGCCTTGGATGCCTTTGTTCAGATCTTTCACCTGCTCTTTTAATTGCAGCTTCATCAATTCGATTACGCCTTGACGGTGTGCCTGTTCGGCGGCGGCAGACGTGTCGAACAGGCGCAGGGCGATGCGGCCGTCTTTTTCTTTTTGCAGACCGAGGTAGCCGGTAAGCTGTTGTTTGCCGCGGGCGAATTTGATGGATTCGGGCAGGGTGCCGATGTCCCATGCGGTGACGTTGTCGCGCTCGAATTCTTGGGTGTTGTCGCGGAAGGTAACGGCGGCGGCTTGGCCGAGCTGTTGTTGCAATTCGTGCAGTTTGCGGCCGCCGGCAAGCTCTTGTCCGCCGTCGTCGATAATGCGCAGATTCAGATAGCAGTGTTCGGGCAATTCTTGCGCCGCCCATGCGTCTTGGTCGATTTGCTCGAGAATCCGCATATCGCCGGCGCTTTTGGCGATAAAGTGCGCCAACTGGGGAATGATGGCCGCTTGGCGGTCGGGATTGCTTTCGAGAAATTTGGTGATGAAATCGGGTACGGGCACGCAAATGCGGCGGATTTGCTTCGGCAGGGCTTTAATCAGCAGCTGGATTTTTTCGCGCAACATACCGGGCACCAGCCATTCGAGCGACGGCGCGTGCAAGCGGTTGAGGACGGTCAGTGGCACGGTCATGGTCACGCCGTCGAACGGATGGTGCGGCTCGAAGCGGTAGGAAAGTTTGAACTTGCCGTCTGTGGTTTGCCAAAATTTTGGGAACTGCTCTTCGGTGATGTGCGCGGCGGCGTGTTGCATCAAATCGTCGCGGCTGAGGAACAACAGGCGCGGATTGTCGCGCTCGGCGGTTTTGAGCCAGGCTTCAAAGGTGCGGATATCGGCAAGGGGCAAAGGTTTCAGACGGCCTTTTTGAGATGCTGGCTGCTTTTGGGATTTGGGGTCGTATGAAACATTTTGTCGGGTATGTGAACTTGGTTCGCGCTCGCGGTTGGACGCATCTTTGGAATCCGCATGCGTAGCTTGCGCCACATGCCCTGCGTTGCGCTGGTTTGCTTGTCCGTTTTGATCGGCTGTCTTGTCCGACTGGGTTTGTCCGCCCTCTTCGCTTCCCCAAACGCCGCCTTTCGCGTCTTTCCACACCAGCTCGGGCAGGCGTTCGTTATAAAACGCAAACAGGGCTTCGTCATCGACCAATACGTCTTGCTTGCGCGATTTGTGTTCGAGTTCGGTAATTTCTTTAATCAGCTTTTTATTGTGGGCAAAAAAGGCCGTCTGAAGATTGCTTTCTTGCGCCACCAATGCACCGCGGATAAAGATTTCGCGCGCTTCTTCGGGTGCAACTTTGCCGTAAGACACGGGGCGGCGTGGCAATACGGTCAGGCCGTAAAGCGTCACGCGTTCGCTGGCGACGACTTCGCCGCGTTTTTGCTCCCAGTGCGGCTCGAAATAATGATAGCGGACGAGGTGCGGCGCTTCCTGCTCTATCCATTCGGGCTGGATAACGGCGACGTCGCGCGCGTAAAGGCGCGTGGTTTCAACCAATTCTGCCGCCATTACCCATTTGGGCTTAGCTTTGAACAGGGCGGAGGCGGGAAACAGGTGGAAGCGGCTGCCGCGCGCGCCGGTGTAGTCGTTGCCGTCGGGCGATTTCATGCCGACGTTGGCGATAAGGCCGGTCAGCAGGGCACGGTGGATTTGTTCGTAGCCGGCTTCTTTGGCGGCACGGATTTGGGCGCGGTGTTGTTTCTTATCCAGTTGTTTTTGTTTGAGCTTGGCCGCCAAATCTTGATCGCCTTGGCTTTCAGACGGCCTTAATTGTTCTTGGGTAGGAGGTTGTCTAAACGCGGCTTCCTTGGTAGTCAAACCCATTTCAATCGCAGTTTGAGCAAGCTGGTGGTGCAGCTCGCGCCATTCGCGCATACGCAGGTGCGACAGAAAATATTGACGACACCACTGCACCAGCTGCTTGTTGGACAAACCTTTGTCGCGCTCGCGCTGGAAGCTGTCCCAAATATTCAAATAGGCAAGAAAGTCGGATTGCTTGTCGGTAAAGCGTTCGTGCGCCTTGGCGGCGGCATCGCGTGCTTCCAGCGGCCGCTCGCGCGGGTCTTGAATCGACAGCGCGGACGCAATCACCAATATTTCCGCCATGCAGTCGTGTTTCTTCGCCGCTAGCAAAATGCGTGCGATTTTCGGGTCGATGGGCAGGCGCGCCATTTGTTCGCCAAGTTTGGTCAGGCGGTATGTTTGTATGGTTTTATCTTGCATAATAAATAAACTGGTATATATACCTGAAATATTTATCAATCAATTTGTATATATTATTATCATTAGTCAAGTAAACCTTTGCAACAATAATGATAAATATACATAAACTACTCTCGTTTTTTAAAAAACTAAATATTACCTAATGCATAGTTTACCTAGTTTACCCGATACTACCTTATGTGTAGTTTGTAGATACTGAATTAAATCATCATGCTGTTTCTGAATATGCTTTTTTACCATCTTATATTTTTTATCAAATTGAGAAGCATGGTTTAATAGACCAATCAGATGATTAGTTAATTGTCTTAAAGTATCTTCTTCCATTTTGGATTTACCATTTTTTATTTCAGCATAAATTTGATTAAATTCTGCTAATTTATTATGTAACTTTAAATAAAATCGATTAGGAGGAATAGGACTGTCACCAACTCTATTAATAATCAAACCTGTAATTTCTTTATGAGAATTAGCCTGATATAGGCGTGTTTTCTTTTTATTCATGGCATGGCCATGCTCTGACATTATTTGTGCGACTTGTTGACGAAAACCAGCAGGGATTTTTGCACCCGAAAATGTAATATCGTCAACATAAACTGTCATTACCAAATGATGTTCTTGAGCAAGTTGGTTTAACTGCTCAAACATATCTGAATTTGCCCAAAAGGCTAGAATCATACTAAGCTGGCTACCAGTTGGTAACTTTCCTTCTAGTGTACATAATTCTGCTAAAATATTAGCAACCTTATGGCTACATTGCATTTTATTTCTAAAAAACTTAAAAACAATAGCTTGAGTTGTAGCCGAATAAAACTCCGAAATATCCGTTTTTAATGTTTCATAGTAAACCGAATGCACGCGAGCATTATCCACGTAAGATAAACCTTTTACGCCAGAATAAAGATACCTAGGCTTTTTTATACGCACCAAGAATTGAGCTAAACGAGAGTGAAGCCCTTTTAATTCATAACAAGGTGTATGACACACTCTTCCCTCTATCTCGAACATATTATAATAAAAAATTTTATTATTAATGATTGAGAAAATCTCATCTGTTGTACACAAAATCAAAAATAATGCTTTTTCATATCTAATCTTAAATAGTGGGCTATTAAACCATTCGTATGATTTATAGTGGCTTAATTTTGGTTTGAACAAACGCTCTCTCGTATTTACATATACTTTTAATTTTGCCAATTGATAATACCCCTTCTAATGTGCATAATTCTGCTAAAATATTAGCCAATTTATAACTACATTGCATTATATTTTTAAGAAATTAAAAAACGATAGTTTTAGTCGTGAACAAATCCTCTTCTTACCTATATATAATGGTTCACAGTTTAAACTGATATCAAAATAATACCCCTAAAAAAAAGGCAGCCTGAACGGCTGCCGCTCTGGAAAAGCGTCCTTCTCCAGTGCGGGAAATACCTAACAATTTTCAATTGCCCAAACCTAATGTATTTACAGCCCTATTCATCAATAGTGGATTAAGCGCTATCTCCAACAATGATTTCTCACCAAATAGAACCAATAAAAGTTTGAATATTTCCCTATTTCTAATTGTAAAAAGACAATAATCAAGCGAAGCGGCAGATACATGCCTTTCTATTAGGGCAATAGCCCCAAGCAAATATTTTGCTTAAAATATATTGTGAGACTTATTAATATACATCTCTTTCATTTTAGCTAAAATTTAAACTTATCGCAAGATAAATAATATAATTTGTCTTTATTAACCTTCACGCCACTTATTGCGGATAAACATATTCCGCCTTGCCGTCGCGAATGTTCAAGCTGCCTGCATCGCCTGTAATCAGGTTGCCCGTTACCGAGCCTTCGCGACAACCTGAAACCGGCATATCGTAGCCCAGCGTGTGAATCAGAAACGTTGAAAGCTACTGATGAAAGGCAATCTCGCAAGGTGCAAAAGCCTGGTTGGCAGCCTGTTGCACGGCCTTATCCGGACTGTACAACACCAGCGGCACGAGATAGCTGTCGGGCTGCACCGTGCCTTGATTGTAGGTATCCTGGCGCACATACTGGCCATGATCGGAGGTATAGGCAAACAGCCAGTTGCCGTCAGGCTGCTTTTGCAGCCGCTCGAATACGGTTTGAATCATTTGGTCGGTTTTGTGGATGGTGTTGTCGTACTTATCCACAATATTGGCTTCGCCGAATACTTTATCTTGAGGCTGCAACAATGCGCCGTATGGGACGTGCGAACCGCGTTGGTGCAACACAATAAAATGCTTGCCCTGCTGCAAATTGATTTTGTCGAACAAGGGCAGCAGTTTCTCATCAGGCATATTGTCGCCGTTGCCATAGCCAAGCTGCGTCGGCTGAATCAGATGGTCTATCCATTTCTTACCGATTAAGTTCAAAATCGCCATCTCGTTTTCAGCCTGCGCACTGTAAAAATACGTTTCATAGCCCTGCTCTTTGGCGAGGCGGAACATATTGGTATCGCCGCTGCTGATTTGTTCATAGCCGTTGGCATGCGGTATCGCATTGAAAAAACTGGGCAGGGACACAGCCGTCATCAAAGTGGCGGAATAGCTTTGTTTCACAATCGGCTTAAATTCGGCTTGCGAAAGCTGGGTTAAAAACGGCGAAGTTTCGCGTCCGTAACCAAACAGTTTCAAATGCGCCGCACTTTCGCTTTCGCCCATAATCAGGACGATATTTTGAACACTGCCCTGCCCGATTTTGCTTGGCGCTGGCTGTTTGAACACAGGGATTTTGCTTAAATCAAACAACTGATACGGCAACACGCGCCCGACAAAATAGCCGAAGCTGAAATAATTGGCTTTGACTCGGCTGTATGTCGGCTTAGGCGAAATACCGTGTTCCTGCGTCGTACTGAATGAACGTCCAAAAATCAGCAACATCGCCGCAATAAATAAAATATCGGCGGCAAAATGCGTCTTACGGCGGAACTTGGCAAGGCTGCAAAACAACACGACTTCCAACACGCCCCACAACGCAGGCAGCCACAACTTATCCAACATCGACGCGCCCGCGCTGCCGACTTCGGTAACCTCTTTCAGCATCAGCCAATAATTGATGCCCGTCATCCAGCTTTGATAAACCGCATAATGCACATTGTTGGCAATAATGCTGAACGCGAAAAACACTGCAATCAACAAACGCGTCACCTTATAACGCGCAAACAGATACAGCGCAGCAATCACAAATGTCAGCGCAAACGTTTCCGCCATTTTCGCAGCCGGCAGGGTTTCAATCCCGAATACAAAGCGATAGGCGATTTCGCTGGCAGTAAGTAGAGATGAATACAGAAAGAGAACGAAAAGGGATTTTTTCATAATAGGAAATTTCACAATAAAAGTTGCAGGCCGGGTTTAGGGATTCGGCAACGATATTCTTCAGCAGCTATCTGTTTACAGATTGTTTCTCAAAAAACGAGAAGTAAATCTTAAATCCATAGAATGTCTATCTTTAAACCATTAAATATCAATGAATTACAAAGTATCATAAAATATCAAAATTTATCAAATTTTTATCAATGGAACTTTTGCTACGAATTTTTTATGATGCTACCTATCGTCATGGGGGTAATCATGAAAAAATTTAGCACCAATTCAAAAATCAATTCTTTTATTCATTCACTACTAAATAGGGGGTGGAAAATACAAAATAGGAAAAAGCACAATATTTTGGTAGCACCAAATAACCGTAGAATTGCAATCCCATCAACACCGAGCGATTGCAAAGCAATTCACAGTTTCACCAAGCAGATTAAATATCTTTTTCAGGAGTAGAACTAAAATGAGCAATAAACAAGCCAATCATCAATCAAACATGAGCAATGCTAATAAAGGTACGTCAGGAACAAATAAAACGTATTCACAAAATCAGGGAAATCGTGGCTGGCAAATGAATCCACAAAATCCTGCGAATAGCGGTAAAGGCAAAAAATAGCCTTTGCCTTGCCTATTAATGGCGATATTATACTTGGTATCGCCATTTAAATTGGCATATTGGGGGTATTATGGAAAACAAACAAACCAAAAAGACAGAAACACAATCTGAAAAGACAAAGAAAAAACCATTTAAGCAGACGAGAGAACTCGTCAGGTTGGCATTGAATAATGGTTGGACGCAAACTGAAATTGCTAAAACTTGCCGAACACAACAATCAGTTGTGAGTGCATGGAGCAAGGGCGAAAAATTGGCAACAGAGCAGCAGCTCAAACCTTTATTGGATTTATTCGGATACAAGTTACGCAGGAACACATTCAAGCTGTATTGGCGCAAAAATGCAGAGACATCTAAAATTGAATTTATTAAAGTAGAAGGAAAAATAATTTTTAGTCTTCTTATTGGTAAAAAAGATGGCTATAATAAATTTTTACCAAAATATAAATTTATCATTCATTATCAAGGGAATGAACAATTTTATGTAATCTTAAAAGAGAAAATTTATGACGATTATGATAAAAGTTTAGAAGCAGCGACATGGCAAACTATTTTAAATCAATCAATAGGAATTAGCGAGTTACTTCGATTTTTTGATAAATTAAGCAGTAAAGATATTGAAAATATAGATGAGTTTTGGTTGTACTTTTGTCATAAATTCCCTGAATATACTCAATCTTTACCTTTTCTCATTCGGCAAGCCTTGTTAAATCATGGATTCTCTGTAAACGATATTATTGAATATCAGGCTTCATGGTAAAATACCTTAAACCCCCAAGGCAGGAAAGCAGCCTTAAATAAAATGCTATCCATTGGGCAATATTAAGCCTGACGATTTATCATCATGATTATTGATTAAGCCCTATGAAATGCCTGTTTGCATTCATAGCGCAAAGGTAAATCAAAATCTCGGCTTACAACTGTTGCTGTGAATACAGCTAGGAGAAAGGGAAACCGAATACCTGAAATACCGTTGTAAGAATTAGGGTCAGGGGTGGGTCAAAAACCAAGCCGTCAGTCAGCTGACCGCTTGGTTTTCTACATTTAAGTCACCTGAACTTTACTCAATCTAATCAAAAAGTGCAGGTCTCTTGCATATTTTCGGGTAGCCTGACCCTCAACCTACTTCTCCTCCACCGCCCCCAACTCCAGCAACACCTGAAAACCGTCATTGATATACCGTGAATCGGGCATTTCTAAAAACGGGAATGCTGCTACGTCGCCCAGTTTCAACGCTGCCATGCGCAGGATGACGGCGGCGAGGTTGCTGCGGACGATTTCGGGGTCGGTGAATTCGGGGCGGTTGTTGAAATCTTCTTCTGAAAACAGTCGGATACACACGCCTGCGGAGACGCGGCCGCAGCGGCCGGAGCGTTGGCGTGCGGCGGCTTGGGAGATTTTTTCGACATGAAGCTGCTCCACTTTCGCCCGTGCGGAATAGCGTTTGACGCGCGCGAGGCCGGTGTCGATGACGTATTTGATGCCCGGCACGGTGAGCGAGGTTTCGGCGACGTTGGTTGCCAGCACGATGCGGCGTTTTGCGCCTGAAGGGTGGAAGATTTTATGCTGTTCGGCGTGCGACAGGCGTGCGAACAGGGGCAGGATTTCGTCGTTGCGGCGCAGCGTGGATTTGCGCAGGGCTTCGGCGGCTTCGCGGATTTCGCGTTCGCCCGGTAGGAACACCAAAATATCGCCTTCGCCGTAGCGCGCCAATTCGTCTGCCGCATCGACAATTGCGTCGGTCAGCTCCACTTCCGCGTCGTCTTCGTCTTTGCTGGTCAACGGTCGGTAGAGGATTTCAACGGGATAGGTACGCCCGCTCACTTCTAAAACGGGCGCGCCGTTGAAGTGTTGGGAGAAGCGTTCTGCGTCTATCGTTGCCGAGGTGATGATGACTTTCAAATCAGGGCGGCGCGGCAGTAGCTGTTTCAGGTAGCCCAAGAGGAAGTCGATATTCAGGCTGCGTTCGTGCGCTTCGTCGATGATAATCGTGTCGTAGGCGGTGAGATAACGGTCGGTCTGGGTTTCCGCCAACAGGATGCCGTCGGTCATCAGCTTGACACAGGCATCGCGCGAGGTGTGGTCGGTAAAGCGCACTTTATAGCCGACCGCGCTGCCGATTTCGGATTTCAATTCTTCGGCAATCCGCTCTGCTACGGAACGCGCGGCCAAACGGCGTGGCTGGGTATGCCCGATCAAGCCTGCCGCCCCGCGCCCGAGTTCCAAACAAATCTTGGGCAACTGCGTGGTTTTGCCCGAACCGGTTTCGCCGCAGATAATCGTTACCTGATTTTCGGCAATGGCTTTTTTGATTTCGTCGAGTTTTTCGTGAACGGGCAGCGTGTTGTCGAATTCGGGCTTGGGCAGTTTGGACAGGCGTTGCAGATAGAGGTCGTGCGATTTTTTGTATTTTTCCTCAACCTTGGCCAAGCCGCCGTATTTATTGGGGTTTTTAAAGGCAGATCGCAGAAAATAGCGGTCTTTGGAGAGGGTTTGAGCGAAATCGGGTTGCGGCATGATGGTGCAATAAATTAAATAATGTGAAAAGAATGGAATTATAGCAAAAGGCCGTCTGAAACTTGCTTGCTTTCAAGTTTCAGACGGCCTTTTTATGGATAAACCGTTTTAGTCGGCGGCGTGCCAAGGTTTTTGCATACCGGCGTGGAAACTCGGTTTTTCTCCGCCCCACAAAGTGTCGATGTCGTAGAAGTCGCGCACGGCAGGGAGCATGACGTGGACAACGAGGTCGCCTGCGTCAACAAGCGTCCATTCGCCGCTGTCGCCTTCGGTGCTGAGGATTTCAAAACCGGCTTCTTTCAAATCGACGGCAACGTTGTTCGCCAGTGCTTTGACTTGGCGTGTGCTGTCGCCGCTGGCAATAATCATGCGGGCGAACAGGGAGGTTTTGTCTTGGGTTTC
>FLSK01003166.1_pt1 | contig 17828 bp, 19 predicted proteins | sample 1550541 | NCBI WGS metagenome assembly FLSK01 (sample SAMEA4031773, study PRJEB14383) | metagenome | biome: human; feature: oral; material: saliva | place: Philippines | collected 2014
GTTCTTGCGACGGTCATTGAACTGGCGACGACTGATGAGATGACGAAAGTCCTTTTGGTATTCTTTCAGCCGGTCAAAGAGGTTATTCTCACTGTCAATGCCGAGATGCTCAGCTGTCAGACTCAGGGCTATGACATCAAGGTCAGAGAAGCGAGGGACAACACCACGACGAGGAATATTTCCAAGGTCATTAACCAATCCGTAGGAGAATTTCTTGCATATCTCAAGTATTTTGACGAAATTTGCATATAAGTTGTGCATGGAGTTAAAGCAGATAACAGTATTGTTGATTATCATAAAGTTACTGATTTTTAGCGACATGTGCAACTTTTTTACATTCATATTTCTGATATTTTATCTATTGATTAATTCCGCCAACGGGTAAAGAGGTATGAATCTTTTTAATTTAGTTAATTATGCTAAGGCTTACACTAATGTATTACACAAATTTCAACTTGTTTTAGTAAAAACCACAAAAATAATGAACTTATAATGTGCACCACCAAAAAACTTATTTATTTTATGGTGTCTTGGATTGCAAAAAAAAGCGGAATTACCTACATAAAAACAATTCTGCAAAGATTTATATGCAAATTTAGTTTTACCAGATAGCTACAGCTAAGAAATTTATTATTAAAAAATAAAAAATTATAATTATAAATTTTATTTTTATAATAACAAACTCGGGTGTTTATTATTAATTTTTTTCTAACCCATAATATCCATTTCCAAACCATATATTTTCTTATTAGTATAAGACCCCATACTATATTGTTTCTTCTCTCAAACAGTGTCTCTGTAAGGAATATAATATCAAGCATATCCATGACAAACATTTACATCTGCAGATGCAAGGAAAGATAGAACGATATTACATATAGATGAAAAATATAATTAAGCTAAATCATTATTTCTGTTTCTCTGAACAGGAATGTGTATTTAGAGTAAGGGGAGAAAATAAAAAAAATACGAGAAACAATAAAGCAAAATTCAATTAACAAAAGAATTTTTAATAATGAAAGAATGAAATATGAGAAATAAATAACTACTTTTGCAATTGTACACTTTTGTTGTCAGTTCCTTTAAATTATGAAGGTTGGGCTGGAAGCAAAAAAAGATGAAACGTTAACTAATAAGGAGATGCTATTAAGACAGCAAATTATTGACATTTAATTGTTTGACAGATGGAAATTATTGTAAGTTCTGTAATAGGCGGGCAATTAAAGCCTGAAGTTGAAATGGAGAAAAATCTGCATCAAATAATAATTGAAATGAGGAAAAATCTAAAAAAGCAGTTTTTAAATATTTCCTTTGAAGGACTTGCCAAAATAAAAATCAATTTATACATAAGTGGCGATGTTTCAGAATATAGTTCCAAATCGGGAATAACAAAATGTAGATACTTTCAGAAAAAGAATGAGTTAGTTTCCGAATTTTGCATTGATAGATATTATTGGAATTCTGAACCAATGCTCGATACGAAAAAGAAATTTCTATTATTTTTAGAGAGTTCGTTTATAAATTTAGGGATTTTGATTAAGGAAAAACTAAAATCTAAAGGATATAAATTTGATAGTGAGATGTTTAAAGAAATAGCTTTAAAAAGTTTAATAGCACTATAGAATGGAAAACGACAATGAATATTACAACAAAAGTGCACAAAACCAAAATAATAACCAAAAAACGGAAGTAAAGAAATGGAATTAGATAAAACAATTAGAGAAAATTTAGATGGGGAATATTTAACAATCCACGTGGAAAATTTTAAAGAAGGTGTGGAATATGCTGCTCAAAAAAAGTTACAACAAATACATTTAATAGGTGGTAGGGCAAAAAATGTTATTGTTGACTTTAAGGAACTTAACAAATTGTCTGAAACGTTGCAAGATATATCTTTCATTCAAGATATTGGAAACGTGATTAATTTTGAATCTATTTACAATCTCAAAGAAATGAGAAAGATATATATTCATGATAAACAGAAGTTTACATTCGATGTCTCGCGATTTACAAAGCTCCAACATTTAGGAGGTGATTATTGGAATGGATTAATTAATTTAGACAAGGCTTATTCTTTAACTTCTTTGGTAATTTGTAAGTATCCTTTTCCAAACTTAGTACAATTTTCTGCATTGCGAAACCTCGAAGTTCTACATATTTATGGTTCAAAAATCCAGAATTTAGATGGTGTGGAGAAACTTTCAATTAGAGAACTTTCTCTTGCGAGGAATAATAAACTTGACGACATACATAAAATTAATGAAGTTTCCAGTTTAGAAAATTTGGAGATTGAATGTTGTAAGAAACTTTTAGATTTCTCATTTCTTAAAGATAACTCCTATATTGAGGATTTATTTATTGACAAACTGGACTCTATTGATTTTGTAGAATCTATGCCTAATCTAAAGAAAATAAACTTTTGGAATTGTAAGGACGGAAATATGACTCCATTATTAAAGTCGCAGTCGTTAGAAGATGTGAACTTTTATCCCAATAAGAGACATTATACACATACTCTTAAAGAAATAGAAGAAATAAGGCAAAAGAAAGATAAATAATGTGGGGTTAGTTCTTTTATGAGGCATTGGAAGATGCTACACAACAATTAATAAAACCATTAGTATGCTAAGTAAAGCCATAATTAATTATTTAAAAGAAAATAATTTTTATCTAGAAAAAGAAGACAAAAACTATACAAAAGCTCTTTTAGATTTGGGAATAAACCTAAACTCTGATTTGGCATATTTCTGTTTACATACAACAGAAATGAGTTTTAAAGGGAGGATTGGTAGTATTGATAATATTTGTTGGTATTTAATATACTCAACGTATGCTCAAAGAATAGAATCTTTGCAATGCTTTTTAGGTTTACCAGAAGAGTATATTCCATTAGATAGCTTTGAAACAGAGGGCGGTTTTTTCTATAATCGGGAAACAGAAGAAGTTTTGGAACTTGAACTTGGACAGAAATTAATTGATTTTCAAAATGGAAAACTCCAACCACAGTGGCAAAGTTTTAATTCTTTCTTGGAATGGTTTTTCGAATTATGAGGCTTTTAGCATGGCTTACTTAAGCTTTAGCAAACACATTTTGGTTGTTAAGTAGCGATATTCAGAAAAATTTTAAAAAATGTTTGTCAGTATTATATAAAAACAAGAAGTTACACCCTAAGAATATACCCTAAAAACTATATATTATGTTTAAATTAGAATTTAAAGCAAAAACTATTGTAGCAACAAAGAATAGCAAAGACAACTATTATATGGTTGGTTTTGCAGATGATAAATATAATTATAAGAATTATATATTGTTTCAAAGACCAATTATGTTAGATAATGATGACGATCCAGAGGCTGACTTAAACGGATTATATGCTGAATGTAATGGTGATATATGTTATAATGCTTGTAAGTCTGTACGAATAACAAATAAAAGTTGCGTATTTATAGTTCAAGATAGTACTATTATCGTAGATTTAGAAAATATAAAAATAAATAAACGTTTTATAGAATATAGCAAGTGTATCTTTAAAGACTTGTTGGTTCTTGATATTTAACCCTTTTTGTTCCTATTATTAAGTGCAATATTTTTGTGTTTAGAGGAACGTAAGGAGAGAAAAAATGGTAGAGTAGGGGCATAAACTGCCTTTAAATCGGGAAAAAGATAAACGTTATAAACCAAATAAAGGCGGTCATTAATAATATGGAATAATTATGGATGATAAAGTTAAAGTGTTGCTAAATATTGAGATTCCTCGACTAAACGAGGATGTTGATATAGCTTCTATACGGAAAATATTAAATGAATATGTAAAATCTCTTATTCCTCGGATCAATATTCAAGATTTAAAGGATTGGAGTCTTTTAATATGGGTAGCTTACCGGTCTACAAATGGAATCGGCGTTTTTAAACGAGCAAGACGTTACCCTTCAGATAAAGAATTTGAAATTTCGATTTCTGTTACTATCCCAGATGATAATCAGGCTTCGTATGGTCTTTCCAAAGTAAAAGAAGCATTCTACACACCACTGAGTGATAAAAGTTTTTATAGTTTAGAATTTAACTTTGAAGACTACAACAGTTTATACGAATACATTCTTGACAGTTCTAAACATGCAATAGATTTGGCCTTTATAAAAGGTATTACATGTAATGGCAAAAAGATTAAGTTTCAAAAAATAAGGGGGTATGACGTAGTTGCAACCAATGGAAATAAAATGAATTCAAAACAATTTAGTAATTAACATTAGAATTAAAATTATGGATACATCTATTGAAGATACTATTAAAGAGAGATTTGTCTCATTCTATAAGGCTATGAATTATTGGTACCTTTATTGTAATAATTTGGAAGATGACGAAACTCTCACCGATTTAGAGATAACAAATAAAGAAAAAGAGGAGATTAAGGCTATTTTTGATAAATATTGCACAAAAAAGGAAAGAAAAAATGGACTTCCAAATGTTATATCGTTTGAGGTTTTTTCTTCTGAAGATGACTTTCCTAAGATGACAATTACCAGTGTAAATATTGATATGAAAAAAAGAATTGCTATTCTTGAAGTGGAAATAGAAGATGCCCTTAATTCGAAATATCAATATATTTTAAAAAAATGTAGAGAAGAGTGGTTAATTGACTCTCGAAAGAGATATAGTAACTGGAAAAAGAAGTGGATAATAGAGGGGTTATAAAGTTGTTTATCAAAAATATAATATGCAAGTCATAAAGAGACTTTTTGAAACAAGAAAAAGTAATGATTAAGAGAACACAGTTGAAAAATATGATGAAGAGTATATATGAAAACATATATACCAATAAACAATTGAATGAGATATCAAATATGGTGTTTCGTTCAAATTTATCTGAGGAAATACCAATAATAGACAGGTATGAAAGGATAAATGTTTTACAAGAGAGTATTGCACGTGAAGATTTTTCAGTGTGTCTGCTTAATTGTTCCTTATTCTTACTATACAATCTGAAACTTCACTTAAAACATACTTTAAATAATATAGAGGCAGACAACTTATTTTTATGTATTACAGTGGTAAATCCTGTAGACGAGATAAACGATGTTGGATTTTCTGTACCAAATATTCTTATTAGCACAAAACTTGTGGCAAATTGTTTGACACAAGATAAAGCTATTAATCTAAAAGAGGAGAAATATTTAGGTGGAATGTATAGAACAATAGTTGATGAAAATATGTTTGCATGTTACAAAGTCATTACTCCAGATAAGTATGGAGATATTATTAGATATTATATTGTTCCCAAACTATGGTAAACTTTACAACTGTAAAGGCTTCTTTAACTTTATATCTTTCCGCTGCCAGTTAGGAAAGTATGAAGACATTGTAAAAGAAATTGGTAACTATTAACTATAGACTTTATTATGTTTTTTAAGAAACTATCGAAATATGAAGTATTAGAAAAGATGGAACAGAGAAAGATAGAACTTCGAAAAATAGATAAACTACCATCTTTATTAGACAAGTTCTACCTGTCTTTCGTTTCAAAATACGAAGGTATAGAGATTACGCCAGACATTGAAGTGTTTGGATATGAGAAAGCTTTATGCGAGAACCGCTATTTGACAGCTAATTATGGAAATATAAGTAAGAAAGTTTGGATAATTGGCACTTCTGGACAAGGCGATGAATGGTTTATAAACAGAGAAAACAACTTAATTTTATTCTACGATCATAATCAAGGAGAATATTCTAATATTAGCCAATTCAAATGTTTAAACATTTCGTTTTGTAGTTTTCTACAAATGGCTTTTTTATATCAAGACTTAGAAAAGTTGTTGGACAAACAAAACTCTATTGATAAACCATTGATAGATAATTTTATTAATGAAGTTAATTCCATTCACCCCTATTTATATACAACTTACCCTTATAAGTATTTCTGATAATAATAAGGTATGGAAGCAGAAACTTAATATCTTTGGTAGAAGAATAGGGGCAACAATAATTCTTTCTTCATTCCGTTTATCATTTAAGGTCAGTACATTATGAGGTTAAATTAAATGGAAAGCCTCATACTGAATATAATGCTCTAATGAAACAAAAGTTAGATGATTTATTTCAACGGTACAAATATAGAAGAATGAATGCCTGAACGGACAAGAAAAGAATTATTGATTCTCGAACATAATACGAGAATGGGATAGAACAATGCAAGAAATAGTCGTCATTAAATTGTGTTTTTATGTGGTATTTTTTAACAACAGTAGTAAATAAAAAAGATACACTTATAGAGCTGAATGGTTCTTATGACAAGATGGCAAAATACTTTTTCTCTGATATTGAGGATAAGAGGTATTTTGAAAATGTAAAATTCAGTGGAATAGCTCAAAAAGGATTCACACATAAACTACTTTCTCAAACAGATTATTTGATAAATGCCCGTTTTGGTGGTATTCCTGTGTTTTCAGAAAGATTTATAGAGAGAACAAGGCTATATCTGTCCGATAAAATTAGTTTTTACCCATGTCAGATACTACTGAACAATAAATCTTATAACTTTTTTCTATGCAGAATAAAGCAAATTATGCCTGTGATTGATTATGAAAAATCTGGTTATAGAATTCTATCAGATGGAAATAAAATAGTAGATGAACCTATTATTATTAAAGAAAATGTTGATGAAGAGTTGTTAATAGTACGAGATTCTACATATAAATCTAAAATTATAGTAAGCAATTTGTTTAAAAAGATTGTTGAAAAAGAACAATTGAATGTTGGTTTTTATAATACCTCCCAGTCATTTTGGTAATATCTTATTCTATAGCTGAATAAAATTAGAAATATTTGCAATACCTCTCTAAATAAAAAATGGGCTGAAGTTAAGACAAAACGGAATAGATTTAAACAATTGCAAAAGGAATTTTGTTAGTACAGACCAAAGCTGGTACTAAAGAAAAGATAATTCGCATTAATAGAATATAAATACTTCAACATAACAAAATGGAAAAGAGCACAATAGAAAAAATCAACGATTTCTTCGCAAATAATATGATTGCAAAAGGAATACCATCTAATTTAGATGAAATAGCCCATGCAGAGAAAGAATTAGGCATTAAGTTTGATAAAGATTATGTTTATTTCTTGCTTAACTTTGGAGGGTCTCTAATAAAAAATAAAGAAATATATGGACTCCACAATTCCGAACTGATGGGAGAAGATTCAATAATTAGTTTAACCAAAAGATTTCGGGAAGAAGGAAATGAACATTTGGACTGGCTTATTATAGGAACTGATTATGCAGGAAATCCAATTGGAATAAGTAAAGAAGGAAAAGTTTTACTACAAGATTACGATAATGGTGAATTAAATGTTCTTACCGAATCTTTTGAAGATTATATTCTTAAATAAGCACATCAAAGAAGAAGATTAAATATAATTAGAATTATGAAAAAAATTATTGTTTATCCAGGAGAAATATTTTGTATTCCATTGTTTATGCCCAAAGACGATTGGGATTTAAAAATGAAATTATCTGATGAGGATTTAGATAAAGAATTTGCATTTGGAAGAGTTATAGAGACGAGTTCTTCGGTTTTGGTAGAGATATTCAAAAAAATAGGTTCTGCTAAAACAAGTATAGACGAAATAGTAAACTCTGGTATTTTGTTTTCTCCACTACTAATATTTTGGGATGGTGTTGTAAAAAAAAGATGGCGAATAATTGGCAAAACAGAAAACTACGATAAATATAAGCATTCAAATTACGATAAATTAAAAATGATATTCGGAGTAGGTGAAGATTTTCGATTAAGACATTTTTCCACAAAAAAAGAGACACCAATAACAAGAGAAGAATTTAACGGATATCAATTTTCAATAGTTTGGTTTCCTATCGATTTAGAGAAAAGAATATTAAAGGCTATTGAGTAGTACCCAAATTATGTTTACGGAAATGTGGAATTAAATGCTATTAAATTATGTATTATCAGTTAAGCGAGTTTTATAAAAGGGATATATATCTTCAATATGCAGAAGAAAATAGTATCCAATATAATGCCTTTGAAAAAGGAGAACGTATAGAAATAAAAAGTGAAATATTCTATAAAGTAGACAAGATAGATGATTATTTGAATAACTATGATGTTTTGCCAACATTTGGAACACCGTTAGTAAGTTCAAAGTTCGTAAAGTTGTTCAAAGAATATGAGGAAGATGTTCAATTTTTAAGAGTAAATATAAAAGATATGGATGGAAACACAAACAGGAACTTTTACATTCCAAATATTCTTAAGATAGTTCCTTGTTTAGATGAGCTCAGATCGGTCGTTGAAACTAAAAAATATGGTTCTGCTATTATAAAAGTAATAAAACAATTATATATCGTCCCGAATTCAATTCAGAACTCTTTAATGGTAAGAATGAAAGAAAAGACCTCGTACATTATTGTTACAGAACAATTTAAAAAGCTTTGTGAATCGGCTAATTTAAAAGGAATAAACCTTATAGAAGAAGGCGCGTCAATTTATACAAACATCTAATAAAATAGTAGCAAAATAATACTCATAAGAAAAGTTTGATTTCGCTAATTAATTGATTTTAAACTATAAAGACACGAAAAACATCTAGCTCTCACAAACAACTTTTAAAACAATATATCCTTATACCGAATTCAAATAAAAAAAATAATTTTTATAATTATAATTTCCTGTTTTTATAATTATAAAAATTATTTTTTTTATTATTATTTTTGTTGAAGGAACAATATGTATGCTTAATAACAAAAAAACTATGTCTTTAAACATATCATTATCAAAGTATTCTGAGTTTAACTTCGTCTAAGATATATTCCTCTTAAATGTATTTTTATGCAACTTAAAGAAAAGAACATTTAAATATAAAATAAAGAGAAATAAGAAAAAAATAACTATATTTGCAACTGTACACATTTCAACAAAAAGATAAGGTTATGGCACGATTAACATTCGACGAAAGAAATAAAAATAGCTACACCAAGTATAGCGATGTATCTATTAAAACAATCAATAAATATAAAGGATTACTACCGGAAGAACTGCTAAACATCTGGCAAAATATGGGCTTTGGTATTTTCGAAGATGGTTTTATACAGTTGGTTAATCCAGATGAGTACGAATTCGTATTCGATTACATTGATAAATTGTTAGAACCTTCTATAGTATTTGGTATTACGGCTTTAGGCGATTTGTTAATTTGGGAAGGAAATAATAATTGGACAGTAGCATCTGATGAGGGAAATAGAATTTTGTTTATAAATATAAGAAAATGTACAAGCGAAATTTTAGGAGATATGGATTTTCTTTTAAACTTTACTTTAGGAGATGAAACGGCTATTAAAGACAAGGAATACTTTAACTCTCTACCTTATTTAAATATTAAAGGGAAATTACCAGCTTTACAATATGGACAATGCTATGGTTATGTTCCTGCTTTGGCATTGGGAGGCAGAGCTTCTAATAAAAATATGCAAGTTGTAGATGCAAAAACATATATAAACATAATAGGACAAGCAGTTGGTAAAATTATAGATTTATCGGAATAAAAAATATGGATAAAGAAGAACGAATAAATCAGATTACTAAACAGGTAAAAATACTGGAACGAGTACCACGCAATAAGCGAATAGAGGTATTTAATCGTGGTGCAAAAAATATTTATGTAGTGGGCAGTATTTTATTGTTGATAGTTCTTTGGGGCGTAATTTTTGGACAAACAATTCTTGATATGGAACCACTTTGGCAACTGAATAAAGGACTTATGAGAAATACTTGGAACATCATTGGTAATCTTTTCTTTCCCGTATTCTTGCCATGTATATTCATTATTGGAATTCCAATAGAAATTCGCAATTACATAATCAAACGAATTGTAGAAAAAGAGTATCCACTAAAACCAGAAAAGAAGTAGTAAGCAATGAAATAAAAAGCATATAGCAAACGAAAGCATTACGCAATAAAAGATTTTAAGACACTTATTGTTTATTGCGCTTGGTGGAAATGAATGTTTGTATAACGATACTGTAGAAGTTAATGGCCAAAGTTATATTGCAGGAGTTTTTTGATTTCTGTAAAAACAATGATATTGTTGATTGGAAAAATGTTTTAATCAGATATTGAATCCAAACAACATAAAATTTATAACGCCGATTATGATAAATAGTATATAATCTCTTTCTTCCAATCTTTAATCTCAACTGCACAAAAAACAGAAATCTACATTGTCGAATATATCCATCAAATGTAGATTTCTGTTTGATATTTCTTTTCAGAATAAATGTATTTATACTACGTGGCTACTCTCGTCTACAGAAACTTCTTCTTCACCACGTTTTACTTCGCCAGCGTATGTTACAAAATAGAAACCCTTACGAGGTGTCCATTCCATACAAAAGAGTTCTGTTGGCGATTTAAATCCGTTACGTATAATATTGTCCAGCACCCACGATTTTGATCGATTACATTGTGCAAGAGTACTTTCTATTATTGCTCCATTATTTACTAATAAAAATGATGGCGCAGTATGATTTGGTGAAAGAACAGTTACGGCACCATTGGTCTCAAAGATAACATCTTCAGTATCGAACATAGAGAAAATTCCCTTCTGTCGTAACAATAATCTGAACTGTTCCATTTCAAGACTATTTCGTTTGAAATTCTTAAAATTTATTGCACCATCTTTTACAAGATAAACACTCTCCCCTTTTATGAAATGGCGTAAGCGCGACGACCGCATAGCGAAACGAACAAGCATATTGAATAGCGTCCACACGGTTAAAGCAAAGAGAATATGCCACATTGACATATCGGGATTGTATAAAACACCACCGACTAAAGCACCAATAACAAATGCACTTACAGTGTCAAGTGGAGTAATCTGTGCCATTTGCGCCTTTCCTGCTATACGCAGAAATACTAGTATACCAATCATACCCGTAACAAGCTTTAGGGCAATGGCAATGTAAGGCTGTACTAAATCCATAATATACTATCTTTATTATTATTTTAGGAGACAAATTTACATATAAAATAAATAATACCTAATGTCTTTTATCTCATATTTTATATGTTTTTATATTCATTAATATCTGCTCATATTTCATGTTGTTATTCGAACAATAAATGCGAAGAACTACTACCCTACCCCGTTAAAAAATATTTAAATAGAAAAATATCTTATTTTTTTTTCTTTTATTCCAAAAAAACATTATACCTTTGCACTCGCAATTGAGACAATACACTTGTTTAACTTGTTTAGGTTGCAAAATGGTAATCACCATTGGAGAGATGGTAGAGTGGTCGATTACAACGGTCTTGAAAACCGTCGTGCTGAGAGGCACCGGGGGTTCGAATCCCTCTCTCTCCGCAAACAAGGGTGTAAATCAGCAAGTTACGCGATTTACACCCTTTATTACACCCAAATATTCTATTATAAAGAAAATGCTACACCTTAATGAGGTTGAATTGAGTGTAAGCAGATTTATTATTTTATGTTTGATGAATTGTTGCCACGCTTTGGCAAGCGTTTCACCATTTTGTCGAAATCGCTTTCAAGTTGTGCCATTTCTCTTTGGCGGTATATATTGAATTCTCGCTCGGCTTTTTCTATTGCTTCTTGATGCGATACACATCCTTTTCCTTCCAACAGTTTGCGTTGCAGAGCTATGATTTGGTTGTCAAGAGCTGAAATCCAATCTGCCATATGCATGGGACGTTCTTCAAGGGCTTGGAACTCGGCAAAGTCTAAAAATTGCGACACAAGTAGGTTGAGCCGTTGCAGTTCTTTTTCAGTGAGATAGTTCTTGGCTATTTTTACATCGTCTTTGGTGATATAGTCTCCCTTGAAATTGGTCATGCCCACAAAGGGTTTATCACTGTCCACACGGTCATAGATAATCTCGGCAGCGGTATGCTCATGTATGGCATAATGCAACTTGTTTTGCACTGTCGCAAAGAAAGTGCGGGTGAGGTTGGTGCGTGGATCATAATCCACAGATGTTGCGTAGATATCCGTTACCTGCTGGTAAAAATTTCGTTCCGAAGCCCGAATATCCCGAATGCGTTGCAGCAACTCTCTGAAATAGCGATTACCACCTTGCTTCAGTCGGTCATCATCCATCGCAAAGCCCTTTTGGATATACTCATGTAGTCGCTCCGTTGCCCAACGGCGGAAGCGTGTCGCTACTTGCGATTGTACTCGATACCCAATAGCTATAATCATATCAAGATTATAGTGGTCAATGTTGCGTTGCACATTGCGATAACCTTCCTGCCGAACTAACAAGTATTTCTTGTGAGTTGCCTCGTCTACCAATTCCTTGTCGGCATAGATGTTCTTGATATGCAGGGCTATATTCTGTTGTGTTGTATCGTATATCTCAGCCAACTGCCCTTGCGTGAGCCACACATCCTCGTCAGCAAAGCGTACGTTCACCTTTACTAAACCGTTGTCATCTTGATAGATAATGAGATGGTTGTTATTGTAACTATCCTTTGTCATTTCTTGCGTTTGATATAAATACAATCTAATATTATTGCCTATCTTATAAATAAGATAATAAGTTGCAACTTTAATTATAAGACTTTACTAAATTTGTGTTATTTTTGTAGGATTATTATGTATGGTACATTTAAAATTATCCAATAATGTTATTTTTATTAGAAAGATATTTATGAATTACTTCGATTAAACCATCTGGTGTCAATAAATCTTTAGGAGATCCACCGATTATGTGAGGAATGTATTTTTCATTACTTAATTCCGCAATAATATTAGCTTTCTCATTCCCTTTTCCAGAATGATGAAAAATTTGTCCCGTAACAATTAATGAGTATTTGCTTTGTCCTTTCTGCAAAGAACGTAGTATTTTACCATTTTGTAGTTTTGAATTGTTGTAAAAATCAATAGACCAATCAACAGTATCAACTCCAATTTTCTGAAAATATCGATCCAGTTGATTTCTAATTAGCCCTTCATCAGAGACTTCACCTAAAATACAAATTCTAAATGGAGTTGGTACGTAAATCCTAACAATATCGGCCTCTGAATCTTTAATGCTTTCCGAATGTTTGCTCAAAATGTCAATGTTTGACTTGTATTGTTCATTTATCTTTTTTGCTTCTTCAAGTTCCAATTCGGCCAACTCGCGCTTAAAAGCTTCGTCTTTTAATTTAGACAAAGATTTTTCATACTCTGCAAATAACTCTTTGTATTCTTCCTCACTTTTAGATAATTTTTCTTTACTTTCAATTTTGGCAGAAATTTGAAGCTGTTGGCTCTTGATGAATTTCGTCAAACGTCTTTCATAAACAGATTCAAAGTTATTTAAATTCATATCATTTAGATGCTTGAAAAAATCAAAATAATCAACAGGTGATAAGATATAAAAACATATTTTCTCTTCTATATTTTTATCTAAACGAGTTAAATAATCCTTTCCAGCTAATAATTTATAGTAGTTGTCCGCTTTGAAATCCTTATCATCTTTTATCTCAACAATGATTGTTTCTTTTTTTGTTTTGATAATAAAATCAGGATAAAAACCGTATAAAAACCCATCTTCTTTTTTGTAAGCAATACTAAAATACTTTGCTTCACCTTTTCCGTTTTTAAACCACCATTGTAAATAATCATCAGAATTCTCCATTTGTGCGATGAAATCTTTTTCAGGTTTGGATAATTCGGATTTTCCGTTTTTATCCATTTTTGCTAAAAAAGAATTCGTATCTTCCTGCTTTAATATTGATTTTGAGGCAGGTTTCACTTCTTCAAAATTTGAAAATATATTGAGAAACGTCGGTACTTCCCAATTTGGGGTAGTTATTACTTCATCGGTTTTTGTTGGTAAATTTTTATATAAATCCTTTGCTTCTTCTATTGTTGTCTTAAAGTTGCCATAGTTCCCCTTGCTTTGGCTCATCACAATAAGCTGAATAATGTCCTCATCGCCTATTCCTAATTCATTTTTAAACCAAGACCTAATAGTCGTTTTTAATATGTTTTGGGAACGTGCGATTTCATAAGGTGTCACTATCTGTCGTATAAAAGTATCATAACTGTTTTGAATTTCAGCTTTGCTCTTTTCTATTGTTTTTGAATTATCAAAAGGTACTTCCTGTCCTTTATCCAATTCTTCAATTTTTCCTGCAAGTTTTATCTGTTTTGATATTTGAGTAACATTCGTATTTATCTTTTCTTTCAGTTTTTTAGCCTTTGCAGCCTCATTAAATACAGCTCTAAAATCGCCCGAGAGTCTTGTTAGTTCTCTTTTCCTGCGGATATGCTCACTAAATAGTTGTGGCTTTTTATTATATATTTCATTATCAATAACAAGTTTTTGTTCACTCACATAGTCTCTTGCAAGTTCTTCCACTATGGTAAAGGCATTTGATGCCGAATACACATAACCTACATTTAATTCTGGTGTATCTTCATAATGCATTTGCTCGGGCATGCGCATAATCCTGCCAAGCGTTTGGATATTGAACTCAAATCGTTCATTATTCCACTCTCGTTGCAGAAACAGAATACTTGCTCGCGGGCAATCCCATCCCAATGCTATAGCTTCTTTAAAAATCAACACTTCAACTGGACTGGAATTATTTTCTACATCCTCTTTATTTCGTTTGTCTTCTGACAACCAAAGTGCTAACTTGCCATTCTGAATGCCAATACCCTGATTACTTAATATCTCTATAATTTCATCTTCAGGTTGTATTATATCATTCGCTTTCTTGTTAGGAATTTGGATAAGTAATAGTGGGTTAATATTTGTACCCAAGCTTTGATATGCTGTTTGTAGTTGTTTTCGTTTGCGTAAGGCAACCAAAAGCAAGTCTTTATTATTTTTTACCTGCTCTTGTTTGGCTGCATTTATCTGTATCTCTTTTTTTATCATCCCCTCCTTAATAACCTCCTTCAAAGGAATTTCAATCAAATAGCCAGTTGACGGTTTTGGTGTTGCTGTAATTTCTATTACCAAACGTGGCGAAATAATGTCAATTAATTCCTGCGATTTGTCTGTTTTGGCATTTCTGTGGCTTTCATCAATAAGCAATACGATAGTTCTGCCCTCATCTTTGGTGTTTTCTACTACTGTTTGCAAGTTCCAATTTTGCTCGTTATCCACCCGAAACAAAGAATTCTCTTTATTTATACTTTCCCAATTGACAAACATTATTTCGTTTTGTTCAATCGTGTTATTATTCAATTCGGTGTTTGTCAAGCATTCAATCAGACGTTCATCTTCAAAGTAGTGGGACAGGCTGTTCAAACTTTGTTCGTGCAGCTTGTTGACCGAAATCCAAATGAAAGCGAAAGACATGTAGGGATTTTCTTTAACCATTTGCGTTATAGCTTGCGAAACCATATAGGTTTTACCAGAACCAGTTGGTGCTTTAAATACAATCGATCCTGCATCTCTATACTCATCTGTCAGAATCTCGGTTGCTTTATCAATTAATTGTCTTGTATATTTTTTCTGATATTCTATTTCTTTCATTTCTTGTACATTTTTGAAATTTTACGATAAATATTCAATATAGCTTCCGGTATAGGTTTTACTGTAAAAATGATATTAAGATTTTCAAAATCGTCAGCCTCGTATGTGTGGTCATAACTGAAAACATATATTACCGTGTCTAACTCTTCTTGTTTTTCATTTAATTTCTTCACACACTTCTTAATGCTTTCCTCATCATAAATAATAGCTGTTTGTTTTGTAGCATTTTTAAAAATTGCAAAATCGCTTTTTGAATTTCGCTTCACACACATTTCAAATGTATTTTCGGCCATACAGAGTAGTTCTGTACTTCGGTTTACTAATTCTCGCTTATCTTTGTCAGATGTAACATTTGGCACAAAACTTTGCTTGAAATATTTTACATTTGCAGGTATTCCACCCTTGTCTGCATATCCTTCTATCACCTTCTTTATACGAGGAAATGTAACTTTTTCACAAATATTGTTTTCATTGTTCGTACAAAGTATGAATTGACGATTCCCACCATCCTCTTTGTTTAATTCCAAAACAGCGTGGGCTGTGGTGCCACTACCTGCGAAAAAGTCTAAAATTATTGAGTTTTTAAAACTTGAAATTTCTAGTATTCTTGTCAATAAAGATACAGGTTTTGGATTATTAAATATCTTTTCTCCAAATATCTTTTCTAATTCTTGTGTTCCATTAGTTGTCGTACCAACATCGTCCCAAATAGACTTTGGGACTATTCCTTTAATTTCTGCATCGCTAAAATATCTTTTTAGTTGTGGCTTTGATTTTCCTGTTTTACCAAAAACAATTCTGCCTTCACCCAACAATCTTTCATATTCACTTTCAGAAGTTCTCCAGCATCTTCCCTTTGGTGGCATATATGTTTTTCCATTATTAGGATTTATTATTGGATAGGTTAGATTGGGTCTAATATTAGGGGCATCAAAAGGATCTGCAATCCATTTTCCACGCGGATCATTATCTGGATTTGAAAACTTACTTTTTGTAGCCTTCAGTCTATATTTTGTTTTATTTTTTTGTAAAACATCAATTTCTCTTGCATAAACTAGTGTATGATTATGGTTAAGGGATATGATTGTATCGTTAGATACGGACTTTCTCGAATTCCAAATGGCGTCAACTATAAAATTATTCTCACCAAAAACTTTATCACATAACAATTTAAGTTGTGCAAACTCAGTGTCATCAATAGAAATAAATATCATTCCTCTTTTGGACATAAGTCTTTTTGCCAATTTTAATCTTTTGCTCATAAATGAGAGCCATTTAGAATGCCTAAATTGGTCTGTTCTATCAACAAACCTATCATTATACACAAAATCCTGATTCCCTGTGTTATATGGCGGGTCTATATAAATAACATCAATTTTCTTTTTGTGAGTAAAATTGAGTGTATATAGAGAATGATAGTTATCTCCTTCGATGATAAAATTGTAAGGTTTTTCAGGGTCGCATACAATTTCACGAGTAACATCTTCTATTAGTACTGGTAATTCCGTTTCGCATTGTTTAGCAACGTTCTCTTCTTTGTCTTCCCAAACCAATCCGTAGCGTTCTCGTTCTAATTTTTCTAACTTTGCTTCTAATTGTTCTCGTGAGAAATGACTATATTTTGATTTTTCCATAATTCCTATTTTACTAATTCTTTTGGTGACACACCGAGCAAATCTGCTACCTTGAAAATGGTAGCAAGATTAGGTTGCTTGCGGTTACACACGTAAGCATTGGTGATACTGAAACTCATACCCAACTCTTTGGCGAGCCATGTTTGGGTGATTCCTCGTTTCTTCAAATGCTCCCTAATAAGGTTGCTATGCTCTTTCCTCTGTCCCATTAGATGATCGTATATCTCGATATTAGTTACAAAGATATGAACTTATAATGAATAAAACGAAGAAAAACGGTACTTTCATGCTATTGAAAATAGTTTTTCGAGTGAGAGGAACCCAAAAGGAATCTCTTAAACAATCAATGATGATTGAGAAACAATATGCATTTGCCCGAAATAGTCTACTTTTAGAATGTATATTGAGCGTTTTTGATAGTCGTTGATTTCCTGGTATTTCCTTATACTTCCCGCTATATCCCTGCCTCTTGGTAGAGTATCAAAAGCCATCTACTTTTGCATCGTCAGACCTGACTGAATGCCCTATGCGCAAGGGCGAGTTATTCATTTCAAAACAATTGAATTATGACGATAAACGAATTACTGGACAAGCCTGTTTGGCAGATGACTGGTGAAGAATTACTTTTCCTTGCACAACACAGTAATATGTCCACGAGCAGGGAATCAACAAAGGCTTCTTCCTC
>FLSK01000011.1_pt1 | contig 17747 bp, 29 predicted proteins | sample 1550541 | NCBI WGS metagenome assembly FLSK01 (sample SAMEA4031773, study PRJEB14383) | metagenome | biome: human; feature: oral; material: saliva | place: Philippines | collected 2014
TGGTCGTCGTGTAGACATTCCATCCTACTCCTGCAAACCAGGTGACGTTATTGAACTTCGTGAAGCTTCCCGCGACAACGAAATGTTCAAAACTAACTTCCAAGAACTTCGTTCTTTCGAACTTCCTTACATTGAAAAAGACTTAGAAGGCTTCAAAGCTACATTCACTCGTCTTCCTCAACGTGAAGAACTTCCTATCGAAGTTAACGAAACACTTATCGTCGAATTGTACTCCAAATAATACATACAGTTCTACGAATGCACAAAGCACAGTACTTATGCGTATAGGTACTGTGCTTTTTCTTTTAAAAATAGTTAAAATTTGTGTGCGTTGCTCAACCGTTGCACAACCTTTAACTAAATGATGACGGTATTTTATTTACTTCTTCGATGTACTGCTCAATCGTTTTGTGCGTATACACATCAGCGGTAATGTCTTTACTTTGTGTGTGGCCAACGATAGCTTTTAGGACGTAACGATCCATTCCATAATTACTGGCCAAGGTTACAAACGTATGTCTAGTATCGTGTGGTAAGTGGTCAGATATACCGACTTCTTTACAAAATCGTTTTATTGGCTTCCCTAGGTACTTTGAGGTGTACCCTTGAGGGATAAGTGTATCAGATTTAGAAACGCTCGCCTTGGCGTAAATTTCGCGATAAAATGGCATAACACAGTCGGCGATAGGTATTAATCTATCCTTGCCGGCTTTTGTTTTTACACCGCCTATGATATATCGTTTATCTAGGTGCACGTTTTCAAGCTTTATGGATAATAGCTCTATCGGACGCATACCGGAGTAGATATACATTAATAATAGCTTGGCCATATCCATGTGTGCGTGTTCCCATATGGTTTGAATTTCAGCCTCTGTAAATGGTTTATGTATGTCTGATTTCTCAGCCGGTTTTAACTCGAGGAGTGCTGCGTAATTCTTAACGATGATATCGTTCTTAATAGCAGACTCAAAGGCACCGTTCAAACCTTTTAATATAATAGCTATAGATGAACGACTCAAATGGCTATTTTCATCAATTATAGCCTGTAGGTGCACGAGTTTAATTTCTTGTATAGGTTTATTCCAAATCGATGTTAACTTCGCTTGTGCGGTCGAATATCCGCCTTTTTTGACGTCTATTCCTTTTCGCTCTTTATCAGCTATCATCCAACGCCAACATTCACTGAATAATACCTTCTTCGTTTCGAACTTCTCTGGGTAGATACCATACTCTGATAAGGCGTCCCATGCTTCTTTTGATTTAGCATAATAGCCAATCGTCTTACGCTTACACTTGCCGGTCTCATCGTAGCCAATCGTTACGACTGCACGGTAAGGCTTGCGCAAGGGTTTATGTTTCATTTTGTAAACGGATCCAGAACCGTTGGCACGTTTCATGGCCATAATTTCATACACCTTCCTATGGTAATTCTTGCACGGAAGTAGTATAATATGTGTATAGGAAAAACTAAATACACCACCCCGTGCTATTTGGTTTTAAGCGGCGGCATCGTTTATTCGGTGTCGCTTTATTTTTTTTTACCCCCTATCTAGCTATTAGGTAGATAGGGGGATTTTTATTATTTAAACTTAATCTGTTTTTCTTGACCGCCAAGATAGTAGGTAACTGTTGGCTTTAGCTCAGTCATAACTTTGGCCACACCTGGCTGTACAGGTGCGATGTAGATGTGGTGATAGTAGAAGGAATGAGGGAACATATCGAGTCGATAGCTAGGCGGTACATCTTCAACGATTAACCACCTAGCCTCTGCAGACTTGCCATTATCTAAAGTGATTTTAGATTCATAGCCACCTGTAGCCGATAGTATTGTCCAGTCCTCTAGCACTACTTGGGTAGTCGTCTGTCCTAAGACTACTTCGTCCTTAAACTCGATAGATGGGGAAGGACGCAACAAGAAAATTGCAGATATACAAACAACAATAAGAATAAGAAATGCAATAGTTAGATGTTTTAATTTCATGATATATCTCCCTTAATTATCAATGAAATGGTGATAAAACTCTATGAATTCAAGCTCACTTTCATTAAGTGATGATCGTCGTACCATCTCCTCAACTAAATTAACATGATGCTCTAAATAAAAATCATCATTCACAATATGAATTAATTCATGTTTAATTTCCTCCCTCATGCGATCGTGAGGGAGGTTTTTATTTATATAGATATTATGGGTATCTATATCTTCACATTCCTCTGACACGGCCCCCGCATGTGGTAAGTCGCAATAAATCAAATTTACAACCAATATAACACTCTCCCTTGTGTATTATTTGTTTTTTAGTTTTAGTAGCTCAATGTATTCTACAGCTTTCTCCATATCCTCCTTGCTAATATCCTTTGCAGCAGAAAATAACATGCGTGCACCTGGACGTGTACGTAGATACTCTGCAAATTCAGCCGTTTCAGCATCAGCGTAATAGCCTTTACGTTCATTAGGTATTAGGATAGGTTCTCCTACATTGGCTAACTCTTCAGGGCTAATATTTAAACCTTTACATATCTTTATAATATTATCTATTGATGCACCTCCCACATTGCGTAATATGGAAAACAATGTAGAAGAAGGCATCCCTATGTTAGCGGCGAATTCTCGCTGAGTCATCCCATATTCTTTAATCTTACCTTTTAAATATTCTTCTCTAGTCATGATAATAACTCCCTATCAATTAACTATATATGTAAATTATAATATGCACTGTCTGATATTTCAATAATGGGTTATGAAATTATATATATAAATCCGATATTTCAATATTTAATTATATTTAAACTAAACTTCAACAACTGTTTATTGGACATGTCCGAAATATAAAGCTATACTTAAGTCACAGGATATCCGAAATATCGGACATCAAATATATTAATTCATAACAAGGAGGTGAAATTAATGTATCCAAATCTTAACGCAGAACTAGCTCGAAAGGGGTGGTCACGTAAAGACTTAGCGAGAGAGACTGGTCTTAAGTATCAAACGCTAAACGAAAAGATGAATGGTAAACGCCCATTTACATTCCCTGAAGCAGTGAAGGTTAAGAAAGCATTGTCTACAGAGCTTGGTCTCGAGCAAATTTTTTTAACCTAACTGTCCGAAATATAAAGCAACGGAGGTATTCACTATGAATAAACAAGTACCGGACATAGCTCCAGTAGTCGCAGCATTAGACAGGTATATCATAAGTACTCTTGATAATGGCTACTTGGAAGAAGTTCAAAGCGTAGCTGACCTTATTAGCGTAAGGATCGCATTGGTGTCCACTCACAAAGAAATGACCACTAAGGAACGCGCCTTACCTGTTAGGCAGAATGGTCAAACACTCTACGCTAGACGTACAAAATAGCCCCCTCGGTACCGCAAATACCGAAGAGGCTCAATCAAAAAATAATTCGATTAACTTAAGTATACAACAACGAAAGGTAATTATCCATGAAAACAAATAAAGTACTCGCAACAACATCTATCATCTCCGCATTGGCGGTTAACGTATTCGCATCTGGTGTAGTTACAGGCCCTGTAGAGCCTAACACAACTGCACCTACAGTCAATGGCTATAACAGTGCTGCATTGGGCGTAAACACAACTGTTAGTGGCACAAGCACTATTGTTCTTGGCCGTGACAACAACGTGGTAGGTGATAACAACGTAGTAATCGGTTCTAATAACGGTACTATCAACGCTGGTCAAAGCACATTTATTGGCTATAACAATACAAGCGTAGATAGCAGTCAAGAACAGACTGTAATTGGTGCTAATAGCACTGTTGGTGGCCAAGGTGCAATGGCACTAGGCACTCATGCTGTAGTAACCGCTTGGGATGCAGTAGGTGTAGGCAATAACATCATCGCGGATAAACAGAACGCTGTAGCTATCGGCACAAACTCCGTTACAGATGATGCGGTAGGAGTAAACGGTATCGACATCAATGGTACTCGCCACATCTTCGCAGGCGAACAACCGGCAAGCGTGGTTAGCTTCGGTGCTCGTAACCGTGCAGGTGCAGGCGGTGTTACCTACTACAATAGACAATTACAAAACGTTAGCGCCGGCAGAGTTGAAGCGGATAGCTTAGACGCTATTAACGGTAGCCAACTTTACGCAGTAGTAGATGAAGTTAATACCATTGGAGGCACAGTAAATGCGCATACTCAACAAATTAATCGAAATGCTAATAATATTGGCGCTAACACTAACCGCATTAATAACCTTGAAGGCACTGTTAACACTAACACTACTGCTATTAACAATCTAGCAGGTGCACTTACTACTACCCAAGGGCAAGTAAAGGTAAACACAAAAGACATCGCAGACCTCAAAGGTAAAACAACTGCAACCGTTAATACAGTCAATAACTTAGTGGTTAAAACAGATGCTAATACTACTGCTATTAGCCAAGTAAATGATCGTGTGTCTGATACTAACCAACGTATCGATAACTTAGGTACTCGCTTTAATGACGTATCCCAACGCATGAATAAATTAGGTGCAAGCTCCGCAGCACTAGCAGGTCTACATCCTCTTGAATACAACAAGAATGATAAAGGCAACTTCGCTATTAGCTATGGTCATTACCGTAATGCAAATGCAGTAGCATTAGGTGCTTTCTATAGCCCTAATGAAAAAGTACGTTTAGGCTTCGGTATCACACTAGGTGGTGAGACTCAATTCAATATCAATGCTGCGTTCCGTACTGGTAAAGGTTCCGAATATGAACCACAAGCTAAGAATGGTGAGCTCGAACAACTTCGCAAGGAAGTAGCTGAATTAAAAGCATTAGTTACTAAATAGGAGGTAGTCATGATAAAGAAAACAATCGCAGTTTGCCAAATGGCTACTGTACTTGGATGGTCACTAACGGCGGTACGTGAATGTATCGCCAGGGATAAATTCCCATTCGCTCAGTGTTGGCAATGCCAAGGCAAGAAAGGCAGAACCTTCTCCATCGATAAAGAAGGCTTCCGGTTCTATCTCGCTAATACGCTAGGTTGGACGGCTAGCCGAATTGATAAAGAGTTCAAAGAAGCTCACATTCATTAATTATACGAGGTGTACATAAATGCTTACAGCGATAAAAGTAATTGGTTTTATCCTAATCATCGGATCTATGGGCTCCCTAGAACTTGACCGAGTATCATTCGGAGGGTTCTTAATGCAAATCATGTTAGGTGGCTTGTTGATCATATCTGCTACTCAACATGAACGCATTAAATATCTAAAGGAACGATTGTATGGCACGCACTGAGCGTAACTACAGACTCCGCCAGGACGTGTTCTATGAGTTATGGAACGCTAAGGCCGATGAGTATAAAACGCAGAAGTCCATACAAGACGCTGCGAAACTATCAAAGTCTACCATTAGACGGTTACTACTTGGTAATCGGGTAGACTACAACATAGCTCACGCCATAGCTAAGGTATTTAAGGTTGAAATACCAATATTATTTGGTGAGGTGATTAGTTATGAAAGACTATAGTGGTCCACAGCCAGTGATGCACATGGCTGTATTAAGAAAGGGACTTGATCTAAAGAAGTTAGTCTATGAACGCACACCATACGGGTTTGTTACATGGTGTCATGAAATCGGTATTAGCCCTAAGATTGCAAAGCTAAATCGTGGTGAGTGTTGTCGTGTATCTACCGCAGAACTCATAGCTAAAAGCCTACGAATGTCCTTTAACTGCTTATTTAAGCGTACGACTATAAAGCAAAACTCATGGGGTAATAGATTCGGATATAAGTTAAAGCATGATGAATTTAAAGCCTTACTAGCTAAAAGGAAACTAAATGTGCAAAGCGCTGCTGAAATATGTGGGGTACACTACGTTACATTGTATTGCTATTTGAGGAATGAGAACGTAGCTAGATTTAAGACAGCAGTACAAATAGCAGATGGACTTAGAGTTCCAATAGAAACAATATTCCAAGTACAAGATTACTGATACAAGAAAGGTAACCATTATGGACAAAATTAAAATTAACTCATTTGAGTTAGAGAACGTGAAACGCGTTAAAGCGGTATCGTATGAACCTACAGAAAATGGCCTAACTGTTATAGGTGGGAAGAATGGCCAAGGTAAAACATCTATCTTAGATGCTATCGCATGGGCGCTTGGTGGAGCAAAATTTGAACCTTCCAGCGCTGCACGTGAGGGCAGTTATAACCCACCTAAACTTGAAGTAAAGCTATCCAATGGCCTCGTGGTAACTCGGACGGGGGCTAATAGCACTCTTAAGGTACTTGATCCAGAAGGTAAGAAATCTGGCCAGAAGATTTTAGATACATTTATTGGTCAGCTTGCCCTAGACCTTCCGAAATTCATGGAAATGAGTGACAAAGAGAAGGCTCAGGAATTACTTCAATTATTGGGCGTAGAAGACGAGTTAAAGAAACTCGAAGGTGAATACCAAGAGGTATACGCTAAACGTCATTCTATAGGGCAAATTGCCACTCAAAAAGATAAATACGCTAAAGAGTTACCAGCGTATGATGATGCACCTAATGAACCTGTAAGTGCATCTGAACTCATTAAACAACAGCAAGATATCCTTCTTCGGAATGCTGAAAACCAAAAGAAACGCAATAACGCATCTGCTATCAAAGCTCAAATGATCACTGTAAATAACTTAGTTGATGAAGCTCAAAAGAAACTAGAGGAACTACAGGCCAAGCAAACGCAGTTAGCAGAAGACTATGATATTGCAACTACTGCAGCTAAAGACTTAGAAGATGAATCTACGGCAGAACTTGAAGAACAAATTAAGTCTGTTGATGAAATCAACTCTAAGGTACGTGCTAACCAAGAACGACAACGTGCTTTACAAGAAGCTGCGGATTTCAAACAAGAATACGATGAGTTAACGGATGACATTCAAGACATCCGTGATCGTAAGAATAAATTGCTTGAATCTGTGGATATGCCTTTACCTGGTCTATCTATTCAGGAAGGCGTACTTATCTACAACGGCAGACAATGGGACTGTATGAGTGGTGCTGAACAACTGAAAGTGGCTACAGCCATCGTCAGAGCGCTCAATCCTAAATGTGGGTTTGTATTGATGGACAAAATGGAGCAAATGGACCTCGATACGATGAAAGAATTCGGTGGTTGGTTAGAACAAGAGGGATTACAAGTTATTGCGACTCGTGTAACAAACAACCTGGATGAGTGCTCCATCATCATTGAAGATGGCCACATTAAAGGCGAAGAATTTAGTACTACAGGTAAGACGACAAAGCCTAAGCCAAAAGCTAAAGCGAAGCCTAAAGAAGATGTAATCGAAGAACCTAAAGTAGAAAGTGATTGGGGTGAATTTTAATGAAGATTGTAACAGGTAAACGTAAACGTGCTCAAAAAGTCGTTCTGTATGGCACTGAGGGGATTGGTAAAACGACCTTCGCAAGCCACTTCCCATCTCCAGTATTCATTGATACAGAAAGCAGTACCGACCATTTAGATGTAGCTCGTACTGAAAAGCCTACATCATGGACAATGCTTATCTCCTTTGTTAAGGAATTTGCCATGATGCCAGGTGGCTATCAAACATTAGTCATTGACACTGTCGATTGGGCTGAGCAGTTATGCGTAGAACACATCTGTGCTCAACATCAAAAGAAAGGGATTGAAGAATTCCCTTACGGTACAGGCTATGTATTTGTACGTGAGGAAATGGGGCGCTTCCTTAACCTTCTTGATGAAGTCATCGATGCCGGAATGAATGTAGTGCTTACTGCGCACACACAAATCCGTAAGTTTGAACAGCCGGACGAACTAGGCGCATATGATCGCTTTGAATTAAAGCTAGGGAAGAAAACAGGTAGCCAAACATCACCTCTCATAAAAGAATGGGCAGACATGGTGCTCTTCGCCAACTACAAAAACGAAATCATAACATCAACTACTAATAAGAAAAAGGCAGTCAATGGTAAGCGTTTAATGTACGCTACACATTCCCCTGCATGGGATGCTAAAAACCGCCATGGGTTACCTGATGTGATGCCATTTGAATATAGCCAAATCGCTCACGTTATCCCAGATGATGTACTACCAACTGCTGCAGCTAATGAATTAGCCAATGCTAGCACCGAGGACTACGCACCAGAAGTAGTTGAGGCGGCCAAACAACAAACTGGCGAAGTAATGACTAAGAAGGAACCAACGGTAGAACCTAAGGAAGAGCCAAAGGCTGAACCTAAGCCTGAAGCTAAAGCAGATGAAACACCATTAGTTGAAACAGCTATCCCTAAACCTTTGAAGGACTTAATGGCTAAAGATGGCGTGACATTAGATCAAGTTCAATCTGTAGTCGTAGCTCGTGGTAAATATCCACAAGGTACTCCATTTGAAAATTATGATCCAGCGTTCGTAACAGGTTGGATTATCCCTATGTGGGACAAAATTGTTGAATTCATTAATAAATAAGAAACGAGGTAACAGATTATGAGCAGCGCATTTGAACAATTAGGTACAGAAGCATTAGGTTTTAACTCCGAAGTAACGGCGGAAGTTAAAGAGTTTACTCTATTGCCACCAGGTGCATATCCATTCGTTATTACTAACGTGGAAAAAGGCTACACAGATGTAGCCACTGCTAAAATCCCGGCTAACACACCTAAAGCAGTTATCACATTAGAGGCTGACGGTGGTGCACAAGGTAAAAATAAAGTCACTGAGCGATTGTACTGGATTCCCTCCATGATGTGGAAAGTGTCCAATTTATTTATCGCCACTGGTTTAGCTAAACCAGGTGAAAAATTTATAGCCAACCCCGACCTATTAATTGGCAAAACAGGCATGTTTGAACTAAGTCATAGAATCTATGACAAGAATGACGGTACACAAGGTACTACTAATGAAATTAAGAAGTTTATCCAACCTAAAACCGATAGCTTCGGAGGGTTCTAATGGAATTAAGACCCTATCAGACAGAGGCAGTCAATGCCGTGTGGTCAGAGTGGGAGAAAGGAAATAGACGTACCCTGTTGGTGTTGCCAACGGGGTGCGGTTAAGGCAAGACTATCTGTTTTGCCAAAATTGCTGAGGAAGCAGTCCGCAGAGGTAAGCGTGTATTAATCCTGGCACACAGAGAAGAGCTCCTTCAACAGGCGTCAGATAAAATCATGCAAGCCTCTGGACTGACTACAGCAGTAGAGAAAGCTGAGCAGTCATGCATAGGGAAATGGGACCGCATCATAGTCGGTTCTGTACAAACCCTATGCCGTGACAGCCGGCTAGCTCTCTTCAGTAAATCTTACTTTGACACGATCATTATAGATGAAGCACATCATGCTTTATCTAGTAGCTATCAAGCTATATTAAATTACTTTGACACCGCCGATATACTAGGCGTTACTGCTACACCAGATAGGTCAGATATGCAGAACTTAGGAAAGGTATTCGATAGCCTAGCTTATGAATATACCCTACGTGATGCTATCAGCAGTGGCTACCTGGTGAAGATACGAGTACAGACATTACCACTGCATATCGATTTTACTAACGTAAAGATAACGGCTGGAGACTTCCAAGCCGGCGATATTGGTAGAGTATTAGATCCATACTTAGAACAAATTGCAGATACATTACTCGACTACAAAGACCGCAAGATAGTTGTATTCTTGCCACTTATTGAAACGAGCCAAAAGTTCTGCAAGATGCTCATCGAACGTGGATTTAATGCTGCCGAAGTAAATGGTAATAGTAAAGACCGTAATGAAATCACAGAGGACTTCGCCAATGGCAAATACAACGTACTCTGTAATTCAATGCTACTGACAGAAGGATGGGACTGCCCTAGTGTTGACTGCGTAATCGTACTTAGACCGACTAAATCAAGAGCCTTATATACACAAATGATTGGCCGTGGTACTCGATTATTCGAAGGAAAAGACCACTTATTAGTGCTCGACTTCCTATGGCACTATGAAAAGCATTCCCTATGTAGACCTGCTCACTTAATCGCTAAGTCTAATGATGTGGCTATTAAGATGACGGAAATACTTGAAACTTCAAGTATGGAATTAGAAGAGGCAGAAGCAGAGGCCGAACGTGATGTACTAGCGGAACGTGAAGCTGCACTAGCTAAAGAGCTTGCAGCAATGCGTAAGAAAAAAGCTAAGTTAGTAGACCCATTACAATTTGAATTCTCTATTCAAGCTGAGGATCTAACCCATTATGTGCCTACGTTCGGATGGCAAGTGTCAAGCATTACGGACAAACAAAAGAAAACTATCGAAGAATTTGGACTTAATCCGGATACTATCGAAGATGCCGGCAAAGCATCCATGCTAATTGATAGATTACACAAACGTAAGGCGGAGGGGTTATCTACTCCAAAGCAAATTAGATTCTTAGAAAATAAAGGCTTTAAAAATGTAGGTACTTGGACGAATACCCAAGCCTCTAACATGATAAGCCGAATTAGTGCTAGTGGTTGGAGAATACCGAAAGGAGTTAAGCCTGCAACGTACCAACCATCATAAAGGAGTGCAAATGGAACAGAAAAAGTTAGATTTAAGAGAAGTATTGGAGTTTATTGACCCAGTCGATTGCTCATACGAAGAATGGCTAAACGTAGGCCTTGCACTTCACCATGAAGGGTATCCAATGTTTGTATGGGAAGAATGGTCATCTAATGACGGTGAACGGTTCCACCCTGGTGAATGTGAATCTAAATGGAATTCGTTTGGTGCTTACACTGGTAAACAAATTACAGGGGCCACTATTACTCAGATGGCTAAGGAGAATGGGTGGACATCTAACCGTAGTACTCAATGGGATGCAATAGCAATTCCTTTTGGGACTATGGTTATAGCTAATCCAGATCCATACAAAATTATTGATAAGACCTGGGTAGAAGCATCTGACATTGATATTCCAAAGCACTATCCTCAAGAACAACGTGTGGAAGACTTAACAAAGTACCTCCAAGCATTGTTTGAACCAGACGATTATGTTGGCTATGTAAATACTGTATATGTACATCAAGATAAAGACGGTACCGAGATTAAATCTCCAACTAAAGGCAGTTATGGTCGTACGCAAAATCAAATTTTAGATGCTCTAAGAGCAAATAAAAAGGTCGATGATGCAATAGGTACACTCGATGAAGAAGCGGGCGCCTGGATACGATTTAATGCATTAGATGGTAAAGGTGTTAAGAATGATAACGTATCATCCTTCAAATTTGCACTTATTGAGTCTGACAATATGGAACTCGGTAAGCAAAAAGCTATCCTAGAACAGTTAGAACTACCTATCGCGGCTATGGTATATAGCGGTGATAAAAGTATCCACGCTATCGTGCATATCGATGCTAATGATTATTCTGAGTACCGTAATCGAGTAGACTTTCTGTACCAAATCGTACAGAAAAACGGTTTTAAAGTTGATAAACAAAACAAAAACCCTAGCCGGTTATCACGTATGCCTGGTGTAATGCGTGCCGGTAAACCTCAATTCCTAATCGCTACGAATATTGGTAAAGAGTCATTTAAGGAATGGGAGGAATGGATAACCACTGTCAACGATGACCTACCTGAACCGGAAGATTTAGAAGCACTTTGGGATAATATGCCAGAGCTTGCACCTAGCTTAATTGATGGTATCCTTCGTGAAGGTCATAAGATGCTAATTGCTGGTCCATCTAAAGCCGGTAAGTCCTTCGCACTTATCCAATTATGTATCTCTATTGCTGAAGGTAGACCGTGGTTTGGTTTTGACTGTGCGCAAGGTAAAGTACTCTACGTAAATTTAGAACTTGATCGCGCGTCATGCTTACATCGATTTAAGGATGTGTACAATGCACTACACCAGGCACCAAACAACTTAGATAACATATCCATTTGGAACCTCCGTGGTAAGTCACTACCTATGGACCAATTAGCACCTAAGCTAATCCGTAGAGCTGAAAAGAAAGGGTATAAGGCTATCATTATTGACCCTATCTACAAGGTAATTACTGGTGATGAAAACAGCGCAGACCAAATGGCTAACTTCTGTAACCAATTTGACAAGGTATGTACTGAACTTAAATGCGCAGTCATCTATTGTCACCATCATTCTAAGGGTAACCAAACTGCTAAGCGGTCTATGGACCGTGCATCCGGCTCTGGTGTATTTGCTCGTGACCCAGATGCATTAATTGACTTACTAGAAATTGAAGCAGAGAACCTTGATGAAAACAAACTTGAAGGTGCTCCAGTTGATACTAGCCAATGTACTGCATGGAGAATGGAAGGTACGCTACGTGAGTTCCCTCGGTTCAAACCTGTTGATCTATGGTTTGAATATCCAATTCATAAAGTTGATGATAGTGGCTTCTTATCGATGGCTATGTTCAAAGATGCTCAAGATAAAGGGCTTAATAGAATGAACAAGGCTAAGCAATCAGCCAAAGAGAAGAAAAAACAACAGTTAGTCGATGCATTTAATATCGCTACTGCTAAGAATCATTTTAGTGGAAGAGCTGATATTAAAGAGGTAATGAATATTATGCAAATCTCTGAAAGTACTCTTAGAAGATATTTGAAAGAAATGCCTATCTTCAAAGTTGAGCTGGGTGAAATTGTTTCAAATGAAAATGTTAACCTAGATTAATTTAAAATAGGTTAACAATAGTTCCGTCACACCTTATATATATATATAGGTGTGAATGAAATTTTGAATCTGATTGATAGTTGGAGTACATATGGTGGGGGTCGTAGACTCCCCCACCCATATGCCTCCTATAACTAATCAATTAAAAAGGTTTGGGTAGTAGTTTTGAATGTGATGCTTGGAGTGGTGTGAATGGATGAATATGATATCCAATGTGTGCTTGGTAAACATTTATTTCTTAAAAATATATGCATACCTAATGTAATGATGAGGGATAGCGGAAAGCCACCTTATGAGGCTGACTTCATTTATTTTAATTTGGATACTTTGCACTTAACAGAAGTTGAAATCAAAACAGATATAAACGATTTCAGAAATGATTTCAAGAAAGCACGTTATCACGATAATCACAATGTGATGTATCTGTATTATGCAATACCAAGAGATTTATACAATGATCATTATGAAACGATTGATGAATTGCTTGGTGATGCTGGTTTAATTTTAATTGATGAAATAGATGTATTCGATTTTAGAGGTAATATTTATGAGTTTGGTGGCTTTATAAAAAGGGCTAAACGAAGAAAAGGTTCTGTTAAGTTAAATGAACAAGAAAAGGAATATTATATGCGAATTGGGTGCATGAAGTGGGTAAGTAGATGATGAAAACTCCATGTAAGAATTGTGAGCTGCGTTCAATTGGCTGTCATGGTAAGTGTGTGAGCTACATAATGTATAAAGTCAAAATGAATAAGCAGGCTGAAGAACGTAAATCACAATGTGAAGTAGTTGCTTATATTGGTAATAACATTAAGCATATTAGAAATAGAATAGGGAAGTGTAAATATGTCCTCAGATCTAATTACAGTGAATAAGATTCCAAAGATTCCCAATGAATTATGGGTACGCTTACGGATAACCATGAAAGATGGGAATAAGCATACAGGGTGGTGCTATATCCCTGGTGATAATGACTGGGCATATGAACGTGGTGAAAAGAAGCCGTTTAAAAGTATAAAGCCATTGGCTAATTACCATATAGCTCACAATGAATTGATACAGCTATATGATAGATACTTTGAAGAATTGCCAATATGTGAGCTGAATACTAAGCAAATTAAAACGTTTGCAATTACTGACCGTATATTCGGTGTTCCTGTTGAAGTATGGGAAGCTGAAGATAAAGCTCAGTATGAACGATACCAGGCAATGAGAGGTGAAAAGAATGGTGATTGAATTCTTTATTCCTCTTCGTAAAGTACCAACAGGTACCCACCAACAGAAACGAGTGACTGTTAAGAATGGTACACCAAGGTTCTATGAGTCGGCAGATGTGAAAGCTATTAGGAAGTTATTCACAGAAGAGCTTGCACCACATGCTCCTATGGATCCAATACAAGGACCAATTAGATTGGTTACCAAGTGGTGCTTTGGTAAGGCTAACTGCAAGAAGGCTCAATGGAAAACCACTAAGCCTGATACAGATAACCTTATTAAATTGTTTAAAGATTGCATGACTTCACTCAACTATTGGAACGATGACGCCCAGGTGTGTAGTGAAGTCACTGAAAAATACTGGAATCCAGTCACAGGAATATGGGTTCATATTGAAACGTTAGAAGAACTACAGTGAAAGGTTGAAGCTATGAATAAAAAACTTGTATATGTTGCTCACCCATTTGGTGGTAAGGAAAGCAATCGTAAAAAGATTGACGTGATCATGGGTGAGTTAGTATTGAATGATTTAAATCATGACTACGTATCACCTATCCATAACTATGGGTATGTATATCTAACTGGTGATGACTACCAAAAAGGATTAGATATCTGCCTTGGATTACTTAGCCATTGTGATGTATTAGTTCTCTGTGAAGATTGGCAAACAAGCCGTGGCTGTAATGGCGAATATGAATTTGCTAAGAAACATGGTTTAGCTACCTTTACATTAAGTGAATGGAAAGCATTAAACAGGATTTAGAAGGGAGATTATACTATGCCACTTGCAAGAAAATGTGTTCGTTGTGGACGTACATTCTTAGCGAAGAAAGACGAGCAGTACTGTAAACAATGTGCTAAGGATGAATTGATGGCTATTTTAAATAAGCCTAAAGAAGAGCCACCTAAAGAAGTAAAAGAAAAAAAAGTGCAGACTAAATGTAAACGCTGCGGTAAGCTGTTTGAACAAACTGGTAAAGGTAGACCGGCAGTTAATTGTCCAACGTGCCGAGCAGAATTAAGTGAGCCTAAGCAAAAGGCATTACCTAAGGATAATCAATCTAAGAAGGTTAATGAAAGTACTCCAGTTATTTCCAAAAAGGAAACTACTGAATCTTGTATTACTGTAGATGCAGATAGCGTCAAAGACTTATGTGTTACTACTGATGTGAAGCCTATGTCAATTTCTAATATGGTTGACCATCCTTCACACTATAACAAGGGCAATATTGAAGTTATAGACTTCATTGAGGACCAACAGTTGCCGTTCCATCTTGGTAATGTGGTCAAGTATGTTGCACGTGCCGGATACAAAGGGGATAAGCTAGAGGACCTTAAAAAGGCACGATGGTATTTGGATAGGTACATTAATGAGGTGATGAAATGAAACCACTGTTTGGCGGATACGTCACATTAGATCGTCATGAATATATTATGATGTGCGATACCTGGGACGAAGCATTAAAAGAACTATATTGGATAGCTAAACAATGTAAACCATGTGAAGGTATGACCATTGTAATCGGTCGTGCTGTACCATACCCAGGTCACATCAACGTAGATGAAGTGATTGGGAATGATATCAAACGATGTCAAGCGGAAGTGGACCAAGGTGAGGAAGTATATTACCTTCATGACAATATGGTTACGCCTAGCCAAAAGGTTGAGCTACAAGACTACTTAACTGATGTCTACCGTGCATGGATTAATCGGTATAACTTAAACGAAGCTGCGTATCAGCTAACTAATATCACGATGTATAGATATAGTGAAATCCTAAAAGAATGGCAAGAAGTATAGGAGGTCTATTATGGAAGATAAAACAATGCGACTTATCGTTGAGTCTAATGATAAAGGCGAAACCTGTAACATCATGATTGAAAATGCAAGCCCTACATCGGCAATTTATATGGCTACTAAGTTAGTAACTGCTGTAGCTAAACAATTTTCTAAATCAGAAAAACATGTGTCCTTATTGGTTAATGCCATGATGTTAACAGCTCACGACCAATGTAAGAGCGCTACGATTAAGCTTGAGTCAGATGAGCAAATTATACCCCCAACACATTTATCGTAGGTATGCCTATGAGTAGATCGTCATGTACAGGGAGTGCACATCCTGGAGTTAGGAAGCTACAACGGTTATTGAATAGTCGTAGACGTATGAAGGACATTGAGTCCCATCTGCAACGCCTAGAGGTTGAAGCACAAGATGAGAGGTCTAATACTCCAGAACAACAACTTAACTTAAACACTGCGCAGCGTGACCTTAATAATGAATTCCGTACATTATCTAAAGAACGATATGAACTATGGACATTGATATGTAAGATACCTAATGACATTGAGCGTACATTCTTAGAGAACAGATACTACTTTGGAATGAGCATGAAAGAGGTCATTGAGGATATGAATTATAGTGAAGCACAAATATATAATATCCAACGGAACGCAGTGAAAAGCTTTTGTCAAGTATTTTCTAAAAATAAATAAAGACAATATGCAATTAGAGGTAACACTTATGATAGGCTACAAGTGTGGAGCAGAGGATACCAGGGAAAGTCCTCTACTACCACACACTGTAGGGTACGTTCATAGTGAATACCTTTCTTGTACAACACCTCCACAGGGCTTTACAGCACAAGAAGTATCATTAGGGACTACGCACAACCACGTAGTCCCTTTTGCTTACTTCTTTAAAAGTTCGACCATTGACCTTTTGTCTTTTTATTTTGAGAATGAATGATAAAAGGTACTTCCGAGCGATAAAACCAGCGGTGGTCGGCTCCGCGCGATGTTTGTCTCTGTGTAGGGGATTTTTTGCGGTTGAAAGTTTATTTACAAAGGACAGAAAGGAGAAGTCATGGCGACGAGTGAAAAACCACGTGTGAAATTTAATAACGCAGGCGATTTGCTAGTATCTAGTGCGCAATTATGCGACCTTCTTCGAGTAACTCCTGAGATTATTTCGAGACACCACAAATCCGGTATGCCTAAAGCTGCAACGGGTTGGTGGAACCTCCGTGAAGTTCTCGTATATCTTGGCCAAGCCAAGGGGGATAAATCTAAAGACCAATCAGCGGCTACACGAAAGCTAATTGCTGAAGCTGACTATAAAGAGTCTCGAGCTGCGCGTGAAAAGAAATTACTCGACGTATTAAACGGTGAGTACGTATCTCGTGCAGACGTAGCAAAAGAATGGTCTGCTCGTATCTTAGAGCTGAAGTCCTCACTCATAAAACTTGGTAAACGAGTAGGGAGTGAGTTTACTGATCCAGAAGAACGAGCAACGGTGGAAAGGGTGGTGAGCGAAGTTGCCGAAGACTACCTCGAAAGTTACTCGCGCAAAGGCGAGTACACGCCGGAAGTCAAAACCGGTAAAAGCAGAGCCAAGAGTTAATTGGTTCCAGGAAGAGCTCGATGCTTTTAAACCACCGGAACGATACACCGTGTCAGAATGGGCTGACAATTTCAGGGTATTAACAAATATATCCGCAGAGCCAGGTCGGTGGAGAACCAATCGAACTCCATATCTAAAAGAGCCTATGGATAAATTTACAGACCCTCTGATTGAACAGATTGTACTGTGCTTTGGAGCGCAAATTGGTAAGACTGAAGCAGAGCTCAATATGATAGGGTATGCGTTAGACCAAACACAATCACCAGTTATGATGGTGTACCCGACAGATACTATCGCTAAATTTGCTAGCGATAAGAGAGTGCAACCGATGCTTAAATCGGTTAAATCTATTAGTGATAATTTTGACGAGAATAGTAAACTGCTTGAATTGGATTTTAACAACGGTAATTATATGGTACTGGTCGGGGCGAACTCACCAAGTAGCTTATCAAGCCGGTCAATCAAGTATCTATTCTTTGACGAAATAGACAAATACCCCGCCTTTTCAGGTAAGGAAGC
>FLSK01000030.1_pt2 | contig 17721 bp, 13 predicted proteins | sample 1550541 | NCBI WGS metagenome assembly FLSK01 (sample SAMEA4031773, study PRJEB14383) | metagenome | biome: human; feature: oral; material: saliva | place: Philippines | collected 2014
GCGGCGGCACCAATATCGGTACCCAAAGCCACATTCTCCTCACGATCCTCTTCCTCGCGGTGAGACAGCGACGGATCGCAGTCACAATCCAGGTAGCCGAAACGCTCCATCGCACGGTGATGCGCCGCTTCCGGCTCCATGCCGCGGGCACGGTAAATGAGCTCCAGCTCGTTCGAATCCAAATCCAAATCGTGCGCAACACGCAGGGTCACCTGGGTCGGCTGGGAGGCATCCAGCAGCTCACGCTGAGAACGCACCGACACGAACTCACCCGCCGCCATCGACAGCGCACCCGCCAGCAGACCCGCAATACCCGACAGCAGAACCATCGAACTGGACGCGCCCGACGCGGTAATACCCATAGTCAGCGCCAGATTCGACACCAAACCGTCGTTAGCGCCAAAGACCGCCGCACGGAAATTACCCGAAAGCTTCTCGCGACCGTTAGTCGCCAGGGCGCGAATAATCTCCTCGTGAATCGCCTCGTCAGCCGCCATTTCCTCGGTGGCGTCCGGGTCCTCAGCGTAGGGGGAGCGGGACTCGGCGCGCTGAGCCATCGCAAGAATAAACACCGAACCGAAGTTCTTCGCCAAGAACTGCAGTAGCTGCGATTGCAGGGACGGGCGCACGTGTACATCCGCGTGCTCGCCGAGCATGTCACGCCAATGCTGCTGGTGACGCTTCTCCGCCTCAGCAACCTGCAGCAAAATCTCACGGTCGGTACCCTCGGCACGGCGAGCCAGGTAGCGGTAGATGCGCGCCTCCGACTCCTCATCGGCAAGGTAGCGGCGCCAACGCTTAATCTGCGTGGGGGAGGGGGAGGTAACGGCGCTATGGCGGGTGGCCTGCGGAGCCTCGGTAGCGGTGTTTTCCGGCTGAAGTTTCTCAGTTTCTTCGCCGTGCTCGTGCTGGGCGTGCGTGCTCATAGTTCCCTTTCCACGGGTGCCGTGCGTGCAGGGCTGGATCCCTGCGCCTGATGATGCGTTCATGTCTGTGTGCTCTGTCATGAACAGTGAACCACTCTAGAACACTCTGAACAGAAAATCTAGGACGGCCTAACCCGATAATAATGTTCGCCTCAACGTACTCTAGAGTACCCCGCGGGCGAGGCGAAACGTCGGGAAAAAGCACCGAAACAGCACAGAAACCGGGCGGGTGCACCCTCCATAAAGGAGAGCGCATCCGCCCGGTTTCGTGATTCTAAAAATTCGTGTCTTTAGAACGATGGCTTAGATGTTGCCTTCGCCGTTCTCCAGGAATGCGCGGATGAACCACTGGAACTTCTCCAGCTCGGCGGTCTGACCAATCAGCAGGTCCTCGGTGACGGGGTCGGACTCGCCAGCGAATTCAATCGCCTTGCGGTGAGCCTCAATCACGCGGGTGTAGACGTCGTTCAGGGCGCGCAGGTGAGCGGCGACGGGTGCGCGGCCAACTGCGTAGTCCTCGACGGTGCGCTGTGCGACCAGTGCGCCAGCCAGACCGTTGGGGGTTGCGCCCAGGGTTGCCATGCGCTCTGCGATGGCGTCAACGAACTCGCGGACGGTGTCGACCTGGGGGTCAATCATCTCGTGAACGGCGATGAAGCCGGGGCCAGTCACGTTCCAGTGAGCGTGCTTCAGCAGCAGGTGCAGGTCGTTCAGGTCGTGCAGACGTGCCTGGAGAACCTCGGAAATGCCCTTGCCTTCTTCGAGGGTCAGGCCGGGTGCGGTGTAGTTTGCGAATGCCATGATGGTCTCCTTCATGATGCTGTGATGCTTGTGGTTCGGTGGGATCTGTTGCCCCGCCGAATCGTTATTATGAGTAAATCATTTTAAGAAACCGCTGTCAAGGTTATTTTGAGTAATTCGTAATAAATTGTCATCTATGTGTCACACTGCACTTAAAAGCTCCTGCCCAAGCTTGCCTGCCCCAAATGCCCGTGTGGCTCACCGCCCAAGCACGCACAAAGGGTGGGACGCGCGGTATCTCATATTGCGCATCCCACCCTTTATGGTGAAGCGTATTCAGTTTTCTACAGAGCTTCCGGCCTTTCTGCAGAGCTTCCAGCGTGCGAACCAAGCGGCTACGCCAGCGCGCGAACCGCCTCCAAGGTCAGCTCCTCATGCTTGAGGCGCACGGTGCCCAGCTCCGCCGGAACCTCCAGCTCGCCCGGCACAACAATGACACGCATACCCGCCGCGGTCGCACTGCGCACGCCCGACGGGGAGTCCTCAAGAGCCACGCACTGAGTCGGATCAACACCCAGACGCTCCGCCGCCAAAAGATAGGGCTGCGGGTTCGGCTTGGGGTGGGTGGTCTCATCATTGCCAATAACCACCGAGAACGTGCCCTCGGGTGCCGCATCCGCGGTGCGGCGAGCCACGGAAGTGGTCGCATTCGTGACGACTGCCGCCGGAATCTGCGCGTCGCGAACCTCCGAGAGGAAGCGCTCAATGCCGGGCAGGAATTCGACCGGCTGCTGCGCCAGGGTTTCGTGCACCTTCGCCACCAGTCGATCGTTAATCTCCTCGTCCGGCAGGTTCACGCCGCGCTCGCGCAGACGATCCAGGGTGAACTGCATCGACAGGCCCAGGCAATCGAGGGTGTCCTGCTCGGTCCAGGTGCCGCCAAATTCTGCGGTGAGAGCAACCTTTGCGGCAGCCCATACGGGTTCAGTATCGACGAGGGTTCCGTCGTGGTCGAAGAGAATGGCGGCGGGGAAGGTGTTCGTAGTCGTCATGTCATTAAGCCTACCGGTTTATTTCTGGGGCGAGTGTAGGGCAACGTCCCCAATCGTCACCAAAAAATCTGTGCCCGCATTCTGAGGGTTCTTGGCGATAGTGAGCAGTGCATCGGCAACGTCTTCACGGGCAATCGTGGGGATGCCCGGAGTTCGCTCGACGCTCGCCATGTCAAATACCTTCACCCCGCCCTTACCGGGCTTATCGGTCAGCCTGCCCGGATGAGCACGCGAAATATATGGCTGATATTCGGCAACCAGGGCGTCCGCCTTAACCTTGTCGGTGAAAATGCCGCGCATGATGACCTTGCACACCAGGCGCATGGGGAGGGACGCGGTCCGTACCGTATTGCCGACACCGTAGGCACTCATCAGAACGCAATGCTTTACGCCTGCGCCCGTGACCGCCTCCATGATGAGGGGCAGACGCTCCTGCATGAACGTGGAGGAGAGAAACTCTCGCACCGTGGCTTTCTGCCCCAGGACGCTCACCATGACGTCCTGCCCGGAGGATGCTGCGGCGAGCTGTTCGGCATCGTTCAGGGTCCCCGGAATGATAGTGAGATTTTGGTGCGCCCCCAAAAGCGCTTGTGCCCTATCGGGGTTGCGCACGTAGGCGGTGACGGTGTGCCCCTCCTCTAGGGCTTTGCGGGTGAAGAGGTAACCGGTGCGGCCGGTTGCACCTAGAACCAGTATTTTCATGTGGGTCCCCATTCGTGACTGTGATTGTTGCGGGAGCCCGCAAGCGCCCAGCCTCGCAAGTACCCAGTCCGGTCAGTATAACAATGCGGTTTTGACTGGGGCTTTTGTCTGGGGCTTTTGTTTGGGGGTCAGGGGTGTGAGGTGGGGTGAAAAATATGAAAATTTTTTTGCAGGAGGCTTGCGAAACATAATTGAGTGGAGTAGACTCAAGTTATGTAATGCAGGGGCGCATAGGATAAGCCCCTCGAAATGCGAAAGGAACATCATGGACAACAAGTTCACCACCAAGAGTCAAGAAGTCATCTCGGCGGCAAATACTAATGCTCAAACCGCCGGTAACCCCACTATTGAAACCGCGCACATCCTCAAGGCCCTCATGGACCAGCGCGAAGGCGTCGCCGTAGCAGTCCTCAAGGCTGCTGGCCTGGATGTGGACGCTATCTCCGAGGCGGCATCCGCCGAAATCAAGAAGCTGCCCAAGGCATCCGGTGCCTCCGTGCAGAATGCCTCCCTCAGCCGTGCCGCGCTTTCCGCTCTGCAGGCGGCACAGACCCGCGCCCAGGGCTTCGGAGATACCTACGTTTCTACCGAAATGATTCTGCTGGGCATTGCCAGCGGAACCGATAGCACCGCAACCGCAATGCACAAGCTCGGCGCTACCGCAGAGCTCATCGCACAGACCATCCCCAACGTCCGAGGAGACCGCACCGTGGACACCCCCGACCCCGAAGGCACCTTCCAGGCACTCGAAAAGTACGGCACCGACCTGACCGCCATTGCTCGCGCAGGCAAGCTTGACCCGGTCATCGGCCGTGACTCTGAGATTCGCCGCGTTGTGCAGGTGCTTTCCCGCCGTACCAAGAACAACCCCGTGCTGATTGGTGAGCCCGGCGTCGGTAAGACCGCCGTCGTGGAAGGCCTGGCACAGCGCATGGTTTCCGGCGACGTGCCCGAATCCCTGCGCGGCAAGACCCTCATCAGCCTGGACCTGGGCTCCATGGTCGCAGGCGCAAAGTACCGCGGTGAATTCGAGGAGCGCCTGAAGGCAGTCCTCGAAGAAATCAAGAAGTCCGAGGGTCAGATTGTGACCTTCATCGACGAGATTCACACCGTCGTCGGTGCTGGCGCATCCGAAGGTTCCATGGACGCAGGCAATATGCTCAAGCCCATGCTTGCTCGTGGCGAGTTGCGCCTGATTGGTGCGACCACCCTGGACGAGTACCGCGAGAACATCGAGAAGGACCCCGCCCTGGAGCGCCGCTTCCAGCAGGTGTACGTGGGCGAGCCCAGCGTAGATGACACCATTGGTATTCTGCGCGGCCTGAAGGAACGCTACGAGGCACACCACAAGGTGCAGATCGCTGACTCCGCACTGGTTGCCGCAGCAACCCTGTCTAACCGTTACATTCCCTCCCGTCAGCTGCCGGACAAGGCAATTGACCTGATTGACGAGGCAGCATCCCGCCTGCGCATGGAAATTGACTCCGCACCGGAGGAAATTGACCAGCTGCGCCGCGCTGTGGACCGCCTCACCATGGAGGAACTGGCACTTGCCGGTGAAACCGACCCCGCATCCGTGGAGCGTCTGGAAGCGCTGCGCAAGGACATGGCTGACAAGAAGGAACAGCTCGACTCCCTCAACGCTCGTTGGGAAGCCGAGAAGGCGAACCTGAACCGCGTGGGTGATCTTAAGACTGAGATTGACGAGCTGCGCTCCCGCGCAGAGGTTGCACAGCGCGAGGGTAACCTCGCCGAGGCATCCCGCCTGCTCTACGGCGAAATTCCCGCAAAGCAGGCTGAGCTGGAAGAAGCACAGCGTGCCGAGGACAACGCCAAGAACGAATCCATGGTCTCCGAAGAGGTCACCGCGGACGATATTGCCGAGGTTATCTCCTCCTGGACCGGCATTCCCGCAGGTCGCATGATGCAGGGTGAATCCGAGAAGCTGCTCGAAATGGAGAAGCGCATCGGTGCCCGCCTGATTGGTCAGGAAGACGCAGTGGTCGCTGTCTCTGACGCTGTGCGCCGCGCCCGCGCCGGTATCTCCGACCCGGACCGCCCGATTGGTTCCTTCCTGTTCCTGGGCCCGACCGGTGTCGGTAAGACCGAGCTGGCTAAGGCACTGGCTGAGTTCCAGTTCGATGACGAGCGTGCCCTGGTACGTATCGACATGAGCGAGTACTCCGAGAAGCACACCGTTTCTCGCCTGGTCGGTGCCCCTCCCGGATACGTCGGCCACGAAGAGGGCGGTCAGCTGACCGAGGCTGTACGCCGTCGCCCCTACTCGGTGGTCCTGCTCGACGAGGTTGAGAAGGCACACCCCGAGGTCTTCGACATCCTGCTGCAGGTACTCGATGACGGCCGCCTGACCGACGGTCAGGGCCGCACCGTGGACTTCCGCAACGTCATCCTGATTCTGACCTCGAACCTCGGTTCGCAGTACCTGGTCAACCAGGACCTGCCCTTCGAGGAGCGCTCCGAGAAGGCACTGGAGGTTGTGCACCAGGCATTCCGCCCCGAGTTCCTCAACCGACTGGACGACATCATCATGTTCCAGCCCCTGTCGGCTGAGAACCTGGGCCAGATCGTGGGCCTGCAGATTAAGAGCATTGCTAAGCGTCTGGAGGACCGCCGCCTCACCCTGAACGTCACCCCCGCCGCCCTGGAGTGGCTGGGCAAGACCGGCTACGACCCGGCATTCGGTGCCCGCCCGCTGCGCCGCCTGGTACAGCGCGAGATTGGCGACCGCCTGGCTCGCGGTATCCTCTCGGGCGCTATTCACGACGGCGACACCGTGACTGTGGACGTGAACCCGGACGTTGCCAGCGATGGCCTGTCGGTGACCTCCGAGCGTGAGCAGAAGGCTGAGAACTAAGCTCAACCGGTCGGCTGGGCGGACTTAGCCTGTGGCTGAGTTTGCACATTCGAAACCATAAGAAATAGGCTGTGGGGTACCCTCGAAAGGGGGCGCCCCACAGCCGTTTAACGCGCTAGAACCGCGCTGAACCGCACTAGTACACAGAGCATTGAGGAGAAGAATGGACCGCTGGGCTGACCACCAGAACTTCGCCGCCGCAGGTGAGCAGCGCGAAGAAATCGCCTCCGTGCACCGTGCCGCAATCCGCTCGATTCAGCGCGTTGTCTCTGAGAACGCCACCCCGCACGACGAAGAATACGCCTCCGCGGGTATTGCCGAGCTACTCAAGGCGGGTAAGGTTCTCGTGCTCACCGGCGCGGGAGTAAGCACCGAATCCGGCATCCCCGACTACCGCGGACCCGGCGGTTCCCTGCACGATCACCGCCCCATGACCTACCAGGAATTCCGCTACGATGACGCCGCCCGCCAACGCTACTGGGCGCGCTCCTACGTGGGTTGGCGCCGCATGCGCCGCGCCGAACCGAACCGAGCCCACTATGCGCTCGCCGAACTGGAGCAGCTGGGCGCCGTGAGCGGCGTGATTACGCAGAACGTGGATGGGCTGCACGCCCGCGCTGGAAGCTCCCGCCTGCTGGCGCTGCACGGTGACCTCTCCTGTATTGTGTGCCTGGACTGCGGGCAGGATGAGGGCCGCGAAAGCCTGGATGCGCGCCTGGACGCGGCGAACCCCGGCTACCTGGCGCGCCTTGAAGACGAAGACCTGCGCGTGAACCCTGACGGTGACGTGGAGCTGGACGAGCGCTATATCCGCGATTTTCAGATGGTGCCCTGCATTGCCTGCGGTTCGACCCGCCTCAAGCCGGATGTGGTGTACTTTGGCGAGTCCGTGCCCGCCGAACGTAAGGCACGTAAGGACGCCATGCTCGCCGAGTGCTCAGCGCTGCTGGTGGTGGGCTCCTCGGTGGCGGTCATGAGCAGCTACAAGATTGTGCTGGAGGCTCTGCGCGCCGGCAAGCCGGTCGCCGTCATCAATGGCGGTCCGGGTCGTGCGGATGCGAAAGCAACCTACCTGTGGCGCAGCGGCGTGGGTGAGGCGCTGGAACTCATGCTCGACGCCGTTGACGTTTAAGGTTGCCGGGGGGGGGCGTTACAGAGGTCGTTGCAGGGGTCTAGGCGGCGCTGTTCCCCCAGTGAATGCTGTTTACCAGCGAATGTTGTTTCTCTGGCGAATGTTGTTTCTCTGGCGAATTTTGCCGCGTGTGCACTGACCCGTCATTAAGTGCACGAAAGTGCTATTTTGTGTTGCAAGTCATTGCAAATAGCCCCTGGACAGGCGGATATACCCACCGTGCGGGGATAAAATGATGGGATGGACATTCGACACACTATCACTCGCTTCGGTGCCACCGCCCTGATCGGTTGCGGTCTGGCGGTCACCGCAATCCCCGCAACTTTCGCTCAGAACGGTGAAGAGTCCGTCACCTACGTCTATTCCGACAAGGCAACCTCCCACATTTCTGAGGTTTGGTACAAGGGTGAAACCCTGAAGATTACCGGCGAAGGCTTCCTGACCCAGGACGGCACCTCCGGCTCCACCATCGCTATCAAGCTGAACAAGGGTACCGTCAAGATTGACGGCAAGGACTACCTGGAAGTTCAGGCTGATGAGAAGGGCAACTTCTCCGTTTCCATTCCCTGGCAGGACGACCTGGATGAGCGTATCTCCGTGGACGTCTACCTGCTCTCCGGCTCCCTGAAGGACAACGACACCGCTCGCGGCGGCAAGGCAGCCACCGTGAAGATTCAGGCTCGTTCCGTTCAGGAAGCAACTCCCTCCGCATCTGCTTCTGCGACTGCTTCGGCAACCGCTTCCGTGGTGGCTACCCCCTCCGCATCTGCTACCCCCTCGGCTTCTGCGACTGTTTCGGCTTCTGCTTCGACTACTGCCGCTGATGAGGTTGTTGCCTCCGTGGATGCAAAGATTAAGGACCGCGCCGAGGAGAAGGCTTCCGCTACCGCTTCGGTGAGCCCCTCGGCTACCGCATCGGCTTCTGCTTCTGTGGTGGCTACCCCCTCCGCTTCGGCATCTGCTACCGAGTCGGCTTCTGCTAATCAGAGTGCATCCGTTGCGAACGAGGCGAAGGATCAGCTGGGTGATTCTGCCTCTGCTACCGAGCAGGTGACCGCTTCGGCTGAGAGCACTCGCTTCGCGAACTGTGCAGAGGTTGCGGCCGCTGGCCTGGCGCCCATGCATAAGAGCCACCCGGACTTCCGCAAGAAGTTTGATAACGACGGTAACGGCCTGGGTTGCGAGGTCATTAACAGCGAGGTGACCGACGGTTCCTCCTCCAACAGCTCCTCGGGTTCTTCGTCCCGTAACTCTGGTGGTCTGGATAACCTGGGCGGCGGCTCTTCCTCTTCGAGCAGCTACACTTCGAGCCGTGCTCAGCGCTCTTCCCTGGCTAACACCGGTGCTTCTAACGCCTTCACCATTGCTGGTATGGGTCTGGTAGCTCTGGGTCTGGGTGTTGCTGGCGTGTCTGCTGTGCGTAAGCGCAAGAACTCCTAAGAACTGTTGCCGCCGCCCGGTGCGGTGTGTATGAAGGTCCCTTTCCCTGAACGCTTTTGAACGTTCGGGCGGAGGGGATTTTCGCGTTTAACAGGGTGGTTTTTACTGTTGGGTTGTGCTGATGGGGTGGGGTATGTACTTGTTAGTTTCTTCAATGCCAGGTTGAGAGTTTGGGTGTGCACAGCGGTGTAAAAGGCTTATATAGTTCAACCATGCCTTCAAGAAACCTTCAAGAAAAATATGTTTTGTGAGTTAGGTCATAATAAATTGACGTCTTGGGTGCCGGTATCCTAAGCTTCGCTCGTTAGAATGGGGGGCATGAACATTCGAAACAATATTGCACGCATCGGCGCCACCGCACTCATCGGCTGTGGCCTCGTTGCTACTTCCGTCCCCGCAACCTTCGCTGTTGAAGGCGCACCTCAGGTTGTCTACACCTACGCAGACTCTGCACAGTTCTTCGCCCCCGACGTATGGGTTGAGGGTCAGGGCCTGAACATTGGCGGCGAAGGCTTCAAGACCGCTGACGGCACCTCCGGTTCCGTTCTGGCACTGAAGCTGAACAAGGGTGCCGTTAAGATTGACGGCCAGGATTACCTGGAAATCCATGCTGACGCGGCTGGCAACTTCTCCGTTACTATCCCCTGGCAGGCAGAGCTGCACGGCAGCGTTTCTGTCGACATTTACCTGCTGTCCGGCTCCCTGAAGGACGGCGACGTTCCCCGCGGCGGTAAGGCAGCTACCGTGACCATCAAGGTTGCAGAGCAGCCCGCACCGGCTCCTTCGGAGGACCCGACCCCCGTTCCTTCTCAGGACCCGACTCCGGCTCCCTCCGAGGATCCGACCCCCGCTCCCTCCGAGGACTCGACCCCGGCTCCGACCACCGAGGCTCCCAAGCCTGCTGAAGAGACCTCCGCACCCGCAGTTGAGGACGCTAAGGAAACCAAGCCCGCTGAGGACCAGAAGCCCGCCGAAGAGCAGAAGTCTGATGGGCAGTCTGCCCCTGCGGCTGACCACGTCGAGGGTGATTCCAAGGAGTCTAAGGGCTCCAAGGATTCCGATAACCTCGTGCTGGGGTCCTCCGGCAATGATGACCTGGGTTCCGGTTCTAGCGGTGGTCTGAGCTCCGGCTCCGGCGACAACCTGGACTCCGGTTCCTCGAACGCATCCTCCAAGAGCTCTTCTTCCCTGGCTAAGACCGGTGCATCCGGTGCGATGACCGCTGCTGGTCTGGGTCTGATTGCTCTGGGCGCTGGTGGCGCGACCATCGTGGCAACCCGCATGCGCAAGAAGGCATAATAACGCCTAGTCGCTAAGTTTTTAGCTGCTTTTATGGGCTCCCTCCATATCGGAGGGAGCCCATTTTTTATGCCTTTTGATACCGCAGAAGATATAGAAAACGTAGTGGAGAGAGGAAAAAAATAATAGCCTCTAGTGCATTTGACCAGCAGATTTACTAGAGACTTCTAACACTTATCTCTAAGTTAAGGGCAGCACAGGGTAAACACAGGCTTGCACGGGAATCTAGATACTACAAAGAACGCACAGCCCGAAGCTGAAGAACAGGCAGCAAAGAGCACCGCGAACATCACGACACGATATCTGGAGCACCCAATGACTATTCTGACCATGGCGATTGCCGATGCCATAGCCATCGCAGCTCTCTGCACCCTCTACATGGTGCGGCATCGCAACCGCGAACTGATGATTTCCTATGCGGTCATCAACGCCGGTATCTTCACCGTCTCGGTGGCGCTGGTATCCGCCGGATCGAACGCATCCGCTATGGGTATGGGCCTCTTCGGTGTCCTGTCGATTATCCGATTGCGTTCCACCGCCCTGAGTCAGCGCGAGGTGGGTTACTACTTCGTAGCCCTCTCGGTCGGCATGATTGCAGGTGTGAACATTAGCCCGGCGTACATCGCCTTCGGCCTCATGGCTACCCTGGTCGGCCTCATCGCGATTCTCGACTCGCGCAGCACCCCGGTCTCTACTGAAAAGACTCAGACCGTTACCGCCGATCGTGCGATCAGCGACGAGGAAGAGCTCAAGGCATACCTGAGCGCTCGCCTGGGTTACACCGTCACCTCGGTCAGCGTTACCGAGCTGGACATGGTGAATAACCTGACCCGCGCCACCGTCACCTACCAGCCCAAGGAAACCACCGAGGGCGGCACCCCCGCGGCAGTGGAGGCGGCAGCACCCAAGGTATCCGCAACCCGCCAGCCTGTAGCAACTCAGCCGGTAGCAACCACCGCCGAGGCGCACGCCACGCTGGATACTCGGATGATTCCCCTCCAGCGCACCCCGGTAGGCAAGTAAGAGCGCCGGTATAAAAGCCTCCGATTCACTCATACTGCACGACAGCCCTAATACCCCATCACGACCAGCTACCTCGAGCGCACCGGGGCGGCACCCCAGAAGGACGAAAGACCATGACTAACGCAGCCGCAAACATCATCCCCGCAGAGTGGAAGAGCATCAGTCTCGAAACCATGAACGAGAAGGCAGCCATGCAGACTCGTGTGGACCGCAAGTACATCGTCGATGCGGAAACCGCCGCGAAGGTACTCTCCACGCTCGATGCAGACGCCTCCGTCATGGAAATCAAGGGCCAGCGCGACTTCGCCTACGATTCGGTCTACTTCGACACCCCGCAGATGCAGAGCTACCACTCGGCAGCCTACAGCCGCGACGATACCTTCAAGATTCGTACCCGTAGCTACCTGGACTCGAAGCTGACCTTCCTGGAGGTCAAGACCGACGGTGAGCAGGATATGACCGTCAAGAAGCGTATCCCGTACACCTTCGAGAACCGCGATACGCTCACCGCGGAAGGTCACGAGTACATCACCGCAGCACTCGGCGATATCCTCGCGGGCCCCGTGCACAAGCTGGAGGCGGTCCTGACCACCGGTTACCGCCGTACCACGGTCTTCCTGCCGCAGAGCGAGAAGAACCCGGTCGCCTCCCGTATGACGGTGGACACCAACCTGACCTGGACCCCCATGTCCGAGAACATCCTCATGGCGGGTGTGAACTACGGTAACTTCCACGGCAACCTGGTTGGCACCACCTACGGTCTACCGAATGCGGTCATCATCGAAACCAAGTCTGGCGTGGAGCCCTCCGTAGCAGATCAGCACCTTTGGGATGCGGGCATCACCCCCGCGAAGATTTCCAAGTTTGCAACCGGCATGGCGGCGCTGAACCCGCAGCTGGCAAGCAACAAGTGGGCAGAAACCCTGAAGAACTGGATGCATCTGGAACCGGTCAACGGCACCCGCCTCAATCTGGATGACATGACCGAAGAGGACTACCAGAAGCTGCTGACCGAGCGTTTCGCAGCCGCCTAAACGGCAACCCGCCTAAACGGCAACCTGGGATGCGCGGGTAGGGTAGCGCACCTACCTTACCCGCGCCCCCAGCCCCCTAACCTATACCCCCGAACCAAGCACAACATCGGCCTTATTCGCCCCACACAGGCAATAACCGCTCTCACACATATTCACATTTCACATACGTCTTACCCCTGTGGCGCTGGCTCTACGCGAGTGGTCACCCAAACACAAAGGAAAACCCGTGAAAAAGAGCAATATGATTAAGAGCGCAACCTCCATTACCCTCCTGGCAGCCCTGGCGTTGACCGGCTGCTCGGCAACCTCGGCATCGAATGCCAGCGCTTCGAGTGCAATCAGTACCTCCGCTTCGAGCACTTCGGGCACCACGTCGAAGGTGGCAGACTCCTTCTCCACCGACGTGAAGAGCGGCGCGAAGCTCGCCGAGGACACCCACTACTCCGCGAAGGATCTGACCTGGGATTCCTCCAGCGAAGTCACTATCGATCTTTCTAACCCGACCGCGACCGACGGCGTGACCGTCAGCGACGGCGTCATCACCATCACCAAGGCGGGCAACTACAAGCTCACCGGCACCTACGAGGGCCAGATCAAGGTTGATGCAGCCGACAGTGACATGGTCCGCCTGATCCTGAACAACGCGACAATCACCAACTCCACCGGTGCAGCTATCAACGTTGTTGAGGCGGACGAGGTCGTTATCTACACCGCCTCGGGTACCACCAACACCGTCTCTGACGGCTCCTCCTACTCGGATACCGCCAGCGGCAGCCCCGATGCAGCTATCTACTCCAAGAGTGACCTGACCCTGGCGGGCGAAGGCACCCTGAAGGTTGAAGGTAAGTACGAAGAGGGTATCCACACCTCTGACGGCCTGGTCATTGCCTCCGGCACCCTGGAAGTGAACGCGGCAAACACCGGCATCAAGGGTAAGGACTACGTCGATATCCTGGACGGCACCATCACCGTGACCGCAACCAAGGACGGCATCAAGGCAACTAACGACACCGACGGCAACCGCGGCTGGGTACGCCTGAGCGGCGGTACCGTGAACATCTCTGCAGGTGATGACGGTTTCAAGGCTGAGCGCGTGCTTGAAATCTCCGGCGGTACCCTGAACATTACCAGGGCGAACGAGGGTATTGAGGCGCAGTACATCAACATCCTGGACGGCACCGTGAACGTGACCAGCTCCGATGACGGTATCAACGCCTCGTACAGCACCACCTCGACCAGCACTGAGTCGACTACTGCAACCTCGACTAAGCAGAGCGCGCAGGGTGGCCAGAACTCTGCGCCCCAGGCGCCCAGCGGTAGCGCAGGTCAGGTACCTGCAGGTGGCGGTCAGGCTCCCTCGGGCACTATGGGTCAGCCCCCGGCTGGCGGTGGCGCAGGTGGCGGCATGGGCGGCGGCATGGGTGGTGGCGGCACCTTCGAGGTGGTCGACGCAACCATCAACATCACCGGCGGTACCGTCACCGTGAATACGAACGGCGACGGCATCGACTCCAACGGTACGGCAACCCTCTCCGGTGGCACCCTGATCGTGAACGGTCCCTTCACCGGCGGTAACGCATCCCTGGACACCAACGGCGACCTGCTGCTCAACGGCACGACCGTGGCCGCGGGTAACTCCGGCGACATGTTCGAGGCACCCTCGACCAACTCCACCAGCGGCTACGTGAAGATCAGCAACGTATCGAACCTGAGCGCAGGCACCACCGTACAGGTGACCGACTCCTCCGGTAACGTGGTGGCGAACTACAAGGTGACTAACTCCAGCACCGCACTGATCCTGGTCTCCAGTTCCAAGATCACCAAGGGCGAGAGCTACACCGTGTACACCACCACCGATAGCGTGGATGCCTCCAGCACCACCCTGGCTTCTAACGCCACCTCGCTGGGCTCCTTTACCGCAAGCTAAGCGGCAGGAGTGCCCCTCAAGCCCCGTGCTGGATGTCATGACCGGCACGGTACCCTCTCTGAACCCGGTCTTGTGAGTGAGCCGGAGGCAGAGACACTCGCCCCGCATCGGATGTAGTGATATATCCGGTGCGGGGCTACGTGTTATATAGGGTGTGTGGCGTCTGGGGTAAAAAAGCTGCGGGTGCAAAATAAAACGGTTGTTCCGGTGCGAAGAAGTGTCATGATACGCAAAATAGGTGCCGTTGAGCGAGACATTCAGGGCTGAAACAGGGTACTCTATAGTGTAGTAAAGACTGTTGAACGATCCGAGAGCGATGCGCCGCGCGTGCTGTTCGCCTCGGACAGGATGAAAGAGGGGGTCACGCCATGGGGCGCGGCCGTCAGAAGGCTAAAGCAACAAGGCAGGCTCGGGAGATGAAGTACTTCAGCCCCGAGACCGACTACAGCGCACTCGAGCGCGAGCTCAGCAGCGCGAAGAAAACGAAGTCCTCCGATTCGTCCCGCCGTCGCTATGACGACGAGGACGACTACTCGGCATACGCAGAAAAGTACGCGTCCTACGAGGATGAGGCATAAAGAATACGCGGAATGATTCGGTGCATATCGACCGAGCGTATTTCATAGATGATGAACCGGCTTGAGGCCCCGCACGGGGTGCTCAGCCGGTTTTTTCGTGCCCGCAGTTTGTTTCGTGCCCCCCCAATTTGTTCATGCCTGCAGTTTGTGCGGATGCACCCGGATGTGAGCGCAAGGGTGGGCTGCCGGCGGGGGTCTTAACTATGTGGAGCACAAAGCCAATGCACATGTTTATACATAGATATGCATAGAGCCATCTGGTAATAGAGCGTAGTTGGTAATAAAAAAGCTTGAAATGAATAAGCATACATAGCTTCTGCACAGCTTAGTCATGCCTGGCACAGAGAATAGGCCGGCATTCTAGAGACATGAACAACGAACAGAACATGACTCAGAACATTGACCAGACCACCCAGACCGCGGCAGAACAAGCAACCGCAGCGCAAACCGCGGCAGAGAAGAAGCTAGCCAAGAAGAAGCTCACCCGCCGTATCTTTATCGGCGGCGGCCTCGGCGCACTCGCCGTAGTCGGCGGCGGCGCAGGCTGGGCGTACAACCGCTACCTGGCAGAGCACACCGAAATCGAAGATACCACCGCCTACGAGGCGGCAGCCGCCCAGGCAAACGCAAGCGCCTCCGGATCCGCCACCGCAGACCCCACCGAACTGACCGGCGTGAAGGTCAACGGTCAGAGCCTCACCGCTAACGAAGGCTCGATCACCATCACCTCCAACACCACCGGTAGCGGCTCTGATGCGGTCGTCTCCTTCGTAGCAGACATCAAGCTCGACAACGCAACCCTGCTGCGTAGCGCCTTCGCGAACAACAAGTTCGGCCAGAACATCATCGACACCCCCTCGAACATTGCCTCGGAGCACAACGGCATCTGGGCGATCAACGGCGACTACTACGGCTTCCGTACCACCGGCATCGTGATCCGAAACGGTGTTGTCTACCGTGACTCCGGCGCTCGCGAGGGTTTGGCTTTCTACCGCGACGGCTCCGTCAAGCTCTACGACGAAACCGCAACCAACGCCCAGACCCTCGTCAACGAAGGCGTATGGAACACCCTCTCCTTCGGTCCCGCACTGGTCAAGGACTCCGCGGTCGTCGACGGCATCGACAGCGTCGAAGTGGACACTAACTTCGGTAACCACTCCATCCAGGGCAACCAGCCGCGAACCGGCGTGGGCGTGCTCGGCACCAACCACCTGGTCTTCATCGTGGTTGACGGCCGCTCCACCAACTACTCGCGCGGCGTGACCATGCCCGAGTTCGCCCAGATGTTCAAGGACCTCGGCTGCGTCAGCGCATACAACCTCGACGGTGGCGGCTCCTCCGCCATGGTCTTCAACAACCAGCTGGTCAACCGCCCCCAGGGTGGCACTAAGGAGCGTGGCACCAGTGACATCCTCTACATTGCAGGGAGCGCATCGTGATAATCCTGATACCCGCATATAAGCCGGACCAGTCACTGGTCCGCCTTGCCCGGGCCCTGCGCGAACAGGACCCCGGCGCCGAAATCCTCGTGATTGACGACGGATCCGGTAGCGCCTACGCACCCATCTTTACCGAACTGCGTATCGACGGCGTGACCGTGCAGACCCACCCCGCCAACAAGGGCAAGGGTGCGGCACTGCGCACCGGCATCGCCTGGGCGAAAGCAAACCGCCCCGGCGAGGTCATCGTCACCGCCGATGCGGACGGCCAGCACCTACCTCGGGACATCTTCCGTGTGGGCGTGCGCACCGAAACCGCCGCGGTGGCAGGTCAGCGGAGCATCATCCTCGGCGTGCGTACCAAGCCCGACCCGAACGCCGGCGAAGAAGGCACCAGGGTGCCGCTGCGCTCCAAAATTGGCAACAGCGCAACCGTAGGCTTCTTCGCCCTGGCGACCGGAGCCCGCGTGGCAGACACCCAGACCGGTCTGCGAGGCTTCACCCCGCAGATCCTGGACTGGCTGCTGCAGATTCCCGGCGATAAGTACGAGTACGAGTTCTCCATGTTGCTACGCGCAACCCGCGCAGACGTGGAACTGGTGCAGGTACCCATCGTGAAGGTCTACGAGCCCGGCAACCCGACCAGCCACTTTAGGCCCCTGCAGGACTCGGCACTCATCTACGCACCGCTGCTTGCCTTCCTGGCATCGTCTTTCCTGACCGGCTTCCTCGTGGATGCTATCGCCCTCTTCGTCCTAGTGGGCATGGGCGCTCCGCTACTGGCGGCCGTGGTCGGTGCCCGCATCATCTCGGCGCTGACGAACTTCACCGTCAACCGAATGCTCATGCACGACGGAGGCGCACGCCCCTCGGCATCCTCCTCGCTGGTGCGGTACGCCGTGCTGGCGGTGGGTATCCTCGCAGCCAATGCGGCTCTGATGGAAACCCTGACCGGTCTGGGAGTATCCCTGCTGGTCGCAAAAATCCTGACCGAGCTGATCCTCATTCCGGTCAGCTTCGCGGTCCAGCGCCGCTGGGTTTTTCTACCCGCCCAGAGTCAGGAAAAGCCGCGAGCGAAGGCGGTGGCAACCAACGCACCCTCGGGTCTGCGTGGGGTCAGCTACGAGTCCGCTCGCATGGAGGCAGCCGGTATCCGTACCGGTGTGCGCGCCTCCCAGGTACGCCCCTAGCTCGTCTACCCGAGCGTCCAGCTCGCTAGGGGCGTACCCCAAGATTTCTCCCACCCGTCAGTCGTGAGGGTGGGTGGGAGAAGCATGCTGCAGCACCAAAAGCCGCAGCGTTCTGTTCACGAAAAGCCCCCGCTGAGAAATGAACTGCCTCCCGTTTCTTGGACATCAAAACTAAAGTCCAAGAAACAGGAGGCTTTTCATGTCTATCAATCTGGGATTAAGACATGATCGTTTGCTCCGGGAGCAAGCAGCGCAAATGTTCGAGAGAGGATTCGGCTATGGTCTGACCGCCAGGAAGCTTGGTGTGTCCGCCGCGACTGTGAGAGAGTGGCAGAAAACGTACCACGTCATCGGGAAGGACGG
>FLSK01003477.1_pt1 | contig 17707 bp, 13 predicted proteins | sample 1550541 | NCBI WGS metagenome assembly FLSK01 (sample SAMEA4031773, study PRJEB14383) | metagenome | biome: human; feature: oral; material: saliva | place: Philippines | collected 2014
ATCGGCTTCTCTGTTTCCACATTGAACAACCCATTCTTCGTAACTATGAAGGAAGGCGTTGAGGCTCAAGCTAAAACTCTTGGCCTTAAAGTTAAAATCGTTGATGCTCAAAACGACCCTGCAAAACAAGCAAATGATATTTCTGACTTGCTTGAAAGCGGCGTTTCCGTATTGATCATTAACCCTGTAGACTCTGCAGCTATCTCTACTTCTGTAGAAGCAGCAAATGCTAAAAACATTCCTGTAATCACTGTTGACCGTTCTGCTGATAAAGGCAAAGTAGTTGCTCACATCGCTTCCGATAATGTAAAAGGCGGCGAAATGGCAGCTCAACTGATCGTTGATAAAGTAGGCAAAGCTGCAAAAGTAGCTGAAATCGAAGGTATCCCTGGTGCTTCCGCAACTCGTGAACGTGGCCAAGGTTTCCATAACGTAGCTGACAAAGACTTAACAGTAGTAGCAAAACAAAGTGCTGACTTCGACCGCACAAAAGGTTTGAACGTAGCAACAAATATCTTGCAAGCTAACCCTGATGTACAAGCTATCTTTGCTCATAACGACGAAATGGCATTGGGCGCTATCCAAGCAGCTAAATCCGCAGGCAAAACAATCTTCATAGTAGGCTTCGACGGTACTGCTGACGCAGACAAAGCTGTTAAAGACGGCACATTGGCTGCAACAATTGCTCAACAACCAGACCAAATGGGTAAAATCGCTATCGATACAGCTCAAAAAGTTATCAAAGGCGAAGCTGTAGAAGCTAAAATCCCTGTAGATCTTAAAGTTGTTACAAAATAATTGTATATAGAAACTGGGTACAAAAAAGAGTCGCATCTTAAAGACGCGACTCTTTTTATTTCGGCTCTTTCTCTAAAAACACTTTAAAGAACTCAATAAACTTTGGCAAATACGTTTGATCTAAACTTTCAATAGTCATATTACATTTGTAATTATAAGTAGTACAGATGTTAATCTCCATCGTTAGAGCACCCTTTTGATCTAACGAGAATGTAAGCGTATCCCCTTCTCCAGTTAATACATAAGAGAAGGTTGCTGTCCCTTTACAAGTCTCATACAAATCTACTAATTCTTTATATCCAGTACGAATGCCAGACCAGTCACTAGGATCAATATATCCGGAACAAATATTATAGCCTCGTTTAATGTACACACCAAATACACCAAATTGAGATAATTCTGTATCCATATCAAAAGTAATTGTTAAATTGGGTTCATTTACGATTTCATACATCCTATTCACACTCCACAAACAACATTTTGATTTATTATAGCACTGTATTTGTGAATATAATAGAAATTATAAGTTTTTCCGGAAATTAGACAGACCCAATCCATCCATATCCTTGTACTGCCATATCCATAAAATGATTCATAAGTAAGGACACCTTAGAATCAAAAGATACTTTATCATAACTTTCAGGCAAATCATCATTCAAAGACAGTTCTACCTCATATTTTAGCTTAGCAATTGGCTGTTCATCCTTATACCAATCTACCACAAGAAGGTTATTGCGATTATCAAATAACTTCTTATAAAGATTCTTAGCAGAGAGTTTCACTTTTTGCTCTTCATCCTTTGTCAGCTTCTTTCCAGCAATAAGCAAATCAAAAATTTCTAGTTCTTCTTCTGTAAGGCCTTCTGTATTTGCACGATTATCTTCCTGACGAAGTTCTTCAAGAAGTTTTACAAGTTGCTCATAGTAATCCTCATTTTCAGTACCACCTGCATTATAGGAGTCAATAATTCGCTTGAAACGTTCGGAGAATTTAGTTCTCGTGCAGTTTCTATTAAGCATCTGTTCTAGTGCTTGCTCAATATATTCTTTCAAATCATTAATCTCAATAGCTTTATACTTAGCAACCTTGATTTCTTTCCTTAGCTGCTCAACATCAACCTTAGAAAGATCAATAGCCTTTGTACCTTTTATCATGTACTGTGCAGGTTTCTCCCGTACATAATTAACGAACTCTTGACTTGCTGTAACACTGCCATCCAGAATCTGATTCATTTTCTGTCTAGCACGAGCGACCTTTTCATCGTTAACAGTGTTATATAAGAGACCATGCAAATACACAAGTGGTGCAAACTTATCGTTGTTCCAATGCTTCTCAAAGATTTCCGGCTTTGATGCTTCATATAGATTAGTCAAAGTATTAAGGATAACTTTGAACTTCTCTTTGTCATCATCTTTTGCAACGATAGTGTCATAAGCATCTCTCAATGCATCTAATTTATCCAATGTATAAGAATCAGCAATTATCTTTTCTAAATCAATTTCAAGAGACAACAAGAAAGAATCTGCTTCATCAATTGTACCTTCAATATAGCTGATTAATTGCTCAATATCTTTTGCAGGGAATTCCGTTTCGTCATCACCAGTGGCATATTCTGTTAGTGCCTTCTTCATGTATTTAAAGACATTTACATAATCCACGATAATTCCGGCAGTTTTTTCAGGATACACTCTGTTGGCACGAGCTATGGCTTGCATCAGCGTGTGTCCTTTCATTGGCTTGTCAAGATAAAGTGTAGATAAGTTCTTTACATCAAATCCGGTCAGCCACATGGCACAAACGAACACAAGTTGCAGTGAGTCATTAGGATCTTTAAATCTATCCTCAATATCTCTGCCATCCGGTGTGATTTCTTTCATCTTTGCACGATGTTTTGTAATATCTAATCCTTGCTTTGCAAACTTGGCCTCTTCATCGTTCTCTTCGGAGATGATAACGGCCATTTCAACCTTATTCATATAAGCAAGAATACGTGTAAGCTTATCACGTTCTTCCTTAGTGTCAGCTGTGTTTCGCTCTTTCATGATGCTCTGCTTTTCTATAGCCCAGTAATGCTGAACCTTGTCATACATTTTGACAGCAGTATACTTATCGACAGATACAACCATACCTTTTCCAAGAAATCCACGTCTTGGGAAGTGGTAGGCAATATCCTGTGCCACTTTATCTAAGCGGTCATCTCTCTTGATAACTTCAAGGATACGTGATGATGCATTCTCTAAGAGACGTGTTTCATCCTCGTTAAGATTTTCTTCTTCGATAATATCCACAACGTCATCGTCAAGGAAATCATTTTCAAGTCCTACTTCTGGAACTCGTCTGGAATAGAACAATGGTACAGTAGAGCCATCTTCGACAGATTGTGCAAAGTTATACTCTGAAACATACTCACCAAACCATTGATTTGTAAGACGTTTAGAGCCAAGAAGAGGTGTTCCTGTGAATGCCACAAAGTTAGCATTCGGAAGTGCAGTTCTCATGTTCTCTGCTAAGTCTTTATACTGTGTTCGATGTGCTTCATCAACAAGGACAATAATATCGTCACGAGTAGAAAGCACTGGATATTTCTTAGTTTTGTCGTATCTGAACTTATGAATCAAAGTAAAGATAAAAGCCTTATTGGTAGTTAGGAAATCACGCAGTTGCTTGCCGTCCTTTGGCTGACATTCTTCTTTAGAACCAATAACCTCTGTACGCACAAAGTTCTTATGAATCTGTGTATCCAAATCTTCACGGTCTGTGATAATGAGGAACGAGAAATTACCTTGAATCTTACGCTTTACTTTACGGGCAAACATAACCATGGAATAGGATTTGCCTGAACCCTGTGTATGCCAGAAAACACCAAGCTTACCCTTAAGCTCTTTTCTGTTCTCCACTGATTCCATTAGATTATTTACACCTAAGTACTGGTGGTTCTTAGCGATAATCTTTATTCTCTGGTTTTCAAAGAGAATGAAGTTTTCAATATAGTCAATCAATCTATCTTTATTAAGAAGACCATCTACAAAATATCTAACAGAGCTATCCTTAACATTATCCGCAGCAAGAATGGCTTCTCTGTCCAGTTTCTCTTTTTCACTATCAATTTTGAGCCATTCAAAGAAATAGTCATAAGTCGCATTAAATGCACCAAGCTTCGTTTCCAAACCATTTGAAAGCACACAAATCTGATTAAATGCAAAGAGATTCGGAATATCCCGCATGTAATCTTTCAAATTCTTGTTGTAGGCTTCTTCAATCTTAACAATGCTATTTTTCAGTTCAATAAACACAAGGGGCATACCATTGATAAAGATAAGAATATCCGGTCTTCTGTAATAGACCTTCCCCTGAATCCACATCTGAGAAACTGCTGTGAAAGTATTATTCTCCGGATGTTCAAAGTCTATCAATTTTACAAAATCAAAATCTTCCTTGCCGTTTCTACGAACTGTGATTTTTATATTATTACGGATTTGCCTATATAATTTGTAATTCGTATCTACGATATCAGTTCCTGTATAATCTTGCCTTAACGTCTTTACGATCTCTTTAATTTGATCTTCTTCGATAGCTGGATTAATACGCTTAAGAGAAGACAGCATAACATCAGGAAGAACACATTCTTTCTTAGAATTTCTGCCTGTACCATCGGGCAATACATCTCGTTTATCCGGTGAAGCATCACAAATGAGGATGTCATATTTAAATGGCTCAGCTTTTAATTTTGAAAGTATAGCCTGTTCTATATCATCTTCAGATATAAAATTACGCATATGAACACCTCCCTAAACTTCAAGTTTTCCGCTCATTAGGCGTGGTAATAGCAGATCTCGTAGCTTTGTAATTCGTATTAACTGTTTCTTCAATACATTGATTTCATCAAACATTGGATTTATCAAATTATTGAAATGTTCCATTGTTATTGCGTCTGGAACTAAGATTTTCAATTTTTCCAATCGCCCTTTGCTAATCTTTGGTTGAGCACTTCCTGTAACAACACCAGTTATAGGGAATCTACAAAACGTCAAATAAAGGAATCGTGTTGAAATATTACCTTTTCCTCTTATAACATGTGCATGATTATTAACCCAAAACTTGTCATTTACTAATTGAAGTACAGGAAAACCATCCATAGTAACAACAGTTCCATCCTCACCTAATAACAAGTATTCTCCGTCAAACAGATAATCATCAACATAATCCATTAGCTTTGCTGCTCCGTAGTATGGATATATTTTTTCCATTTCATCTCTTTGCATAGAGCTTAAAGGTACTCTCTGGGAATCAAAGAAATCCATCGATTCTGAAATAGGTTGATATTGCCATCCGATTGGAAGCGTACCAACAAATTCCACACTCTCATATGCTGGAAAGCGAAATCTCACAAACCATTCCTTGTAAAGATTTTCAGCCATTTGCTCTAAAAGTTTGATTCGCTTGTTGTTATTTTCGATGAGGTTGTCGTAGATTGAAAGATTATCTGCAACTTTCTTTTGATACTCAACATCTTTAGGAATTACTATTTTATGACGAGAAAAGAAAGGAACGGTTATCTGCGGTTGTGCTGATCCACTTCCTTCTATTTTTACTTTCTTTAAGTAATAATAAAGATATTTTGAATGCACATAATTACTGTCTGGGATAATAGTAATCAAGCGAACAATAGGTAAAAAGTCCTCTTTTCTATAGAAAACTTCTCCAATATTCGCACCTCTTGCAGAAACTGTTATAGTGTCTGAAGGCATAGTAGCCTTATTTGTATATCCGTACAGCCCTTCATCTTGCAATCCATTCGAAAAAATCGGAAAACAGCATTCATTTGTCTTTGTATCCGAATAAATTTTAGGCCTGTCTCCACCAGAATTCAGCTTTGATATTTCTATCATTTTATATGTTATATATTCCATATCACTCGCCCAGTAACCCTTTCAGATTTTTTGCGATGAGTTCTTCAAGTTTCTTTGCCTCAGCACTTAATGAAGTGAACTCGGTATTCAAGGATAACATTTCTTCCTTGAATTCTTCTTGTGTTAATCCATCATCTTCAATGACTACTCCGACATAACGTCCTGCATTAAGAGAATAGTCCTGATCGATAATTCCATCCTCACCATCCATTGGCGCAGCTTTACAAAGACCAATTACATCAGCATATACACCATCTGGAAATCTTTCTGTCAACCAGTCAATCTGTGACTGCCAATATGCTTTTGTAAGAACTTCCTTGTCGTCAGATGCTTCTGGAGCATTGGCAAATTCTACTTTATACTCATCAATCAAATCAACAAGAGCCTGTGTATCACCGTGATAAAGCTTGGTAATAACACCTAAGTTCTTAATCTGCTCATCAGAGAACTTTCTGTGCGCTCTGTCAACCTGTGTGAATACATTTCTTGCATCAATAAACAAGATTTCATTTTTCTTATCACTATTTGGCTTCTGCTTATCAAAAAACCACAGAGTCGCAGGAAGGGTAACTGATGAGAACATTTTAGAAGGAAGTGTCATCATCTGTGAAATGATACCTTCTTCAATCATTTTCTTTCTAATATCATATTCTGAACCGGATGCATCAGATGCAGAATTAGCCATAACAAGAGCTGCTTTCCCATTCTCATTTAGCGCAGTGGCAAAGTAGCCAAGCCACAAGTAGTTAGCATTTGGTACAGTTTCTTTCTTATCAGATTCTTTCTTTTTCGATTTGGTCTTATTTCTTGGTATACCATATGTATTAAATCGGATATCGTCGGAAACTTTCTCAACCACAACCTCATCAACATTAAATGGGGGATTTGCCATTACATAATCAAACTGTCCAAATGCATTATATGGATCAGAGTAGAATGAGTTAGCTTGTGTAATATCACCACGAATATTATTAAGGAGCAAATTCATCTTTGCTAGTTTTACTGTATCAGGTTCCTTTTCAACACCATAGCAACGGAATTTCATCTGTTCACTTTCACTGGCGTTGTGATTATGCATATATCGTGCGGCCTGAACAAACATACCTCCAGAACCACAAGCTGGATCTAAAAACTTCTTTTCACCTGGCTGAGGATTTAATACTTCAACCATATATCTTACAACATTTGCAGGTGTATAGAATGTTCCTCCGTCCTTACCTTCCGCAAGTGCAAAGTTCCCTAAGAAATATTCATAAATTTCACCAAAGATGTCAATAGTACTATTTTCAGGTATATCCTTAAAAATACGTACGATGTTAGAAAGAAGCTCTGGTTCTTCCTCTGGTACAAGCTGAGCATAAACTTCTTTTGGAAGGACACCATCCATTTTAGGGTTTTCAGCCTCAATTGCTTCCATAGCATTCTTTACAAGAGTAGCTTTACTAGCATCATCTGGTGCGTCATTGATAAAGTCATAATAAGCACATTCAGGAAGATAGAATCCGCACTTCTCTATAGAGATTTCTTTGATGGACTTTTCCATACGTCCGCCTTTAAGACGATTATACTCTTCCTCAATATTTTCCTTATGTTGTTTATATAAGATATCTGCATATCTAAGGAAGATAAGTCCAAGAATAGGCTGACCATATTTATTCGCAGCTAAATGAGCACTAGCTCGAAGCACATCAGCAGAGTGCCATAGCGTATCTTTTAACTGTTTTAATTCTTTATCTGTCATAATAATATTGCTCCTTTATTTTTCTATTTTATAGTCAAACCAAGATTCTTCTAGTACTTCATAAGAGATATTATTATCTACACAAAATGTATTAATACTTTTCATCGCTTTTAGATTTGGCTTTGAACGCCCAGATTCCCAACGATTCACAGTAGAAAAAGACACCCCTATTACATTGGCAAATTCCTGCTGTGTTAAAAATGAACGTTGTCTAATTCTTTTTATTTCTTTAGGAAAATCCATATATATGCATCTCCTTTTTATCCATCAATATAGCATTATTATAGCAAACAAATATATATTTTTTGAGTATCTATCTACTAGATATTTTGGCTTATCCGTATTTACCAATAATAAAATTAGAGAATATGATAACCATATATGAATAATTCCAAAGTAATCTTGATATTAATACTATAATAGTAATTTCTTATAGAAAAACAAAGAGCCGCACCAATTAGATGCGACTCTTTTGATTAGAATATCAAATTAATACTAATTTTCTTATCTTTACAACATTTTCTTAAAGAATATAGTAGTATGTATCTTCCCAGGCAGTTGTGTCCGTTTATATTCTTTAAAGCCAAAGTTTTCGTACATTTTTGCAAGCCACGGGTGTTCTGCGGCGGTGCCTAGTGTTACGGCTGGTGTTTTATATACGTTGCGCAATAAGTCTTCTGCTTCGGCGAGGACCTCTCGAGCATAGCCTTTTCCCTTATGTTCAGGGGCCGTCACAAAGTGTGCAATATGAGGATATACATCTGGTGTAGCCTTTGGGATCCAAGGCATGCGGAATGAAATGGAGCACACCAAGGAGCCATCTACGTAGAGGCCATACACAGGATATTTTAAGATCCATGCCCGAGACTCTTCTTGGCTAAAGTTGATGGCATCGAAGGATATAGGATAGTTCTTATTCTCTGCATATCCCGCAATCAACACTTCGTGGTACTCTGCCGCATCATCTACGGTTAATTGTCTAAATTCTTTCATTATGTACCTCGTTTAAAGCATTACTATTTATAACGCTGCGCTATCGAGTGGCAATTCGCTATCGAGTGTAAGGTAACGGCTTAAGAATTTACGTGTTCGGTCTTCTTTTGGATGTTCAAGGACCACTTTAGGATCACCTTGTTCTACGATGACGCCGCCTTCCATGAATACCACTTGGTCCGCTACTTCTTTAGCAAAGCCAATTTCGTGCGTTACGATAATCATGGTTACTTCTAACTCTTTAGCAATTTTGCGGATAACAGCCAATACTTCCCCTACGAGCTCTGGATCGAGGGCTGATGTAGGTTCGTCAAAGAGGATAACCTCTGGGTCCATCGCAAGGGCACGAGCGATGCCGATACGTTGTTGCTGCCCCCCTGAAAGTTGTACAGGATAGTAATCATCATAGCCTTCCATGCCTACTTCCTTGAGGAAACGTTGCGCAATCTGGCGAGCCTCAGATTTTTTCATTTTCTTAACTGTTACGAGGCCTTCCATGATGTTTTCAATAACAGTCTTATTAGAGAATAAGTTATAAGACTGGAACACCATAGATGTATTGCGACGTACGTTTAAGATTTCCTTGTTAGACGCTTTATGTAAGTCTACAGAAATATCATTCAATTGCATCGTCCCTGCGTCGGCCTTTTCAAGGAAGTTGAGCGTTCTAAGAAACGTCGTCTTACCACTGCCGGATGGGCCAAGGATAACCGTTACAGAACCTGTTGGCACATGTAGGTCGATGCCCTTTAAAATTTCACGGTTCCCAAAGGATTTGTGAACTTGTTTAATATCTATCATAATGCGTTACCTCGTTTATACTTGCTTGCATAGACTTCTAAACGATGGAAGATAAATTCAAAGACAATCCCCATCACCCAGAATAGACCGGCCACCACGATGTAGGCCTCAAAATACTGTGAATTTTCCTCTGTATATAACTTTGCAGCACCGAACAATTCAATAACAGTAATAACGAATACGATACTTGTACTCTTCATGGTGTTAAGGAATTGGTTAGTAAATAGTGGCAACGCAAAGACTGTCGCTTGTGGCAATACGATACGACGAAACGCTTGAAACCACGTCATACCAATAGCTTGAGCCGCTTCCATTTGACCTTTCGGTACCGATTGCAAGGCAGCCCGGAAGATTTCACTCAAATAGGCTCCTGTATGCAAGGTTAAGCCTACAACGGCTACGAAGGTAGCTGGCACCTTTTCAAATGGCACATGTACCCCTGTTTGATCCTCTAGTGCGAGGAATAGAATTGGCAAGCCATAGTACACAAGGTATAAGAGAACCATATTCGGAATACTGCGGCACAATAATACGTACAAATAACTGAGCTGACTGAGCACAGGTACTTTATTTTGTTGTAGCACGCAACTTAATAGCCCTAGGATTGTACCCAAACCAACGCTGAGGAAGGTAATCATGAGGGTTACTTTCACATAAGGAATGACAGCAAAGAAGGTGCCATAAATATAGGTTGAATCAATAATATGTCCCATAAGCCCCTACTCCTCACTGATCAAAATGCGTTGCGTTTCTTTGCCCGCAACGGTAAAACGTTTTTCAAGCAATCGGCCCAAGAGGGACACGATGATAATTAAAATGCCATAAATGATGGCCGCATCGACGAATAATTCGAGATAACGCTGACTATTGCCGCCCATGAGATCCGCCTTACGCATCATATCGACAACGCCGACGTTAAAGATGAGGGCCGTCCCTTTCAACATACCGATAACGAGGTTCGTCAATGGTGGAATGCTCATGGTGAAAGCCTGCGGCAAGATGATGCGCACATAGCTTTGGAACTCAGTCATACCAAGGCTCTTAGCGGCCTCCTTCTCACCAGGAGCAACCGCATCTATACTAGAGCGCATGATTTCAGCACTATAAGCAGCAATATGCAATGTAAACACGGCATACACGAATACGAGGCCCGGCACATTTCTCATGTTAAGCCCCATATGGGACATAATTTCTGGCACCCCAAAGTAAATGAGGAAGAGCTGTACCAAGAACGGCGTACCGCGCATAAAGGAGATAAATACAATAAATAATTGGTTTAATACTGGTACCTTCTTGAGGCGAATGATGGCTATGATAGAGCCCAAAATAACACCTAAGATGGCAGAAATAACGGTGATGAGTACCGTTACGTGAACATAATTCAAGAGCTGTGGAAACGCTTGGATCATATAGGACACATCAAAATACTTGCCCACAGTAGCACCTCGTTTCTAGACATAATAGAATAAGGCCGCCAAGGCGGCCTATTCGTTATTTTTGTGTTGGATCGAATGTATAATCCCCACCAAGATATTGTTCAGAAAGTTTTTTCAACGTACCATCAGCACGCATCTCTTTCATTGTTTTATCGATTTTTTCATTTACTTGTTTCATATCATCTGTCCGTTTAGACAAGAAGTATGTAGGTACTACAGCCAATACATCGCCTACGGCTTTGAGTGGTAAGCCACGATCCTTAATAGCAGAGTTAATTACGTATTCATACTCACCTGCTGCATCGGCACGGCCTGTAGCAACGAGGTTCAATGTTTCAGCACCTGCTTTATCTGTGTAGATAACATCAATTTGCGGATTCGCTGTTTCGTTAAATTTTTTTACTAATTCATTGAACTCAGAAGATGTAGTAACGGCGATTTTTTTACCTTTCAAATCATCTAATTTAGAGATGTCGTTGCGGTCGTTTTTCACTACTAATTTACGTGTGGAGTAGTTATTAACCTCATTTGTGTAGTAGTATTTTGCTTCACGAGTTGGATTGCGGCGCATTTGGTTTGCAATCATATCTACTTGGCCTGCATCCATTGCTACGAAGGCAGCATCAACGGCCATCGGTTTGAAATTGAAATGAAGGTCTGGATTACGACGTTCAATTTCTTTCAACAATTCTACGTCAAAACCTGTAAGGTTGCCGTTATCATCTGTATAAGAATAAGGGCGAACTGTACCACGTGTGGCTACATTAACAACCTTCGCATCTGGGTTCACTTTTTGTTCTTTAGATGTATCATCGCCACAACCAGCTACAACAAGCACGCCTAGTGCCAATGCGCCGATAGCGAACAATTTCGTTAATTTCTTAGTATTAAACATGTAAAACTCCTTCTCCTCGCAAGGTGCGTAGGAACGGCTCCACCCTATCTGTATTGGTAAAAGCCTCAATAACTCTATCTATTTGTTTTGCCTCTAAGGTGAGACCTAGTTTAATGCGTATATCCTCCATAGTAAGAGGGTTCTTCGGTGATCCTTTTGGATTGTTCACCGTTTCTGTGAAAGTCTCTCCATTTTTCAAGGTAACGGTTACCTTTGTAATCCGTTCACTTTGAGATACCTTCGGCAAGTCATAAACACGCTCTATCCGTGACATATAGTCTCGAACTGATTGGTCTATGGTATCTATCTTAAATAGCTCATCCTGTACCGCCCCATAGGTTAGGACTTGGTACACAATGTACTCTATGGAAAACTGTCCTTCTCGACCTGTACTTGGCGCGGTATAGCGCAATGCTGCATCAGCACCAGGCGGGAAATGAACAGTAACTCGATCTATATCATCCCAAAGGAATAAATCAGAGTCAGCACGTATAACCTCTGCTGCTTCAGAGCCACAAATGGCTGCCGAGCAATAGGGGTGGAATTTCATCCACAAACCAGGATCAATGAGTTGCCCTGGAGCTAACCAACGGCTAACAATATCATTTGATGTAACGGTAATGTTACCGATGGTTTTAAACCAACCCCGTTCCGGATCAAATGGTTTTGTACTTGTTTGAAGTGATGTATATTGCAACAGTTCGTAAGCCCACATGCCATTGCGTGCTGCAAGTCCCGCATGGAGCGGCTTACCATCTGTACCACTTTGAAAGAACATGCCCGCCGATTGAGTCGCAGCCAGAGACAGGAGCTGAGCCAAGCTTTCACCATGAAGGCCTCGCAAAGCGCCTATAGCGGCCGCCGCCCCGATGACACCAACGGTCCCCGTAGAATGCCATCCTTGAGTTCGATGGGCAGGATTGATGAGAGAACCAATGATTCCCTCTAGCTCGGCACCGATGATATAAGCACGAAGGAAATCGTACCACCTATCGGTGGGCTCGAGCACTGCTAATAGAGCAGAATATAAAACAGTACTAAAGTGACCCGCCAAGTTCGCCTGGGCATCATCAAAATCTAGATAATGCGAGGCAAAGCCATAATACAGAGCCTTGTCGGCTCGTCTAACGGTCAAATTACTCTCATAACCATCTACATTGGCTGTTTTATCCTGATTAGTATATGTGTCCTGATTAGCTGCTTTATTCTGATTAGTAGATGTATCCTGATTAACAGTTATATTTTGAGCAGCCCCTATAAACCGAGCTAGGTCTTGAACGGCTTGTTCCGACTCAGCTGGCGCTAGGGACGCCAGATAATCTAGAAAAGCAATGCGCGCTACTGACAAGAGATCCTCACGGTTCGACACATCCGTTTGTTCTATGTAGTTCACAATCGTCTGTGTTACTAAATCCATGGGTTCCCTTTCAGTTATTTAAAATTAATCTATTATTTACCAAACTTTTCAGCACGATTATTTGGTTCTAACCAAATGGAATCGTCTGGACCTTTTGGAATGAGGCGTGGTAGATCCTCAAATGGCGTATGGTCTACGTAGTAGAAACGTTTACGCATAGAGTCGAAGTCTGTTGTACCACCGAATGCTGGATTGGAGTACAAGTCCTTCGCGTAGTTCCAAAGGTTTGGATAGTCTACGAGGCGTTTTTTATTAACCAAGTATTTTTGGTAGAACACGAGGTCAAAGCGAGCCAATGTTGGGAAGATACGGATATCTGGATCTGTAATCGTATCGCCCATCAAGTAACGTTGCTTGCTAAGGCGTTCCTCGAGCCAGTCTAAGCGAGCAAAGATACGGTCATAGTAGTATTCGTAATCTTTTTGGTTTGTTACGAGAGCTGCCAAGTTTACTGCTAAGTTAAAATCAGCGTAGATAATAACGTTCAATGCATCGATATCGGCACGTAATTCCTCTGGATAAATATCTGGTGCATCAGGCGAGATGAAATCTTTAAAGCCCAATGCTAATTCAGTGGTCAACGCATGGTAATCGTTGTTTACTACCGCACCAGTTGTAACATCTACAATGGCTGGTACTGTGGAACGTGCATCGTAGTTCGGATCACCTTTGCGATACGCTTCACCTAAGGAGTGAATGCCTAGTACCGGATCCTTTTCATCTTTATCAAGGGTAAAGAACCAGTCTGCAATAACCCCTGCTGGACGCAATGGATCAACTGTGCCTTTAGAGATTACTGTATCTAAGCCAAGCAAATCGATGGCGATAGCAATGCGGTGAGCCCAAGGACAATGCTTAGACCATACAAGACGGTAACGGTCTTTTTCTACAGGTAAAAACCCTGGTTCACTCCCAAAAGGTGTTGTGAATTGAGGTTCTTCGCTATCAGAATATTTTTGACGACGGTTAAAATTCGATGCATCTTTACCTTCATACTCCTTTTGCTCCCCTTGAGAACGAGGATTACTAGATTGAAACTCAGAAAAATCGATAGGACAAGGATTCATAGCACGTTGGAACTCAACTTCTTTTCGAGCTGCCGCGATACTAGGATCCTTGATGTTACTTACATCTACGTGTTCACTCATTCTATACTCCTATAGAGGTCATCTCTATTCGCTTTACAATTCTTATTTTGAAAGCTACTGTGATATCCCTCAATTATTCCTACTAACTTAATATGTTTATGTGACTATAATATATTAATTAAATACCTATGTCAATAGTGGGTATTTAATTAATATATTAGGCCATAAAAATAGGGATATATCTCAACTTAGATATATCCCTACCTTACACTACACAGATAAGTTATTTCATAGCACATACTATAGTATAAAATTATAGATTTCTATCAAGAATCATAGACGTTACTCCTACAGTAACCACTCTAATTTCCGAGAACACTCAGATTAGCACCCGCTCATACTATTCTATATGTATTTATTTTGATAATGCATTAACTTTAGATTCTAACGCAGCAATACGGTTAACGTCTGCTTCATGTTGCGCTTTAAGGGTTTCCACTTCTTTAGCCAATGCACGAACCTCACTGCTATCTTGTGGTTTTACACTTTCACCAGCAGAGCCTACTTTAAAGGAAGCACCTACGTTGAACATCGTGCTATCTTGACCTACCGTAGAACCTACTGAGAATTGCGTTGTTTTATTTGGCGTGTAGAAGGCACCTAAAGCCATCGCTTTTTCCCCCTTATAAGAGCCTCCAGCAACAGCAACATTCCATTTTGTGCCATCATCAGATAGTACAGGGTGAAGCCCAGATAAAGCGGCACTCATAGCACCTACACGATTAATATTGGTATCTAACCGATTGATATGAGAGTCTAACTGATTCATATTAGAATCAATGCGTTTAATATCAGTATTGATATGCTGAATAGAACCAGAGCTAGAGGAAATAGATTGTTTAATAGCATCAATATCCGTAGTTTTCACATCTGCAACTAATGCATTATTTTCTACGTGTAAGCCATCGCCTACATTCACATTAACAACATGCTCATCATTAATTGTAGTGCCTACACCACCTGTATAGGTTGCGAACTCTTGAATACGTTTAAGTTGTGCCACATTAGCCGCATCATCATCACGTGTACCTGCTGCAACATTGGTAATTTGGCGATTACCATAATCTTTAGAACCTACAGCTATGGATCCCATTTTAGAAACCCAAGCTTGTGCATTACCGTCACTATCCTTAATAAGATAACCTTTTTCTCCAGCTTGTACAATTGATTTAGAGCGTGCACCTAATGCTACGCCTCGTTCATTTTTAGCATCTACTTCGGAGAAATATCCTAATGCTTCACTTTCTGTGGCAAAAGCCTTACTATAACTACCTAATGCAACAGCGCCTGTTGTCTTAGCCGTATACATGGAGGCAGATGCATTAGAGCCAATTACAGTTGAATTTTCACCATTTGTGCCAGCTCGTTGCCCTACAACCGTAGCGCCACGTGCATTCCCACCACTCGCATTACCTAAAACGACAGTCTCTCCTGCTAGCGAATCTTGTTTACCAAAACCACCATAGCCGATGGCCAACACTTCGCCAACCCAGCCTTGATTAGTAAAGCCTTGATCTTTACCGATAAAGATAGCCCGTTTAGAATCTACAAATGTCATTGCTGGTGCGCTTGTACTTGGATTAACTGGCGTACTATCTGCGGCCAATCCTGTCACCACCATGCCACAACCTAAACATACAGTCAAAACTAAAGCTTTTTTTGTTACTCTCATATAACCCTCCTAGCTACAAATAACTTATCAGGTTAAGTATACACCACTGTGAATATTTATTAAAATTAGATATACTAATCTTTTGTTCTTATTAAACCAATATTAACAGTCAAGTTTATTACCTTTTCCAGAGATATTAAAACTTCTATAGATAAGTTATAGTTATTTACAAATATATACAAGAGTCTTAGTAAATTATAAAGATACAAGAAGCTTAATAGTTTATAAAGATACCAAAAGAGGCACAATCCTATATTGTGCCTCTTTCCTACTTGTTATTCGTGTGGAGTTGTATATGTAATGTTTTGTGCTTCGTAGCTTTCACCATGAGCTAATACATGAACAATAGTTTCTAGTGTAGCGCGTACGGTCTCAACAGCCATGCTCGGTTGATCTGGCTTGTTCACCACTTGGGATGGCAAGTACGGAATATGCATGAAGCCCGCCTTAACATTGCCTTTTTGAGCTGCATAATGTAGCACACCGTACATAATATGATTACATACGAAGGTGCCTGCTGTATTAGACACTCTCGCAGGAATACCCGCTTGGTGCAATGCATTCACCATATCCTTAATAGGAAGTGTAGCAAAGTAAGCACTTGGGCCATCAGCTACAACAGGTTCATCGGTAGGTTGGTTGCCACCATTGTCTGGAATGCGGAAATCATCGCAATTTATGGCTACCCGTTCAATCGTAATATCTGGGCGACCGCCAGCTTGGCCTACACAAAGAATAAAATCAGGGTTACATGTATCGGCTGCTTCTATCGCAGTTTTAACAGATGTATACCGCACAGTTGGCACCATTTGAGTCACCACTTTGTAGTCCCCATCCGTATAACCATCCATCGTTTTAACAGCTTCCCATGCAGGATTGATACTTTCACCACCGAAAGGATCAAAACCGGTAATCAAAATCGTTTTCATCATAGTACCTCATAACAATATCAAAAGATATTATATATAAAATAGATTAAAGGAAATAGTACATTAACAGAATATTCAATGTAAGCATTACGATAGCTACAGGAATTTGAGCCTTAATAACACCGTAGGTATCCTTCATTTCAAGAAGCGCCACAGGAACAATATTGAAATTTGCTGCCATTGGTGTCATCAAGGTACCACAATAACCAGCAAGCATTGCAATAGGACCAACCACCGCTGGATTAGCACCATGACCTGCAACAAGCATCGGTACGCCAATAGCACTAGTAATCATAGCAAAGGCTGCAAAGGCATTCCCCATAATCATTGTGAAGAAAGCCATTCCAATACAATACGCTACAACGATGAGAAATACATTATCTGCAGGAACTATGCTAGCTACCATACTTGAGATCAACTTGCCTACCCCTGCAAGATTAAATAGATACCCAAGGGCTGCTAATAATTGAGACAAGATAGCAGTCCAACCGATAGCATCGAGAAGACGACGACCTTCATGGAAACTTTGACCGACCTTAGCTTTCGTAATATATAAGGCTACACATAGAGCAATAATAGAAGCAATGGCAAGGCCTACAAGGGCACCCAGTTTCGTGAAGAACCCGATGATGAACGTAATAATACCAACGAGCAATGCCGGAATAAAGATCACATTACCAATACGCAAGGCTTCCATTTTTTTGAAATCTATAGCAGATTCAAAATAATTCCCTTTGCCAAGTTGTTTAAATAACACAATTGCCGCCATAGCAATTACGAGCCAACCATTGACTTCTTTAGACATATAAGAGCCAAAGATAAAGGAAATACCATATAATAGCCAGAACAGACCCGTACCAATACGATGATTATGGTCCTTATCGACAAAAGATTGTATGGAAAAAATAACTAAGATAATACCTACTAAAAGATATACAAAGTCTAAGGGCTGCATTTTATATAATAA
>FLSK01000005.1_pt1 | contig 17642 bp, 14 predicted proteins | sample 1550541 | NCBI WGS metagenome assembly FLSK01 (sample SAMEA4031773, study PRJEB14383) | metagenome | biome: human; feature: oral; material: saliva | place: Philippines | collected 2014
GACTTGCATGTGTTAAGCATTCTGTCAGCGTTCATCCTGAGCCAGGATCAAACTCTTCGTTCAATCTTTTTAATAGCTCATTTTGCTATTTTAATTTAACACCAAATTTATGGTTGCTTTTTGTCTTTTCTCTATTCTGTTGCTAATGTCCTTGTCTCGTTGACATCGTCTATAATAACATTTTTCATAAACTTTGTCAACACAATTTTTTTAATTTTTTTTAAAATTTATTTTTCTTAATTTTTTCTCTTATATTTCAATAAAAAATAAAATCTTTTTGATAAAAATTTCTTGATAAAAACCTTAAAATAAAGAAAAAACTCCTAGGCTTTTTTAGAACTTAGGAGTTTTGATATTATATTTTTAAAATACTTTTTATGGATTCTAAACTTTTTATACTTATTCTTTGTTGATTTTCTTTTAAATATCTAAATAATAACTTTTTTAATGAAAGAGAATCTACTAAAAGATAATATTCTTTACAAAATCTAAAAATTTCATTTTCGTCCTCTTTGAAATAACTATTTAATTTATCATATAGAAAAACTTCTATTCCTTTATTTTTAAAATTATCATCTCTTAAAAAATTATAGAAATTTTTCTCAAATTGATTTAATTCAACTTCATAACTTAACCTTTTGATTTTAAGTATTTGCCTCAAAAAATTTTCTAAATTTTTTAATTTCTGTTCTGCTATATCCTTTTCAAAAAAGCTTACTAAAAAATAATAGAATAAATACAAATGTTTTTTCTCAAGAACTACGGTTCCATCTATTTTAAGTTTTTTAATAAAATCGGTATTATCTGATATTTTAGTAGTATTTATTAATATTTTTTCTAATTTTTCAATATTTAAAAGTTCATTTTTCTCCAGTAATTCTTTTAAATCTTTTTCAGAAGTATATTTATCAAAATAAGTAAATTGTGATATGTGTTTTTTAACAACTTCCAATTCTTTAGGATAATATTTTTCATTCATATTCTACTCCAGAGTTTTCTTGATTTTATTTAGTGCTTCTTCATCTTTTAATTTAAATTTAATCTCTACACGTCTACTCTTTGCCCTATCTACTTCTCCATTTTCCTTATAGATAAGGTTTGCTTTACTTTTTCCATTTGCTGTTATATATTTTTCAAGTTCTTCTCTCTCTGATTTAGAAAAATTTCCAAGAGTTGTGTAAATGTATTTAAAAACTTCATTAGCTCTCTTTTGAGATAAATCCATATTATAAAGATAGCTCCCCATATCATCAGAATGCCCTTCTATTATTATTTGATCCAGTCTACTCATAAAATTTTTATTTTCTGTAAAAATTTTCAAATATAGAGGAATCACCCTCTCCAAAAATTCTTTCCCTTCTGGTTTTAAAGTATATTGGTCTACTTCAAATAAAATCTTTTCATCAATTTTTATTGTTCCTGTTTTGTCATCAATATCAACTTGAATATTTTTATTAGCTAAGTCTGTTTTTAATTTCCCAATTATATTTTCTTTTGTATCTGTAATTTCTCTTATAATATTTTCTTTAAGTCTTTCTGCTTTAATTGAATTTATTGTCTTATAAACAAATAACAAAATAAAAATAATTAAAATACTAGACATTAAATCTGAAATAGAAAGCCAAAAAGAAAGCTCTGTTTTTTCTTCTTTCCTATTAAAAAATCCCTTTGAATTCAAAATTAGCCTCCTATTCTTTTATTTCTTCTTCTACTTTTTTAATTCCAGTATTATTTTTACCATTTTCTATTTTATTTATTGTATCTAATATTTCTTTAGAAAGTTTATCGATTCTTTCATTCTCTGCTTTATCATAGTTAATATTTTCTACAGTTAATTTCAAGTTCTCTATCATATTGTTAAAATTTAAAATTATACTTGATAGATTACTATCATAGTTCTTAAATAGTGTTTCAAGTTGATTATTTACTACCTCAATATTATTATCATATTTTTGATCCAGTTTTATTAAATTATCTTCATATTTATTAGTGAAACTATCTATTTTATTTTGTAATTCATCATAGATATTTCTAAATTTATCATATATCTTTTCTAAGTTATCTGAATTCTGTTTATTTAAAGACACTAGATTATTTCCATATTTAGCTGAAAATTCATTCATATTATTTGTAAGTTCAGATTGAACTTTCACAACACTCTTTTGAACTTCTTCTAAATGATTAGAACTTGCAACATTTAAGTTATTTAAGCCATTTTGATACTTATCAAAGAATTTTTCTAAATTATGATTTAAGTTAGAAACTATTTCTTTATTTTGTTCCCAGAAATTAACTAAAGAATTTTCTTGTTCTAAGAACTTATTTATAAGCTTAAATGTATCATCTGTTTTTGAGATATATTTATTTGACACTTTTAAAACATTAGAAGATTCTTTTAATAGAGTTAAGAATTCTTGATAATTTTGTTTACTACTATCTATTAAATTTAACATATTTTTAAATCTTTCGTCATATTTTTCTACTACATTATCATAATTCTTTAATACGCCATTACAGAAAGCTGTTAGAGTATTATTAGTATTAGATATACTATCAGAAATTTTAGCTATTTCATTTTTGTATTCTTCTATATTCTTATTATTGTTTGTTGTAACTTCTAGAGTATTTCTATTCAAGTTTTCAAACTTAGTGACAAATTCTTCTGAGAATATTGTTTGCATTTTTTCTTCAAACAAAGAACTTACACTTTCTGCAAGACCACTAAGATTAGTTTTTACGATTTTAGTCACTGCTTCCATATATTTTTCATTTGTTTCATTATAGCTTTGAATAACTGAAATTAGCTCTTGCCCTATAGCTACTGACATTCCTTTATTAATACCTCTAATTTCTCCTAGCTTTTCTGACATTGCCCAGTTTACACTTTTAACATTTTCCACTTCTTTTCTAGTTGCTCCAAGTTCTTTTTCTATTTTTATTAAAGTTTGTTCAGGAAGAGCTTGTTTAAATATTCTATTTAGATTATTTTTTATTTTTAAGATATTTTCTTCATAGTCTCCAATATGAAAATTCATTAAAGAAGATATAGCTATTGAAAAATACATTCCATATAAACTTGTCAAAAATGAAACTTTTGTCCCCTCTATTAAGCTATTTAGCTGACTATTATCTCCAGCTGATAAATCTAATCCACTCAATCCTAAGACTAAACCAAAAAATGTTCCAAATATACCTATTGCTAATAGTAATTGTGGCACATAATCTAGTAATCTTTTATTCATTCTCTCCTTTAGTAAGGTACTATCATTAAAAAATAGTTCAGCATCCACTGTTTGAAAAGCTATTTTATTTTCAAAAAATATACTTTCAGAAAACGAATTCCATTCTTCAACTAAATTAGGATACAATCCTTCTTTAAATCCTTCATCTATCTTGTTATATTCTTCTTGGCTTATATAAGAGGCTGATGATACTTTTTTTAATTCTTTATTTAAAAAATACATTTCTTCTTTTATCTTCCAGTCTCTATACACTCTTGTCACTATAAATCCTAAAAAAATAGCTACATCTATGCAAAAAAATGCTGTATTTATTGCATTTTTTCTATCATATGAAAGTTTAAATACTATTGCAATAATTAAAATAATTACAGTAGCTATAATTACTCCCAACTTTTTCTTAGAGATTTTTTTATTTTCTTCCATTAACTAGCACCCCTCTATTTTCTTGACTCTTTCTTTTGCCAATTTCAAACCTAAATCATTTGCTTTTTTATAATTATCTATTGCTAATTTTCTATCATAGACACTATAATTTGAACTTGAATAAATTTCAGCTATTTTAAAGAATATGGTAGATATATTTTTACTAGAATATTTTTCTAAAATATTTATTGCTTCTTTATCACTAAAAAAATCAGTTTCTTCTTTTAAATATAAATCACTTAACTTTTCTATTGAATTTATATTTCCATTTGAAATTGCATCTTCATAATATTTCTTTGCCTTTTTATAATTTTTCTCAACAAAAACCCCCTTTAAATATAAATCTCCTAAAATTTCATTAGCATTTCCATTTTTTTTGTTAGCTAAGCCTTCTAATGAAGTTAAGTAATCTATAGAATTCTTTTTATCTTCATTTAAAAGCAAATAACTTGCTAAAAACTTTCTTTCAACATTAGATTTTATTTTTTTTAAATTCTCAAGAGAGCTCTTATAATTTTTATCTGTTCCTAAACCTAGATATTGATAAATTACAAGTTTTGATAATGAAAAATCTGAGGAATCATTTTGAAATATATTAAAAGCTTCCTCATATTTTCCAACTTTCTCATAATTTATTCCTTTTAAATAATTGGATAAATTATTTGTCATTTCATTCACCTACATTAATTTTGAACAAGCATTAACTTCTTCTATTCCAAGTTCTGTCATTTTTATACTTTCTTTTTGATTTTCTAATTGCTTTTTAAATTCATTCAAATTTTCTTCTATTCCTTCTTTTAGTTCATTAACTATATTTCTTTCAATTTCTTCTAATACAGAATTTAGTTTTTCTTTTACATCTGTGAAAGATTTTTCTGTATCTTCAATAATGGTTAATAGTGCTTTATTATGCAGTCCTTCTATGAAATTAATATCCTTTTCTTGTGAATAAGAACTACCATATTTTGATAAAACTATATCTCTATATTTATTCACATCAAAGTTAATTTTAGGAATAGCAATTTTTTGAATATAGTTATCTATAACAGAAACTACTTTTGGTCTGTCTTCAAGTTCAAATAATTCTATTATTCCATCTCTCATAGCCTTTTTTATAACATGCTTTGAAATAAGTCTTTCAGAATTTATTTCAATTCTTTCAGATGCATCTTGCGCAAAAGATATTATTTGTTCTATGGAATCTTGAATATTTATAAATGTTTCATTTCTACGAACAGTTTTTGTTTCTGTATGGGGCCAAAATTTCAAACCTGAAAACCATCCTTTTTCTACATCTACTTCTTCTGTATAGCTTCTACTTTGTTTTTGAAGTGAAGAATATCTATCTTTAGTGTTAGAAATTTTTGAAATTTCATCTTTTAATTTTTTATCAAAGTTTTCTCTTTCAGTTCTTACAGAATTCTTTATTTCAGAAGATAGTGAGTTAATTTTTTCCTGTAAATTATTAATTTTATTTTCAACATCTTTTATTCCAACATCTGATAATTCAAATTTTCTTTCTTCAAAACCTTTTCTTATTTTTTCTAATATTTTAGATAAACTATCTCTTTTCCCATCAAGTAAATCTTTTATCCCATTTTTCATTATCTCTTCTTTTCTGAGTAAGATATTTGATATTTTTCTCTCAACTGCTGGCATTCCTGATAAATCTTTTAATAATTCTTTAGTAAAAATAGAATTATCATAATCATCTTTCAATCTATCAAATATTTCTTTTTCAGTTCCACTTAAATTATCAAAATTTTTATATATTCTATACAACATAGTAGATTGAAATTCTAATTCACTTTTAGAAAGATCTAAAGGATTTTTATCCTTTTTAAATTCTTCGCTCCATCTATTTAATTTTCTTGATAATTTTCTTTTTTCTTCTTCATATGCAACTTTAATATCCCCATCTGCATCTTCAAAAACACTTTCTTGTGATAATTGATTATCAAATTTTGAAGCCAAAATTAATATATCTCTTATTCCTTCTGATGGTAATTGTTCTTTAATATAGGCATTATCATTATTATCTAAAAACTGAGATGAATAAGATAAAAATACTATATAGTCACATTTCCCTAAAAACTCTTTTGTTTTTTGACCACGAGAAATAATGGGGTCATTAGTTCCAGGAGTATCAACTATTATATAATCTTTTATTCTATCATCATTGATATATAGTGTTGTCATCTTTACCAAAGGAGTGTATTTCCCTTTACTTCCAACATACTCTTTTAAATCTTCTAAAATATTTTTTTTATCATTGATTTTTATTGTTTTAATTTCTCCAAGAGAATTTTTATTTAAGCCATTTTCCTTAAAGTTTTTATATATTTCATGGCTACCCTTTAAAATTGAATCTACATCTTCAAATTTAAATCTTTCTTTATTGAAAACTTTTCCTTTCTTTTCAGCTTCTTCCTTTGCTTCTTCTAAAGCTTTATTATATTCTTTTTCATATTCTTTATTTTTTTCTTCTATACTACTCCAATCATCTCTATTATAGAACTCTATTTCTGCTTTATTTTCATCAGAATATTTTATTAAAGTAAGTGCAGCTGTCATAGGAGTTGCTGCAGTTGGTAAGATTTCTTCTCCAAATAAATATTCATTTAAAAAAGATGATTTTCCTGTTTTCATTTGTCCTACTATACCTAACTTAAAAATTCTACCCTCTTGTCTTTTTTCTTCTAAAGATATTTTTAAATTTTTTAAGCTTTCATTAAAACTTGATATATCTGAATTATTAGAAAGATAGTCTTTATATTTATCTAATGCCCCTATTTTTGATATGATCTTCTCCATTTAAATTCCCTCCACTAATTTTCCTTAAGTATCTTCTTTAATTCTATAATGAATTTATCTTTACTCAACTCTTGTTTTATGACCTTCTTCTTTGGAATACTTTTTTCTTCATTTTTTACTATATTTATATTACTTTGAGCTTTCTCTTCAATCTTTGGACTAATTTTTTCTTGTCTCTCTTCAAAAACAAAATTATTTTTTTGGTTTTCAGCAGAAGAAACTTTTATAAAATCTGCAGTTTTACTTGCTTCTAATTTTACTCTTATATTTTCTAAATTTATATTTTTAATATAATTTGATAATTTTCCCTTACCTAGCTCAAATTCTGTTTCAATATTTTTAAAAAGATCTTGTAGTTCGTTTACATATTCAATAATAAAATCATTTACTAGTTTCTCAAGTTCTCTTATATTTCCTTTTTTCTCTTTCTCATCGTTAATTATTTTTATTAAATCTTCAGAAGAATACTTCTTTAAGTATTCTTCTGATAATCTATACATAGCTGCATCATACTGATTTACTGTATTAATTAACTTATCTGATCTATCTTGACTATTTGCCAAAATTTTATCAATTTCATTAATTATTCTTTTAAAACGATTTCCAATATCTTCTAAAAAATTAATATTTTTTAAAGCATTAATTTGAGCTAAAAATTTTTTTACATCATTCCCTGGATATGTTCTTTTCTCTTTATTCTTTGTGCTTCTAGAACTATAAAGAGCTACTCCTAATGAATTAAATTTTTCATTTTCAATTTGATTTTGTATATGCTGGTAAACATCATACCTTGCCTTTTCATCACTAACAGTATCTGCTTTATTAATTACAAAAAAGATCTCTTTATCCTTCCCCAAAGAATTTATAAAATCTAAATCATCGTTTCTTAATCCACCATTGTTTATGTCTATAATCCAAATAATATATTTAAGTCTTCTTAACTGAGAATAACTAATTTCCATGTCTTTTTTTCCACTATCTGAATCAGCATTATACCCTGGCGTATCAAGTAAAGCTAAGTTTTCATAGTCAAATGAATTGTTTTCTATAAAAATTTTATCCACAACAGTAGATAAATGAACTCCATATTCTTCATAGAATCTATGTGACAATTTTTTTAAATCTAACTTATCAACTTCTAACATTTCTTGAAAAGAAGTGAGAAGAATATTTCTATTAATTGTTTCATTCAATATATATGTTGGAAAAGAAGTTGTTATTATAGTATCAATTGGTAAAATTCTTTCTTCAAGTATACTATTTATAAAGGCTGATTTTCCTGAACTAAAGCAACCTCCAACACCTATAATATTTTTTCCAAATATTTTTGGATAAATAGAGAATTCTTTTAAATCTAAATTTAGATTTTGTACATCAAAAAATATATTTGCTGGTAAAATATTTGAAAAATTTAATAGTTTTTTAAATTTTGTATTTACAATGTTATCTAAATTTTCTATATTCTTCTTCACTTTATTATCTTTATCTGATTTATTTAGAATTTTAATAAGTAGATCTATCCCTTCATAATTAACTAAATTATTTTCTTCCACAGTATCTCCCTATAATTCTAATGATTTTAATTTGGCAATATCATTTTCTAAATCAGTAACAGATTTTTGAAATTCTTCCTCTTCTTCCTTTTTCTTTTCAATTAACTCTTTTAAAATTTTATCTATTTCTTCTTGCTCATTCTTACACTTTTCATTTAAAGTATTGAATAGCTTTTCTTTTGCATCTTCAACTATTTTTGTTACCTGTGGAGTGATTCCATTAGCTACTTGTGAAATAGCCCCTCTAACTGCATCTTCCAACTCTTCATTCGCTTCTTCCTTTTTCTTCTTATTTCTAAAAATTGAAAATAATAGAATTATTCCTTGAATAATAGGTCCTATATATGGAATAGGTATCATAAGTTTTGTGAATATATTTGTTAAAATATTAGTTACAATTGGGGTATTTGCAAGCCCTATAGATATTAAACCTGTTGTTAAAGATGAATTTTCTCCTTGTGGAAGCTCTAAAGCAAAATCTTGTAAATCTTGTATCAGATAATCAATCTTTTGTTTTAATTTACTTTCAATAATAGGATTTAATTCAGCAGAAGCAATCGTTTTTATTCTACTATTAAAAGAACTTTCTCCTTTTCTAGCTGCTGATTTCAATTCAGAAAAATGAGAATTTAATCTACTTTCAAATTCTCCTACTATTTCATTTTTTATCAAATTACTATTAAATCTTTCTTTTTCTCTTTCAATTTTCTTTTCAATCTCAGAGAAATTATCTTTATTTATTCTAATATTTTCTTCAATTTCAGTTATATCTAGATCTTTATTTTTTAATATAGTTTCCAAATAAGATGATTTTGAATTTATAATCTCTAAAATCCTATCTCTATAGATATTTTTAAAAATATTATTATACTCTATATTCTCTAAAATTCTTTCAAAATCTCTATAATCGCCTCTTTTTGTTTGACCTATAAAAATATCTAAATTTTTCTCTCTGAATTGATCCTTTAAATCATTTATTACATCTTCACAATGTTCTCTAGAACTTAAATCTGTTTTTGTAAGTAAAACACTAAATTGATCAGGATATTTTAAAATTTTATTCAAAAATTTTCCAGTAGAGTCTTTTATTCCACCATTTTCAGGATCAGTCAAAAGTATATAATAAGCTCCTGCACTTATATATTTATTTATTGCCTCTTCATGAGCATCATTAGATGAATCTAAACCTGGCATATCAACTAAAATAATATCTCCTAAGTCCTTTAATTTTTTAATATCTAAAAATTTTTCAAGATATTCTATTCCAGCTCCTTCTTCAGCTCTAACATTGTAATCTTTAAGTTCTCTTATTACCTTTCCATTTGTTTTATGAATTAAAGTTTTTTCATCAGTAGAATACTTTAATTCACAAGGAACAGCTGTTTCAGCTTCTGAATTTACTTTTAAAAATTTTGTATCATTTAAAAATTTATTAAGTAATGTACTTTTCCCAGCATTAAAAACTCCTAACATCAATACTTTTAATGCAAAGTTTTTAATTTCTTCTATAGTTTCATTATCTTCTTGGTTAAAATCTAAATCATATTTATTTATAATATTTTTTATTTCTTCTATTTTTTCTAGGTAATCTTCTTTTAAGTTTGTTTCCATTTTTTAACGCTCCTTGTACTTATTTACTAGTTCATCAGTTAGTTCAAATTTATATCCTTCATTATACAAAAATCTTTTTAATTTAGAAATATGAGTTTTTATAGATGACCCTGAACAAAGATATTTATTTTTAAGATTTTGAAAAAATACTAAAGCTTGTACTCTTTCTTCTTTACTACCACCTAATAAACTAATCATTTTTTGAATTTCAGAATCTTCTACTTCATACCTGTCACTTGATAGCTTTTCAAAAGCGTTAGTTATAGTTATATTTATATCTTCACTGTCTTCTGCTCTAATAACTTCATAAAAGCTATCTATAACATCAATATTAGATATCCTTATGTTTTCTTGATTAAAGGTTTCCAATATAATCTTTTTTGCATCTTCTTTTCTTGGATTTCTCAAAGCAAAATGCCCATCAAAACGCCCTGGTCTTTTTACAGCTTCATCAATTCTATCGTAAAAATTTGTTGCTCCTATTAAAAGAATTTTTGAAGCATCATGTCTTATTCCAGCTTGATTTTTATCGTTGGATAATTTTGTTAGAACCGTTCCTCTTGTTGTGCTTGACATTTCTGGTCCTACTAAAGAATCAAACTCATCAAAGAATAAAACTACTCCTTGTTCATCTGAGCAAAGATTTGAAAGTCTGTAGGTGTCTTCAAAAATATTTTCTATCATTTCAAGCGTATTTTTTTCTGTGTTTCCTATAAAACTTTTACCATTGGCTCCAACATAAATAAGATTATTCTCCTTACATATATTTTTAACTAATTCAGTTTTTCCATTTCCTGGTGGTCCATATAAAAGAATACCATTTTGTTTCCTTATATTTTTAGCCTCTCTATCCTGTCTTTGTTTTGTTGTTTCAGTTATTTCCTTTATATATGATTTTAACTCTTTTTTAATTTTATCAACATCTTGTCCATAAAGAGTATTAACATTAGATATATCACTAAAAACTTCCAAACCATTATTATCTACCATATTATTTATTATATTATTCATTTTTTCTTTAAATACAACATTTAAAATATCTTTAAAATAATCATTTTTTTTGATTAAATTTTTTTCTAATATAAAATTTTGATATTGTTTTTTCTTTTTCATGCTTTCACAGATATTTTTTATATCTCTTCCAGACATCCCTGTACTTTTTCTTATAAGTTCATCTTTATTTTTTTGATTAAGTATACTCATAAATTCATCTTCTAATTCATCTTTAAAATGATTATTATACATTTTTCTAATCTCTTCTTCAGTTGGTAAAGGAATTTCTATAGAATCTCCTAACCTACTTTTTACAGCTGGATCTATCATATACTCTCTGTTGGTTGCAGCAAGAACTATTATTTTTTGTTCTCCTGTATCAACCCCATCAAGCTGTTGTAAAAACTCATTTACCATATCTTTTGTATAACTATCCCCATCTCCGTGATCTCTCGCTGGAAATAAAGTATCTACTTCATCAAGAAAAATTAAGGTTGGTTCATTTGCTCTTGCTTCTTCAAAAAGTGCTTTAACCTTTGGTGCTGATTGCCCAACGTACTCTCCTTTTAACTCTGATAACTTAGGAGCTAAGAAGTATAACTTTTCTTCTGTTGCCATAGCCTTAGCTATCATAGTTTTTCCTGTTCCTGGTGGTCCATACAATAAAATTCCTTTTTCTTTCGATTCTCCATCTTTAAAAGTTCTTATTTTTTTTATCAATTCATCTTTTATTTTTTGATTTAACTCAACATCTTTCCAGTAAATTTTTTCTTTCACTTTTTCTTTAAATTCAAAATGTTCCATTTTTAAATCTTGACCATAATTTTTTATTTTCTTATTAAAAATTCTTATAACTTCTCTTAAACTTGTTTTACTATTTGAAAATGCTAATGCTAAATCATTTATGTTAATATTTCTTAAATTTTTCTTTATAGCTTTCCAAGTTAATCTATATAAAGTTATTTCTATTTCTTCTGTTGAAGCTTTTGGAATTGTTATCATTTCTTTATCATCTAACTTTTCATAATAAGTTTCTTCAAATAATGTCTTATCCTTAGTTGAAATGATTACTAAATGTTTTTTTAATTTCTCTAAATCTTTTATTTTTTTTATCAATTCATTATCTTTTTGATCTTCATAAAATGTAGCAACCCAATCTAAATCTTCTATAAATAAACAAATTTCTTCTCCTACATTATGGTTTCCTTCTAATAAAACACTAATTACTCCAAAAATTTGTTTTGAATTATCAAGAGTAACATCAGGAATTTCTTCTGTATCACTATTTTCTTTTTCATCCATATCAAGTAATCCGATAGAATCTTCATGTTGTGGTGGATTAAAGTCAGTATATTTACTTTCTATAAAAACTAAATTTCCTTTTTTATTTTTATTTTTTTCAAAAAAACTTATTTTTTCTTTTGAAGAGGACACAGAAATAAACCATTTAAATCTATTATTATGTAGGATATAATCTTTAATACTTTCTGTTAAATCAAAATAACCATCTCTAATATCTCTTAAATATAAGTCTTTTAATTCATCTCCTATTAAAAAAATTCTATTTTTACCATATTCTAAATATGATTTTTGTATATCTTCCATTAATCTTTTACATTTTGTATAATCAAATTTTTTTTCATTATCTCTATTTGTTTTATCCACGGTTTATCTCCTTGTTAATTAATCATTATCTCCCCATAGTTTAATTAATTGAGCTATTAATTTATCTTCTTCTTCATTATCTTTATTTTTTTCTAATGTCTTTAAAGTTTCTTTTAAATTTACAATTTTTTTATTTTGTTCTTCTTGTTCAACTTTTTTCTTTTCAATTTGTTTTTCTAAATTTTGAATTTCAGATTGGAGAGCTTTATTTTTCTTATCGTATTCTCCTGAATTTAAATTTTTTAAATCTTTTATTTGCTTTTCTAATTTTTCTCTTTCTTCTATTTTTAATTTAAGATCTTTTTCTTTTTCTTTCATATCTTCTAATTCTTTTTTTAGATTTTCTGTTCTAATACTTTCATCTTTTATACTCTTTATTGTTTCTTTTAAATGTTCAATTTCTTCTTTTGTTTCTGAAAAACAACTATCAATACTTTCAATATAACTTTCTATTCCATTTACAAAAACATTATTTCTATACATAAGTTTATTTAAAATTTTCTTTTCAATTTTAGCATCTGTATTATTATAAATAATATTTTCTAATAATTTTTTAGATAGGGGATACATCACTATTAATTGTTCTAAAAATTTCTCAAACTTCTCTCCTTCTAAAATATCATCATCTAAAAGCTTATTTTTTAATTCTTTTATGTATCCATTATCAAAAAAATAATCACGTATTAGTCCTAAATTAGTGTTATCCTTATTATCAAAAACAAGTTTCTTCAAATCTTTATCTATATTATTTCCTAAAACATCAAGATCTAAAATTAGATCTATAAAATCTTCATATCTCAATTTTGCCATTTTTTCCTCCTACTTAGTTAAAGTTTCTTTTTTATTTTTCTTCTCAGCATTTTTTAATTTTTCTTTAAATACAAGTGATTGACCTTCTTTTATAATATCAGAAATGAGAATTCCCTTTCCTAATAAATTTTTCATTACTTCTGTCATTTTATGTTGACAAGTCCCTGAAACAGATTCTACATGATTAATATCTAAAGAATAATTACCTTCAGTATCTATCCTAGGTTCAAAATCTATAATCTCATCTCCCATTGTTAATTTTATATTTATTCCATCTTGAATTCCATCTTCACTAACAGAAATTTTTATATTATAACCTGCATCTCTTCCAGCTTCTGCTACTCTTTTAGCATATTCTGTCTGTTTTAAAATTCTTTCATACTCTTTATTCAAAATATTTTGCTCTTTAATTAAATCTTCATTAGCTTTTTCTGTTAATAAATAAGCCTCATCAAATTTTTCTTCTTGAAGTAAGCTATTAATCTTATTAAAATTTTTTTCAAAATTTTCTTTTGATACTCCATTTACCTTATAAGTTTCAGCAAATGAATACATGTCTATTAAATCTTCCTTATTTTTTATATAAGATTCTATACTGTTTAAATTATATTCTCTCTGAACTTCACTAAATTCTTTAAATATACTTTCTGCTTTCTCTTTCTTAAAGAGATAAGTATTATATCTATTAGCTAACTCTTCTGTAAAAGTTTCTAAATTTGATTTTAAAAAGTTAAATTTACTTTCTATATTGTTTTTATCAGTTGAAAAAAATTCTTTTTCTAAGCTTTTGTACTTATCTGACATAAATTTTTGAGCAATATTTTTATCAATATTATCAAAAAGTTCTTTTACATAAGCAAATTTATTAGAATTTATTATATTTTTTGTTTTTATTTTAAATTCTTTTTGAATACTTTCAAGATTTCTTAAAATACTTTCTGCTTCAAAAACTCTTTGTGTATTTATTTGCAATTTTCTATTAATTTCTGCTGGTAAAGTATTTAATTTATTATTTTCAGCCCAATATTGATTATTTATACGATTAGCCTCATTATAGTCACTATAACTATCCCAATATGCTCTTTTTGATATCTCTTCTATTTGCTTATTTAAACTTTCAATTTCAGTTTCTATTTTTTCTTTCTTTGAAATTTCATCAAATAAAGTTTCAGGTCTCATTTTCTTAATCTTTGCTTTCTCATTTTCAAACTTTTTAATAACTTCTTCCAATTCTTTTATGTCATCTCTATTTTTTATTTCAGAATCTATATCTAAAGACATTTCGTCAGCTATATTTTGTATTTTTTCTAAATTAAAAATAGAATTTTTATTTTTATTGATATTGCTATTTATATTATTATTAAGATTTCTATTAAGTTCTTGTCTCAACTGTCTTCCATTTGCTAAAACTTGGCTTACAGTAGCTCTACTATATCCACTCACTTATTTCCACCCTCCATTTTTTATTTTCTTGCTCTTTCTTTTTTATCGACACTTTTGGAAATTGATTTTCTATCTTTATATATTACTGAACTTCCATTTTTTAAAATATCTGCTATGAATATTCCATTTGCTTGTAAAGCATTTTTCATATTTTCCATTGTATTTCCACAAGTTCCAGAAACAGATTCTGTATGATCTATATCCAATGAAAAATTACCATTATTATCTACTCTTGGTTCAAATTCTATAATCTCATCTCCCATTGTTAATTTTATGTTTATTCCATCTTGTATTCCATCTTCACTTGCTGAAATTTTTACATTATACCCTAAATCTTTACCAGTTTCTGCGACCTTTTTACTATATTCTACTTGTTTAATTATTCTTTCATATTCTTTATTTAAAGTAATTTGTTCTGAAAGTAAAATTTCAATAGTTTGTTCTGTTAAAGAATATGCTAAGTCAAAATCTTCTTTCCCTATTAAAGTCTTTATTTTTCTTAAACTTTCTTCAAATTTTTCTCTTGATACTCCATTCACCTTATAAGTTTCAGCAAATGTATACATGTCCATAAAATCAGCTTTATTTTTTATATAAGATTCAATATTACTTAAACTAAAATTATCTCTTAAATTTTCTAAGTCCTCTAATATCTTTTCAGCTTTTCCCTTTTTTAAAATATAAGTATTATATTTTTCAAGTAATTCTTGAGAAAAAACTTCTAATTTTTGCTTAAAATTAGAAAATTTACTTTCAATATTATCTTGATTTAAAGTTTTATACTCTTTCTGTAAATCTATAAATTCATTTGACATAAATTTTTTTGCAATATTTTCATCAATATTTTTAAACATATCTTGTATTAAAGCCATATTATTTGCATTTATTATATTTTTAGTTTTAAGAGCAAATTCTTCTTTTATTTTTTTTATATTTTGATATGTTATTTTAGTATTTAAGAAAATTTCATTATTTTTTTGCATCTTATTTAAAATTTTAGATAATAATAAATTTAGTTGTTTTTTCCCTTCATCATATCTTTTTACTACACTATTGGCTTCTGAATACTCTTCATCACAGTAATCCCACTTATTAGCAATTTTTCTTTCTAACTCTGTTGTTATTCTCTCTAAACTTAAAAATTCATCTTCTATAAGCTTCTTTTTCTTTAATTCTTCTGAAAAATCATCTAATTTTGTATTTAGAATTTTTTCTTTTTCTACTTTTAACCTATTTAAAACAATATTAAGTTCATTTATTGAAACCTCTTCTTTTATTTGAGTATCTATTTGTAAACTTATGTCTTTTATTTCTCTCTCAATATCTTCTAAACTAGAAAAAAGTTCTTTATTTTTTTCTATATTCTGATTAAAAGTATTATTCAAATTTCTATTTATCTCATCTTTGCTTTTTTTACCTAAAGATAGTAAACCACTAACTTCACTACTTTTTCTTCCACTCATTATTTATCCTCCATATCTTTATGTGGTATTCCTATGATAAACATTTCTTTTTCGTTTTTCCAAGTGTATTCTACATTTCTATTTCTTAAATTTTTCATATCTTTCTCATAAGCTTTATATCTATCAGAAAGAAAAATTATATTTTGATTGCTTGAGCCTCTTAAATAATTATTTTCATTTTTCTCTTCAATATATTTCCCATCTATTAAGATATCAATATTATTTAAAATATAGTTTATTGTTTCATCATTTTTCTTTAGTAAGTCCCCATATAAAAAACCAGTAAAGCATATAATATCAAGATTTGCATTTTCTTTTATTTTTTTTATAAGATTTTTTAGAGGAACCATCTGTAAAAATGGTTCCCCTCCAGAAATTGTTATTCCTCTTATATTTTTTTCAGTAAATTCCTTCTCTATTTCTTGATATATATCTTCTACACTTATCCAGTATCCATTTTTATCAAGAGGATGACTATCAGGAGCTATACAATTTTTACAATTATGTTTACAACCTTGTGTCCATATTGCATAACGTAAACCTGGACCTAAAACTCTTACATTTGAAGCTCTGTGATATAAATAAAACTTATTTTTTCCCATCAACTATTCCTTTTAATGGAGAATTTCCATCTTCATCTTTTCTATATGCTGGTGAATACATTGCTACAAATGTTTTGTATATATCTGAACTCTTTCTATCCCTTACTAATGAGCTTAAATATTGTCCTTCAGGTTCAGCATATAAAATTCCCCAAGGTTTATCATTCTCATAAATTTTATTAACTTCTTTAATTATTTCAAAATCTTCATCCATCATAATTTCTTTCTTTTCAGCATAGAATGATGCTATTTTTCTAGCAAGAGCATCTTCATTTATTAAAGAAAATATAATCATAGACTTAGACAATTCTCTATCATTTTTAAATTTTAAATACTCTTCAATTTCTTTAGATTTAGAATTTTTTGCAATAGCTTTTAATAGACCTTCATACGGAGCTTCTATTTTTTCAATAAAATCTTGTAATCTATTTTCTATTTCTTTTCTTTCACTTAGAGTACTTTCCTTGTACTTTTTATTCTCATTTTCTAATATTTCTATTTTTTCTTCTTTTTCTTTTATTGTATTTTCAAGAACAAATATTTTTGACATAACATTATCAAGTTCTTCTTTTAGTTTTGCTTTTTTATCTTCTGAATCACCTAAATCATTTTGCCTAGAACTTAAGTCAACTCTCAAACTTTCTATTCTTTCTTGAGCCTCTTTTAATTCTTGATTTAATTTTCCTATATTTCCTTCTGAATTATCCAAATCATTTTGCTTAGAACTTAAGTCAGTCCTTAAATTTTCTATTGTTTCTTGAGCTTCTTTTAACTCTTGAGTTAACTTTTCTCTTTCATCCTTTGAAATATTTAATTCATTTTCTTTTGAATTTAATTGACTTCTTAGACTTTCTATTGTTTCTTCTGCATCTTTTAACTCTTGAGATACTTTATCCTTTTGTTCTTGTAAATCATTTAATTCATTTTCTTTTGAATTTAATTGTTTTCTTAAGCTTTCTATTGTCTCTTTGGCTTCTTTTAACTCTTGAGATACTTTATCCTTTTGTTCTTGTAAATCATTTA
>FLSK01005107.1_pt1 | contig 17628 bp, 30 predicted proteins | sample 1550541 | NCBI WGS metagenome assembly FLSK01 (sample SAMEA4031773, study PRJEB14383) | metagenome | biome: human; feature: oral; material: saliva | place: Philippines | collected 2014
TATAAGGCGGTCGATATATAAGGCGGTCGATATATAAGGCGGTCGATATATAATATAGCGTTTATTAACGTCGGACTTGTAGTGTTAAATTAGGTTAAGTCATTGAATTTAAAGGGAAAGGTTAAGTTGTTGATTTTAAAGGGAAACTGAAATATACAACCGTCGCAAATGAAAATAAAATGGCAGTTATATGATACGAAATAACGGGCGCGCTGGAGGTAAGACCATGATTTAAAAAAAAAAAAAAAAATAATAATAATAAATAAATATTATTTTATATATTTATCTCCTTATTTTTTTTTGTACGGATTTTTTAACCGTCGATTTTTTTTTTTCGATCTTTGGTTTCAGCTCTTCGAGCAGCCAAAAAAAATTTTTAACAAACTAAAATATCCCCCCTCTTATCCAATTTTCGTTCATTCTCAAACAAACATTTCTTAACACTACCTTTACCCTATCTTAACCATTATATCCCTTGACTTATTCCCCCGTCGTCTATATAATTCGTTCCAACAGTTAAGCAAAGCCAAGCAACATTTAACGGCGCATTTGCTTAGCAGATGGTATAAATGCCATCTTATATTGTAACCTGTTCTTTAAAAATTAGTTTGTCAAAGTAACTCTTGACTTATTATGGGAGTTAGGTTATAATACGAAACATAATAAATCAGACCTTATCTTGCCATAGCCTATAATTGATTAACCCTAATCTATGTGATAAAAGGTGTCATAAATTCCCTTAGTCTTATTGACACGGAATGACTATATATTATAGCGCATGACAAAAATAACCCTTGACTTATTATAAAAGATGGTATAAACCGCGCTTTATAAGTTCGGGCGTTTGCCCTCACTTAAATAATTTTCTAGTTAAATTTTACTTGACAAGCTAAAATAAAGCGGTTATAATAGCAACATATCGTAAAAACACGGTATCCAATCCGTGATGGTTGTTTATAGCCTAACATATAAACTAGTCGGTGCTTTCGGGCATTGATGAACGCTCCTTAACAATTCGGAAAAAACACATCATGCGTATTGAGTACGGTATCAAACCGTCTCGATAGCAAAACAAGACAGACAGCCCGTAAGAGTATTGCGTTGGTATAAAGTGTGGAATGGATGAAATAAGCCTCTTCCCCTGTCTGTTCACAGACCTGCGACCGTAGCAGTGTATGCAAGAAAGCCAGCATGATGGTATAGCGTACTTAGGTTATTGATACAAGCCGTCTTGCTTGACGGCTTCAGTGAGTAACCTATTATCCTAATTATCCTAAAGGAAAGAATCATGAAGAAACATCAAATCCAAGCTATTGCCAAACTCCGCAAACTCTTGACCTCCAAACCGCATAAAGAGTGGGCAATGGGTGTAGCACTTAGCGCGCGTGTACCTGACACATTGCGCTTTTCCGTTTCAGACACGATAGACGATAAAGGCTATGTGGCAAAATTAATCCGTGTGTATGACGCCGTAATCACTGGGGATTGCCGTGAAATCATTGTGCCATTATGCGCTGATACAGCTGAATTTACGTTTGCGTCCATTGGTTTGGGGGAAACCGTCCGAGAATCAGACCCCCGCCTTGCTCGTAACATCAACAGCAAATCGAGAATTGGTAGCAAACAGGCCTGGATTGTCCGGTATGACACGCCTGAATATGGTATGTGGCGCGTGTTGGTAAGCTACGATACCGTGATTGGTACATGGCACGTTACCGACAATGTAGTTTACCTAAGCCGAAAGGCGCGTAAGTATTCAACGACAACCAACCGCCATATTTCCGCCTTTAAAGACTACGTCCAATCTGCCTTAGATATTGAGGGCAAGCGCGCCGTATTCAAATACGCCCAATTTGTAGGCGTGGAAGGCTGCTAATTTATATAGGTCGTTATCAACCAAAGATATACCCGATGGTATCGACATTGAGACAAACTGGGGCGAAATCCAAGCCGTCAAGTAAGACGGCTTCAGTAAGTGGACTACCTTATATACATGAAAGGAAACTATCGTGCTGAAAGAATTAATCCGAAATACAAAACCTGAAATTATCTTATCTGTCAGTGATGACACCCTGACCGATAAGGAAGCGTGGGAACTGCGAGACATTATGATTGAACGCGCTTGTGGTTTCAACCCCCTGCATCATGGATATATTGCTGAGTGAGAATCACGAAGCACCTTGAGAGGATATTTGAAATGAAAATCATCGAAAAACTGATTGACTTGGTAGAAAACACCAAACCGAAATGTACGCTGGGCATCGACACTGAGGTGTATTTCAAAGACGAAGACGGCGTAATTGAATCCTATGGCTGTGAGCTGACATTGTGTTGGTATAACCAAGATTATGAATTGATGGTTACTGCACCCTACTGCACCATTTGCCCCCCATACAAAAACAGCTATGACATTGAAACGTTTGAGTTCGGAGGAAGTGTTTTCGATTGCCAGTATTACATCAACATTAATACGCTGATACCTGCCGAAGAGGAACTACTCGAAGAGGTTATGAAGACGAAATTGTATTGCTACGATGTAGCAACAAATGGCTGTGTGATTGAGCATTACTAAAAGGAAAGTAAAAATGGAATACCCACGCCCAAACGCAACACTTGCTATCTTAGAAACTGAACCCTATGGCAATGAATATCCATGTGAGCTGGCCGTTCACTGGCCGACCCGTGGCATTGAAGCCGTTGTCTGCGGTTACATTGAAGCCGACCAAGATGGTAATTTTGATTTGAACACTTTTACCTATGGGCGAAGTCTGTCTGATAGCCGTCTGTCCGATAATGACGACTGGCACGCCGACTGGGGAATGGCAATCAGTATCCCCGACGGCGTGGACTATACCGCCGATGATGTGGGCAAGACCATGACCACCATCATGCACCGATTGAAAACTGCAAGAATTGAAAGGGCATAAGGTAAACCAACATGAATAAACTAATCGAGTTCCTGCATGACCCTGAAGCCAAAGGCTTTATTCTTGGTAACAACGGCTTCCGCGCCGAACGTCTGACTCCCGCCTTTGTCGGTATATGGTACGAGGGCAAAGTGATTTGTAAGATTGAGGCCGACTTCATTCAACATACCGTGGAAGTATTACCGCCTGATAGTGCCGATGTATGCGACCGCCTGACCGAGCTATTGCATCTGCTGGGTATGCCGAGCCTGCATGTCAAATGGTTTGGTAAACGTGCATACATTCAACGTAGGCGAGACGGCCTGCTTGTGGCTGAATACGCCCTGCGTGAACCCTATACTTTGAAAGTAACCATATGAAAAAAGAACTGGTTATCTACCGCGATTTACTGACGGCTTACAAAGCGGTTAAAGCTACATACAAAGACGATGGAGTACCGAATAAATCAGTTTGGCGCATGGCACAACGTGTTATTTTAAACGCGCAAGAGGCATTGGGTGTAGCTGTGGTATCGCAGTTGCAAGAGCGTGCAATGATTAAAGCAGGTATTAACCCAAGTGAACCAGTGGAATACACTAACTTTGATTGGGATAACCCCCAAAATTGGAGTGCATAGAATGAAAACCAAAGAGATGACAGAAGTCCGCGCCAGTGTGGGCTTTCCAACCCTGACACCACCGAACACGCTAGCCACCTGATGGAAAAGATTAAACAAGCTATGAAAGACTATATCTAAAATGAAACCTGAAATCTTTAACGAAGTAGAAGCACAACTGATTAATGCCTTTGCCGATGGTATCTTGGACGATGTGTCCACTGCGGATATGCACGACACCGTGTACAACCAAGACCACACCTACATTTACACTGCCGACGCGAAGCGCGACCTTGAACAGATTGGTACGTTCAACGCTATCCGCACCGTGATTGACTACGAGCAAGATAGCTTCGGGCCAACTACCCCTGCCGAGAATTACGGCAACCCATGCTGGGTTGCTGACATGGTGGTCTATATCTTGGGCGAAGCCCTGATTTACCATGTGTTCGGCGATGATGAGGACTTCCAAACCGACAGCGACATCACGCCTGAAATTGCCCAACGGTATGCCAAGCTGTTGGACGAAGCACTGACCGCCGAGCCTGACTTGGTAGCCCACCTGTGGCAAAAACTGTAAGAGAGGAAACCACAATGGCTGAATCAATCAAGGCCGTGAGCCAAGTGACAGGAATCAGTGTGTATAAGCTGAAGAAGATGTTGGCACAAGGCGACATTGCACAAATCACGGTAGCCGATGTGTTTGAAGCCCAACGCCGTGAGTCCATGCGCAATGCACGGCTGACGGCTGGCGAGGTGGTAGCCTACCTGCGCCATGACGAGGGCGCGTATCGCGAAGCCTTAGCGTGTGGCGCAATCATGCCACTGGTTGATGGTAACTTCGTGGGCGATGACGTGGTAAACCTGACACCGCACCGACACGCCCTGCTACCACCACACCCTGCCTATACACCGACACGCCCTGAACCGAACTTGCCGATAGTGTGGAATCCTGTTTCACCGATGGCGAAAGCCAAATTCGAGCAAGCATTTGAAACCCGACTGCGACAGTCTGAGTTTTGGACACATGACGGTAACGCGTTCTACGTACCCGATGGTATCTACTGCCAGTCTAAAGTGCGCGGAATCATCAAGACCATGCGAGCCAGCCGACTGGCTAACGCCCCACTGTATGCACCCGACGTGGTTGCTACACCCACAGGGCAAGCCGAGCGCATCAAGGTGCAAGGGTTCACAACCCCTCGCGCAACAGTGGTTAACCTGTCCGTGATGGACGACTACGCCGTGTGGGCGCACTCACACGGCGTGTACAACGCACCGGAGGCTTGGGATAAAGCCCTGCAACGAGCCGTCAACGCATTAGGCATGGCGTTGGCAATGTCCCCTACCGAGACCATAGATAATGTGTTGGATTGCCTCGCAGGCTGGCTTGACACCGCTGTGTAAAACATATTGACACACGAGAGAATCTCTCGTAATATTAGATTAAACCTTAACGGAGTAAAACAAATGGTAACTACAAAATTAGACCTGCAAAACCCTAGCACCACCATGCGCTTGGGCGACGAAGCGCGTAAGAACTACGAGCAATTCATTACCAATATTAATGACGACCTGTACGAACAACTGGCCGAGTGTATCCGTGCTTCTTCTTCGCAAGGTGCGCATGGTATTGACATGTACTACTATGACGCGATTGAAGATGTTGCGCGTGAGGGGTTAGCCTATTTGGGAAAACCCGAAGCTATGTATAGCGATGGTTTAGCCCCATTCCACATCAACATAGTCAAGCTGATTGACGTGGAGGCACTGGCTAAACGGTTGGAGTGCGAGGAATTGACGGTAATGTGGTTCCGCCACGAAGTTTACGGCGACGTTATCGACAACGTAACATGGATTAATGCAGAGGAGTAAAACAAATGGTTGCTTTGACTAAAGCATTAGACCTGCAATCCCCAATTACCACTGAAACCCCTGCTGAACGCGCACGACAAGCGGTTGCCAAGTTCCGCGCCCAATGCCTTGACAATGTGTACCGTGCTTTGTTGTCTATTATCGAAACCGAGTCTGCGAAAGGCGCGGTTGGTCTCGACCTGTACCGCTACGAGGATAGTAGTTGCGCCTATGTTGAACAGAAGTCTAACGCCACTCGTTATATTAACAGTCGTGTGATTGTGCATATCAATATTGCCCCACTGATTGACTATGAAACATTGGTAAAACGCTTGGAATCCGATGGCTTCGTTGTTGGTACTATGGGCAGTGGCGATTACGGTACGATTATTGATTTCATCGATTGGGAATAAAATATGACAGCAAAAGTAGATACATCACTTACCACTCATGCGGAGTTTCAAGAGCGTGTTACCAAAAGCCGACCAGCGGTTACTAATATGCTTTGGCGAATGGTGCTGGAAAAGATGAATATCGTAGCCGCGAACGGTGGTAATGGTGTCAGACTTGTATGGCAATCCATGAGCAGTGATAAACTGCTGACCCTAGTCACGGTAGATGTGGATTATCCAGCATTGTTTATCTACGACGCATGGCAGTATGACACTGAATTATTTACGCGACTCGTTGCCGACGCGGGCTTCCCGCATTTATGCAGAGATATTACTGCTGGGCAAAGTGCCGTTACGTTTATCGGCTGGAACGCAACCAAAGAAAAGGATTAAGCCATGATTGATGAAAATGTAGAAAGCCGTTACGCCAAAATCATGGCGGTAAAAGAAGTGTTCAGCACCCACCCATACTGGCACACCAGCAACTACCCTTATCTGCATGAGAACGTCTTGGCTGATTGGTTTGATGTGGTAGTCAACGACCAACCTCCGCCGCCAAGTGTCCGTGCAATGTGCGAGACCATTCACGATGAGACCGATGGTGTGTCGGCCTACGACCTCGAAGATGCCCTCGATACTGACGGCGATATGATGTACACCCTGACCGAGCAGTATGATTTTTGCAATCCGTATCTGACCCTCGAGCAGAAGTACCGCGAGTTTGAAACCGACCTGACAGCCTTTGTTAAATATATGAAAGAGCAATCATGAAATACGCAATCCGAACTATCCTCGCCGTTGCCGCTATCGGTGGTGGCGTGTACGCCATGAGCAGTAACAGTGGTATGACCGACCACCAATGCGCCCAACGAGTCGCCGAACTTGAGAACCAAGTGGTGGTGTACGAGCAAGCCCAAGTGATTGAAGAGCAGTACGACAAGCTCGATGCGATGGAGCGTGTGCGTGGCGATGCGGAGGCCAGCCGATGAAAACCTATGTACTGGTAGTGTCTGCCGGACTTAGCATTTGTAGTGAGGATATGGCATCCCTGATTGGTAAACGATACCGCACCACATCTGCTATGGGTGAAGCAGTCGGGCAGATACTTGGCATTGCTGATGGTTGGTGGCTGTATTCAGCGGAAGATTTTTGTGAGAAGTGGAACACTTTTCCTTTCGGACACGGTGTTCCAAGTCCTGACAACTCCTACATCGCAATCATTGAGGTGGAACATGACGAGTAACACACCTGAAACTTATGCCGACCTGCTCAAGGCACGGGGCGATGTCCCCATCTCGGTACTGCGCCAACTCAAGGCGCAAATCGACAGCCTGCTGGCACTGGTCGATACCCTCGACGTGGATATGCAACTGACCCCTGCGCCTGACGATGCGACGGCGGCCATTGCCAACGCCTTACGCGCCCGATACCCTGACTTCGCCGACAAGAGCGACGCAGATGTGCTGGCCTACTTCAATGTACAGGTAGGTGCATGATGGGTATCGAAGCCATACCACTGGGTGTGCGGACAGTGAAGCCGAGCCGGAGCAGTACCACGCCGGAGAGCGCGGTCGTCCATGCTGTGAAGCAGTGGGCTAAAGACAAACCCGATGTATACATCGTCCGTGTGGTACAAGCCGGCGAGGTGGGCGTGCCTGACTTCCTGCTGTGTGTCTGCGGACGGTTCGTCGGTGTCGAGTGCAAGGCCAAAGGTCAAGCACCACGCACCAACCAACGCCTGCAACTGGGGCGCATCACTGCCGCCGGTGGCTTCGCCCTGTGGGGCGATGCCGACACCCTTATCCCTGAACTCGATATTATTTACCAAAGGTTGAAGAAATGATTAATGCAACAGAACTGCGCGACTTGATGCTGTTTTATAAGGAAAACCAATCCTTATGCAAAGTCGCCGAGCGTAGTATTGTAGAAAGTGCGCTCGCTGGCGAGACCTCGTGCATAATCAATGGTATCGCTATGAAACTCGGTACACCAATGAAACACTATTTTGAATCCCACGATTACACAGTACAAGTAACTGATGCAGACGAGATGTACTGTGTCGATTTAATCGTGAGTTGGGAGTAAGAAAATGAGTAGCCAAGACGCGCTGAACCAAGCCATGAACAGTTTGCTTGATGTATTGCACCTGCATCCTGATGGCGTTGACATGGCCATCGACACGGTAATCGAAGTCCTGACCACGCTAACCGCGACATCCGACTACCCCGAAGAAACCCTAGAAGCGGTTAAGCGACGCGCCGAAGCAATCCGCGAAGCCGTGAAGAACAACCCTTTACCTGAGCTACCCGACCCATGCAAACAGCCAGCTCACTGACCGCCAAACGCAAAGAGGCGAAACTGCAAAAGCAAGCCGAGCGATTGGTAAAACGTACCCAGCGTGAGACACGCGCCAGCTTCAAGACCGACCGCAACCGAGACAATAAGGTGCTGAATGGTAGGAAGATGTACTGCAAGAAGATGATGGACGCGTCCCTTATCGACCGCGACACCCTGTACACCTACCTGTCAGAGATGTGGTTGCGACTGGGCGATATGCCCTACATGACCGACCCCAGCACCCTGACGTTCTTCACTCGCGCCCTGAATGCCTACCACATTCTCGCCCGTATGTACGCCCAGCCCAACATGGGCAAGACGGTTGAGTTGTGCAAGGTGGCCTACTCTGCATTGGTAACGTGGCTCACTGACTTCGACGAACTGGAGAGTCCGCAACGCCGACGCGAGGTGCTGTCGCCCCTGTACACAGTCTGCCTGTGTAACGCTGACAGCTACGAGCATATCAGCCAGCACCTGTTCGAGTACCTGACGAACTACACCCGCGCCCAGCAGGTATGCAAGAAGATATGTATCACGGTCACCGTGCGCCAAGCGTTGCTCGATGAGTTCGTCGCAGTGGTAAATGGTAAGGACGTGCGTCAAGCGGCTAAGGCTTCCGGTCTGCCGTACAACGAGTTCCGAACCGACCTCATCGTGTGGGCTAACCACCTGTACGACATTCACACCCTCGTCCCCAACTCGCCACCGGCGAGCCGACCGCGCGCTGTCCCTGAAGTCCGTGTGGATTGGTTGCAGATTCTACTGGCGGACAACTTCAAGTTCCTGCGTGGTATCCTGCTCGATGCAGAGGGCGAACTGCGTACCCTTGAGAACAAGACCGGCCTGTCGGTGTTCGACTGGGCGGCGCATGAATCCAAAATCTTAGGAGTGAAATTATGAGTAAGTATTTCTTGACCCCACTGGCATTGATTATCTTCGCCCCTGCCGGCCTGTTGTGGTTGGTGGCGGAAGTCATCTACCTTATAGCGTTTGCACTCAAGTTGGTTTGTTCCCTTGTTGCCACCGTAGCGATGGCAGTCGCCGCCCTTGTGGATAAGGACACACGCGAAGTAATGTACGGTGCAGGTTTGGTATTCACGACCAAGTATCTTATAGAGCAGGAAATCTCCGACCAATGGAAAGCCCTGCGCTTATCCTCCGGCTTACTTTGGAGTAAAGAATGATGGCCTACATTGTTGCCCCTATCGCTTATCTGTGTCTGATTGCGCTGTTGGTAGCCTACTCTGTATGGGACGGCCTTGTCCTCCTGCTGTTCGCCCTCCGCGCACTCATTGAGCTATGTGTGCTGGTGGTAAGCGTAATGCTCGCCTCTACCGATGTGTCCCTGCGCCGTATGTCCAACAATGCCGACCATACAGTGTGGGGTGTTGCCAAGTATGAGTACCGCAAGATGGTTGGTATCCTGCGTCGAGACCTGCTCGCCACGCTCATGACCCCTAAACTTGTTATGGAATTAACGCGATGAAGAACTATTCTAAGTGGAGTTCCCCACGCCACCCATACCAAGTAGGCGTGGCGGCTTTCGGTACAGTAGCCCGTACAGTCCATGCTAAGACCGCGCCCTGCAATCCGTTTAGCGAACGCTTGCTGTATGAGTTGGCAAGTGCCGTGTCCAAAGCCTCGCCCGTATGTTTAGGCGAGACCCGTCCCACCGTCTATGTTATCGACAAGGGCGACACCCTCTTGATAAAAGTTAATGCCTATGCGGTCAACCTCAACAAATACAAATTCCATAGCGTAGCAGCGGACATTATCCCTATCATGTTGCGATTGCGCCGATTCCAACTTGGTTGGCGACAGCAGCATCGTAACCGCCTTATACTTAAATCGCGTTGCGCGAGCGCGGAATTGGACAGATACCGCTGGAGTAACGAGCCTATGTATGTGGCTGCGGCCATTGGTTACATGATTGGGCAGGGGCGTGGGGCTGAACTTCCACCGCCTGCCGCACTGGTCGAGATTGACAGTGCAAAAACCATGTTTAGTGAGGCTTCAGTACGCCGCGTTATGGCCTTGCCCAACCACCTCCAACCCCTTTTCACTATGGAACTACGATGAATTACTTAACCCTCGATTTCGAGACTTACTACGACAAAGAAATCAACCTCAAGAAGATGCCGACGCAAGCCTACGTCATGCACCCGCAGATGGAAGTGTTGATGGTCTCTGCCAAGTTCAACGAAGACCCTGTGCAGGTTATTGACGGCGAGCAAATCCCTGCGTTCTTCGCTACGGTCGATTGGTCTAATACTGCGGTCATCGCGCATAACGCCGTGTTCGACGGCAGTATCCTGTACTGGCGGTATGGTGTGCGCCCTGCGATGTTGATTGATACCATGAGTATGGCTCAAGCATTAGGCGTTCCGACCATTGCCGGTAGTGCCAGCCTCGCCACCTGTATCCGCTTGTTGCAAGAAGCAGGGTACGCCGTACCGCCTAAAGGCACAGAGGTGCTGGACGCATTGGGCAAACGCCGTGCCGACTTCACGCCGCAACAGTGGGCAGCCTACCGCGAGTATTGCAAGAACGATACCGACATCACATGGTTCTTGTTCAAAGTACTGCGCCAGTACCTGACGGACGAGGAGATGCGCTTCCAAGACATCATCCTGCGCTGCTACACCGAGCCACGCTTGACCGTTGATATTCCTACGGTCGAGTACGAGCTTAACCGTTGCCGTACCTACAAGGCCGAGCGGTTGGCAGAGGTGTGCAAGATGTTCGGTACAACCCAAGACAACCTGTCTGCGCTTTTGCGCAGTAACGACAAGTTCGCCGAAGTCCTGCGCAGTATCGGTGGTGTGACCGAAGAGGAAGCCGAGCAAGGCAAGAGTGGTACGTTTATTATCCCGACCAAAGTATCTGAAAAAACCGGCAAGACCACATGGGCGTTCGGTAAGACCGACGTGGCGTTCAAAGAGTTATGCGAGCATGACGACCCCAAGATTCAGGCAGTCTGCCAAGCGCGACTGGCGGCTAAGTCCAGTATCGACGAGACCCGATGCCTCAAGTTCCTTGAGTATGGCAGCTACGGTTTCCTCCCGATGGGCTACAAGATTGGTGGAGCGCATACGAATAGGCTTTCGGGGGGTGCTGCCTCAAGCGCGAACATGCAGAACCTACCAAGCGGACGGCGGGAGGGACAGAGCGACCTGTTGCGTCGTAGTATTATTGCACAAGGAAATAGTGTCATAGTAAACTATGACGCAAGTCAGATTGAATGCCGCGTGTTGGCCTATGTCGCAAATCAAACCGACGTGCTTGGGGTGTTCGCCTCCGGCGGCGACGTGTACTCATTCGCTGCGTCCAAGATTCATGATATCCCCTACCAAGAGATTGTTGATGGCCGTAAGAGTAGCGACCCTGAGACCGCACACAAGTACGGCATGATGCGTCAATACGGCAAGACCGCCACCCTCGCTTTGGGCTACGGTCAAGGTGCGCAAGGATTCCAAAAGTACGCGCTCGTCAATACCGGTATCAACATGACGATGGACGAGTCAGCTACCACTGTCCGCGCGTGGCGCGATGCCAACAGTTTCATCACGGGCTTTTGGCGTATGTGCGACCAAGCACTCGCTACGATGGTAGCAGGTGGGCAGATGTACTTCGGCGGGCCGGACGGTAAGCTGTTCTTCGCCGATGGCAACCGCTATATCTTCGGGCGCAAGGTGGCGGGTATCCGTATGCCGAACGGCTTATGGTTGAACTACCCGAACCTTAGTGCCGATTTCACAAACCCACGCCGTCCGCAATACTTCTACGACAAATGTGGGTATAACGGAAAACCATTGCAGACTAAGGTGTATTCGGGTTTAGTCGCTGAGAACCTCACGCAAGCACTCGCGTTCGCCATTATGAAAACGCAAGCCATATGGATTTCCCAGTATTACCCCATCGTGATGAACACACATGATGAATGGTGTATCGTCGTACCACGCGACCAAGCAGAGGTTGCAGCGGCGTATATGCACCGATGTATGTGTACTGCACCTGACTATGCCAAAGGCTTGCCCCTCGCGTCGGAGGGTGGCTGGGCGCAGAGTTACGGCGCAGTCGATGACGACTGGTCTAAGCGTCCGAACAACCCCGACCGCAAACATATTTTCAACCCCCAAACTGGAGAAATCCTATGACAGCCCAACGAACTAAAGACTGGAACGAGTTTGCCGCTAAGGTGGCAGACCATATCGAGAACTACACCGTACCGCAGTACGGCGACGCACCCAATGACAACGTAGAGTCGTGGTCGGCAGCAGACTGTATCGCGCAAGTTCAGAAGTACGCCGCGCGTTTTGGTACAAACCAACGCGCCGGTCAAGAAGAACTCGACCTCATGAAGATTGCCCACTATGCGCAACTGGCTATGGGTAAGCTGAAACAAAAACCTTTCGACGACGAAACTGCTATCGAGTACCTGCGGGCAGGCAAGGCCGTGCGCTGGATAAGTAACACCAACATGGTCGTCCTCGCTGTTGTCGGCGGTAATGCATTATCCCGATTCATCAATACCAACTATGGTACGGGCGACGATGAAGTTAATATGCCTATTGCGAACCAGTATCTTGTTGCTTACGCTGACTCCGGCGTAGAGTTGTCCGTATACCTGCCTACTTCGTTAGGCGAGTGGGTACTCGCCTCAGAGGACGAAGTACGCGCGGTGCTTTCTAGCGGTAGCAAGCGGTTAGGAGCGAGCCATGCCCCGCGTTAACCAATCAGACCTTATCATGCGCCTCGCGCTGGAGTTCGAGCTGCCCGTATCTCACGCCAAGAAGATGGTAGATTTCCTCGTCGAGCAAATGTCGGAGGAATTGATTAAGGGCAATCCGGTGGCGGTGCACAACTTCGGTACGTTCCATCGTGCGGAGACATTCAGCAAACCGACGGGCAACTTCGGTAAGGGTGGTATCGCCCACTACAAACCACGCGTCCGTTTGGTAACGTCCCTCAAACTGCGCCGACGGTTGTAAAGTAGTTGCAACACGAGAGAATCCTGCGTATAATAGCGCAGGATTTTTATTTCTAGGAACAGACATGAGCAAGCATAAGGTATTAAGTTACAGTGCCATCTCTCAATTTGAACACTGCCCTTTGCAGTACAAGGTGGTTAAGCTCGACAAGCTGTACCCATACGAACAATCAGAAGAAGCCAAGTGGGGGGACTACGTTCACAAATGTTTAGAAGACGCAATCATGCAAGGCGCACCGTTGCCAAACAACGTATCGCAATATCAACCATTAGTAACCGCCGTCGAAACGCGCCGCGCCAACGGGTGGGAAGTCGATTGTGAGCGCACGTTCGCAATCCATAACGATTACACCGCAGAGTTCACAACCGACCGAGACGTGTGGTGGTCTCCACGCAACGCGCTCGCCGGTAAGATTGACGTGTTGATGGTATCGCCCGACAAGGACGAGGCCGTCATCGTTGACTGGAAAACCAATAAGTCTGCCAAGTATGCAGACCAAAAGCAGATTGACCTGTATGCGTTGTGTGTGATGTTGGCTATCCCGACCGTGACTAAGGTCACTGGTTGCCTCATGTTCGTCTGCGACGACTACAAGATGGTACGCGCTACCTACACCCGCGCTGACATCGACCGTCTCAAGGAGGAATGGCGTTGGAAAATCAACCGCGTCATCCTTGCCATCGTAAACGACAACTTCCCAGCAGGCGAGGCCACACCGCTGTGTGGTTGGTGTCCGCACAGTGAGTGCGACAACTGGCAACAAGGGCAGGACTACCTTGCCCGAAGAAAGAAACGTAGATGACTAATATGTATTTCCCGAACGTGCATGAGCGCGTTCTACGCATTAAGACCACAGACATTGCTGCCGTTACCGCAGCGATTCCCGATGCGCGTCCGGTGGAATACCACCCTGACGGCACGGTGTGGGTCGATGTCGATTGGACATTCGACAACATGACCAAGCTCTCGCTCGCCGGTCAACCGGCGGTGAGTACCATCTTCGATGGTTACGCTTTCAGTGGTCGCAACCGTCCGTACTACCACCAACTCCGTATCGCGGAGTTCCTGTCCCGCAACCCACGCGCGTATTGCTTCGCGGGCATGGGGACTGGCAAGACCCGTAGTGCGTGTTGGGCAATGGACTACCTCATGTCCATTGGTGTCATCGGTAGGGTGTTGGTGGTCTGCCCTAAGTCGTTGATGTACTCCGCATGGGTGGACGACATCATGGCAACCTGTATCGGGCGCGGACACTGCGTCCTGTATGGCGACAGCAAGCGACGCAAAGAGCTGGCACGGCGCGACAACACCGAGATAGACATCATCAACTTCGACGGCGTGGAGATTATCTCCGACACACTGGCGGTCAACAATTACGACCTGATTATCATCGACGAGAGTACCGCGTACAAAGACCCATCGACCAAACGTTGGAAAGCGTTGGCAAAGTTGATTACCCCGCAGACAAGAGTGTGGGCGTTGACCGGCACACCGACGCCGCAAGGCGCGATGGACGCGTTCGGACAAGGCAAGCTGGTAAACCCAAGCCGTATGCCACGCACCAAGACCGCCTACCGAGACATGGTACAGTACAAGGTCAGCACCTTTATATGGCGCGACAAGCGCGGATGGCAGGATACCGTTAATCATCTTTTACAACCGTCCATCTATATCCGCAAGGCGGACTGCCTCGACCTGCCGCCGGTAACGCGCAGCTACCTCAACGTAGGGTTGAGCAAGGCGCAGACCCTCGCCGTCAAAGCTATGGTTGACGACATGGTTGCCAACTTCGACACAGGCCATCAAGCCGTCGCCGCTAACGCCGCCGTGCTGCACGGCAAGCTGCGGCAGATATACGCAGGTGCTATCTACGCCGACGACGGTACAGCTATGGCATTGGATAATAGGTCGCGCATCGAAGCTACCATCGACCTCATACGTCAAGCCCGCGAGTCGGGCGACGACAGCGTGGCAGAGGGCAGACCGCACAGCAAGGCATTGGTGTTCGTACCATTCAAGCACGTCATGACGGTACTGGAAGATGCCCTGCGTAAGCACTTCGATGTGGCGGTCATATCGGGCGACACCAGCGTCCACGAGCGCAAGCGCATCTTGGATAACTTCCAGCAATCAGCGACACCGGAGGTCATACTGGCTATCCCCGAAGCGTTCTCGCACGGCGTGACGGCCACCGCCGCCAGCCTCACAGTGTGGTACGCGCCGCCCAGCCGGACAGAGACATACCTACAAGCCTGCGAGCGCATGGACAGACCATCGCAAACGCAGCACATGAACATTGTCCACCTTTACGGGGACAAGAGGGAGCGCGAGATGTACCAGCATCTTGCAGATAATAAGCAGAATCAGGAAACTCTACTTCAACTTTATTACGATACGCTTGGTATCAAGAAAGGTCAGTCATGAAAACAGTAGTCTTTCCCGATGTCGGATACACTCCGGCGAACTTGCGCTTGTTGCTCAAGCGTACCCACATTACCCAACGCCGCGCCGCCGCCATGTTGGGGGTCAACGAACGCACCGTGAACAGTTGGTGCGCACCGATTGACAGGGCGCAGCACACCGATATGCCCTCGAAGAAGTGGGCAGAGTTACAAAAAATTTTAGAAACAGGGTTGAAACACGAGAGAATATCTCGTACAATAGACCCACAACAATAAGGATTGCAGATATGGACTTATCACAATATACCGAATCGCAACTTGCCGAGTGGTATATCAACAACCGCAACTGGCTCTCCGACCGCAAGGCCGACTACGAAGCCTTGATTGCCGACGTTGAGAAAACCCAAGACGACTTGGAAATCGAAATGCAAAAGCGGTTGAATGCCGCAGATGCTACCAGCTTCCGCACAAAAGGCGGCACTATCGTGGCCTCCGACCGCGTTACCTACAACGTGGAAGACAGAGCGGCGTTTGGTAACTTCATCATTACCAGCGGTGCATGGGAAGCCACGCAGTTGCGGGCTTCTAAGGATTTCATCGAGGATTACATCCGCGAGAACAACGGCCAGTTGCCAGCAGGTGTGGCAGCGTACACCAAGAAAACCATCTCGGTTAAGAAACCAACTAAATAAGGAACATGAAAATGACAAATCTCCCAGCCAACACCCAACAAGGTGGTCTGATTCTCGGCGGTCAAATGCCCGCCTATATGCAAGAGCTTGCCGCGCAATCCTCTATGGGTTCGTTCGGCGACGGCTTCTCCGGCAGCCGCCGTGTCCAACTGAAAGGCGGGCAAATCAACTTCTTGGCAGAAGATGGTAAACCAATGGGTACGGTACAGAACTCTGACGGTACGATTACTGCGTTCCCCCAATATACCAACAATGCCGAAATCATCATCTTGGGTATCGCACCGGAGGGCAACACCTCTTACCGCACACTGTACCTTACCCAGTATAAAGATGGCGATACATTGCCACCTGATTGTTGGTCTGCCGATGGTATCCACCCGTCACCTAAATCGTTCGCCAAGCAGTCCGCCGACTGCGCGTCATGCCCTAAGAACGTAGCCGGTACATCATCAACCGGTAAGGGTAAAGCCTGTGGCTCACGCAAACGCTTGGTGGTGGTATTTGCCAACGACCCTGAAATGCGCCTGTTCAGCATGGACTTGTCCTCAACCGCACTGTTCGGTAAGTCCGCTCGTGAGGCGGAGGGTTATCTCACACTGTCCGACTACGCCAAGATGTTGAAACAAGGCGGCGCAATTTGGGAGGGTGTCGTGACCGAAGTATGCTTCAGTGAGGGCGCGAATATCGGTGTACGCTTCAAGGCCAAAGCCTATGTTGAGTACAACAAACTGCAACAACTGTTGCAACTTGGTAAAACCACCGAGTCCGCCGAGATTCTTACCATCGACTTCCCCGAACGTAAGACCGACGACGAAGCACCTGCGGCACAAGCCTACGTTGCCACCGACCCTAAAGCCGTTATGCTGGCTAACCCAGCGTTCCAAACCACACTTGCACACCTGCGTGACTGGGCGCAACACCCATCCGTAACAATCGAAACCATCCGCGCCGAAGCCGCCAAGTACGGCGTAGCCCTGTAAAGAAAAGGAAACTACAATGAATCAATTAACCATGTCAGACATCCAGTTCAACTTCAGCAACGTAACCATCGCGTTACAGATTGGTAATGATGGAAAAGCCCAACTCACATTCACACCAACCCAAACCACAGAACTCTATGCAAACACTGTGCAGCCTGCTTCTGAACCTGCCGTTTCTCCTGCTGCTGGCAGTACCACTGGTGTTCGCGGCAACGATGGCACTGCTGTTCCTCATACCACTACTGTCAATACTGTGGATGCTCCTGTATCCGCTGTGGCCGCTCCTCCTGCCCCTGCTGCTCCTATGGTTGATATTGAGCCTGCGCCGCAAGTAACGTTGACCCCTCCGCCTGCTGCCGCTCCTGCCGCTCCTGCCGCTCCTGCCGCTCCTGCCGCTCCTGCCGCTCCTGCCGCTCCTGCCGCTCCTGCCGCTCCTGCCGCTCCTGCCGCTCCTGCCG
>FLSK01376813.1_pt1 | contig 17590 bp, 10 predicted proteins | sample 1550541 | NCBI WGS metagenome assembly FLSK01 (sample SAMEA4031773, study PRJEB14383) | metagenome | biome: human; feature: oral; material: saliva | place: Philippines | collected 2014
TGCACACCATTCTCACTCTTCAAGTAGCCATAAGCATATTCTCCACCCTCGAACTTCATTGTCACACTCTTAATACCAGCCTCATCGCCTTCCTGTATATCAGAGATAGTAACTCTATATCCCTGTGCTTCGCCCCAACGCATATACATACGCATCAGCATAGAAGCCCAGTCTTGACTCTCCGTACCGCCCGCTCCAGAGTTAATTTTCATCACACACTCCATCGGATCCTCCTCCTGACGTAGCATATTCTTAAGCTCTAATCCTTCGATTACCTTAAGAACCTTAGCGTATGCGGTATCAACTTCCTCCTCAGTGACAAGTTCATCTTTATAGAAATCGAACGCCAACTGTACTTCATCAGCCAACGCACGTGCCTTATCATAGTCTTTAACCCATTTCTCAATATCCTTAACTTTCTTCATCTGTTCCTGTGCACGAGCTGGGTCATCCCAAAAATCTGGGGCTTGTGTACGGAGTTGTTCCTCCTCAAACTCTATTCGTTTCTTGTCAATATCAAGGTAACGGTGCAACGCTTCAGTGCGTTCTTGGATATCTTTTAGCTGATCTGCTGTTATCATCTTTATTCTTTTATCGTTGGAATGGGGTTAGGAGAACTGGTAGAACGAGTAAGACTATCAAAAATAGCAAGCCGAGTGAAACTTTTAAAGCTGATAAAACACAGCCTAATTCTTCTTAACAACTAACCTGCCTACACGTCAACTCGTCAACTCATCAACTCATTTACTTCCCTACTCCTCGTACATCTTTTCTATCACATCATGATAGCGGCGGTTTACAACCGAACGCTTTAGCTTCAACGTATTCGTTAGCTCTCCGTTCTCCATTGAGAAATGGTGAGCGAGAAGGGTGAAACGTTTAATCTTCTCGTATGACGCCAAACGCTGCTGTAAGGTTTCGATACGCTCACGCATCATCTCGTTTACACGCTTATCTTGGCATAACTCCTCACGATCTTTGAACTCTATGTGATTCTCTCTTGCCCACTCTTCCAATACAGAATACTCTGGAACAATCAGAGCAGAAACAAACTTACGCTGGTCAGCAATCACTGAAACCTGCTCAATAAACTTATCTACTAACAGCATCGCCTCCACCATCTGTGGTGCAATATACTTACCATTAGAAGTCTTGAAGAGGTCCTTGATACGCTCTTTTAAGAATAACTCACCATCCTTCATATAACCGGCATCACCAGTATGGAAGTAACCATCCTTATCAAATGCCTCTGCATTAGTAGTATCACGACGGAAGTAACCTGGCATAATCGTTGGACCTTTCAGCATTACTTCACCCTCATCACTAATCTTTATATCAATACCCTCAAGCGGTCTACCCACAGAACCAACGGTATAAGGCTGTCCTACATGGTCACAGGTAACGGTTGCCAAGCTCTCAGTCAAGCCATAACCAACAATCATGTTAATACCGATGCTATGTACAAACTCCTCTACCTCTGGAGAAACATAGGCTCCAGCTGTTGGGAAGAGATGTGGATTTTCCAAGCCTAACTGTTTGCGAACGAGACTCAAAACAGTCTTATTAACAAACTTATACTCCATCTCCAACGTCAAAGGAACACGCTTTCCACGTGCAAGATACTGTATATTGCGCTTTCTTCCAACATTCAAAGCATGATAGAAAAGCTTACGCTGAACGATGCTTGACTTATCCATGCGCTCCTTTACAGCCACATAGACCTTCTCCCAGAAACGAGGTACGGAAGCCATACTTGTTGGATGCGTCTCACGCATACTCTGCTGAATCTCCTTTGGATAAGTGTTTACAATCAATTCTGCACCCGCAGCGAGAGACAAACAAGCCCAACCACGCTCGAAGACATGACTGAACGGCAGGAAGTTGATAACACGGTCTTTTTCATTTACAGGCACACTCTTCCTATTCGCATCCATAGCAGCCTGATACATCTTATAAGTCAAGATAACTCCCTTGCTCTCACCTGTAGTACCACTTGTGTAAAGAATATTACAAATATCATCATAGTTTGCCTGCGCCAAACGCTCTTCTACCTCTGCTTCACGTGGGAAACCTTCACCTAACTTTAAGAAGTCTGCGAAATAGATAGAGTTTGGATCATGCTGACTGAGGCGTACACTTGAGTCGAAGACAATTATACGTTCCAATGTAGGGCAAAGAGATTGAATACGACGCGCCTTGTCATATTGCTCCTGTTCGCCAACGAAAAGAAACTTTACATTGGCATCTTGAATCATATATTGTATCTGCTGTTCTGAACTTGTCGCATAGAACGGAATGCTAATCACGCGTACTCCGTATGCACCATAATCTGTATAGAGATGATGAATACAGTTTTGTGAGAACACAGCAATAGTCTCTTGTGGCTTCATTCCGAGGTTCAAGAGCGCATTTGACACTTCCTTTACGCGCATTGAGAACTGGTTCCATGACACTGTCTTCCAGTCCAGACTGCCAAAGTTACGGAAAGTGATTGCTGGTTTTGCTCCGTATTTTTTTGCTTGTTCGTGAATAAGAACAGAGAGATGTCCGATTGTCTGCATTGTTTCCTAATTTATCTTCGCCAAATCAGCACATATAAAAAAGCCTGAAAGTCTTTTATTCAAATAGCTGATTGTACTTTATTTTCTGCAAATATAAACATTTATCCGCAAAGCAAAAAATAAATTAGATATTAAATTGCAATTTTACCCTTTTGCTTTTCCTCTACCAAACAGAGAAGAACAGGACAATTATTTTCTTTTATAGAACAAAACGAATTCCACATGAGTACCTATTAGAAAGCTAAAAGTCTACGATAAGAATCCACAATAATATCTTCTATGCGATTTTCATCAATTAGTTGAGTTCATTTACATAACATATTTCAATGTGTTTAGCGCTTAGCACCATTGGTGTTTACCATCCGCACGATATGTGCGAAGCCTTAGCACGATATGTGCGAAGCATCAACACATCAGCTAAAGATGAGAAGAAAGGGGCATTAAACCCATTATAACAAGGGGAATAAGAGGCAAATAGCTAACAAATAGAAGGAAAAGATTTACCTGACAGCTGCCGAAGAAGGTTTTTCTTCATGATAAAAAACATTCTTCTTCATGATAAAAAAGAATTATCTTCATGAAAAGAAATATTCCTTCTCATGAAGATAATTTAGTTATAACGTACTTATTAAACTTGAAAAGACGCTAAAACACGAAGCGAATTATCGTCACTTTCAACTCAATAAGCCCACATTATTAATATATAAGATAAGATGCTTATTAGCGCAACCACTGCTCTGGATTCAACTTAGCTGTCTCCTTACGCAACTGGAACTGAAGAATACCAGTCCTACCAACGGTTCCGATGGTCTGACCCGTACCAACCTTCTGTCCCTTGCTGACACCGACAGAACCCAAATTAGCATAAACAGAGATATAAATACCATGACGAATCATCACGACACTCATACCGCCTGCCATGAAGACACCGCTCACCTCGCCCATAAAGACACTACGAACAGCACTGCCAGGAGCACCCTTGATATTGATACCATCATTGTTCAAGCGAATATTTGACATACCAGCCACATTGTACTGACCAAAGTGACTAACAATCTGACCCGACAATGGCATTGGCAATCTACCACGGTTATTGGCAAAGTTACCTGTTATCGCACGGTCGGCAGAACTGAGCATATCATTGCTTTCAGCAGCAGAAGCTCTTGCAGCTTCAGCCTCACGAGCAGCACGCTCACGGTCGGCATCAGCCTTGCGTTCGGCAGCCACACGATTTGCTTCAGCCTCACGCGCCATCTGGTCGGCACGAGCCTTCTCAGCAGCAGCACGAGCCTCAGCCTTTTCTTGTGCAGCCGTAGCAGCAGCTTCCTGCTCTTCTGCCTTACGAATAGCACGCTCACGAGCAGCAGCACGCTCCTTCTGCAAAGCCTCTTGACGTGCCTTTTCTGCAGCAGCTCTGGCTGCAGCAGCACGAGCAGCGGCTTCCTGACGAGCCTTCTCGGCAGCCTCAGCAGCAGCACGAGCGGCAGCCTTTGCCTTTGCTTCACGCTCTTTCGCCTCTGCAATACGGCGCGCATTCTCTCGAGCGGCAGCCTCTGCAGCGGCTTTCTTACGTGCCAATTCTTCTGCACGCTTCTTAGCGGCAGCAGCACGAGCGGCAGCCTGCGCCTTTGCTTCTGCAATAGCACGTTCACGTGCCTTCTGTATTTCAATCTGAATAAGTCGGTCAATCTGTGCATTCAGAGCCTGCTGCTGTTGACGACGCTGTGCGATAACACCCTGCAACACCTTTTGGTCGTTTTGCAAAGAACTTACAACCGTCTGCTGTTCAACACGCTTACGCTCCATCTGAGCATGTACCTGACGGTCTTTATAGAGAAGATTACTCTTATTGACACGTACCTGTTTCAGCTGTGTATGCTTCTCATCTACCTGCATCTGCTTTGCCTTGAGTTGTTCACCCTGCGCACGCTGATAGGCTGCATACTCACGTACGAAACGAAGACGACGATACATCTGGGTCAAGTTCTTTGCCGAGAAGACGAACATCAACTTGTCTTGAATACTACGATGACGTGCCATGTAACGCATAGAACGGATGAAACGAGCACGACGTTCACCCAACTGTGACTCAAGAGAAGCTAACTGACCTTTCAGAATACCGATATTCGAATCCAATCCTTTGATATCCGTGGCGATTGTATCAATCGTTCTTTGGTGCTGACCGATTTCAGTATCAAGGCGTACAATCTTCTGCAGACGGTCGTCAACGTCCTTCTGCTTTACTTTCATTTCCTCTTCGTGCTCTGAAATCTCTTTTTGCAACTTCAAGTTTTGCTGTTGTAAACCTTTGATTTCCTCTGTCGTCACGTATGCAGGACCCTTTGCACCCTTCTTACCAACATGAGCGTTGCGTACAGCACCCTTACCACGGACAACTTGCTGACCCGTCACTTGAGCAGGTTGACCCTTGAGTTGAGGTTGTTGTCCCTTGAGTTGTTGCTGGTGTTGTAGCTTACCCTGCTGCTGTTTGCCCTTCGGTTGGGGTTGCGTTTGCAGTTTCTCAACTATTGGCTTCTGACCTTTTACAGGAGTAGCAGGTGCTACAGCATGGTTGTTATTAATCGCATTTACAGCTTTCTTACCCTTACCTTTTACGGTAGTTTGGGGTTCAACGGATTGAGCCACAGCTGTTTTTTGCTGTTTTCTATGCTTACGTGAATGCTGCGCAGAAACACTCAGCATACACATTATTGACAATATGAATAATAAAGAAAGACGTTTCATTTAAAAGTTCATTAGTTTGCCGAGGATATCCTCTACGCTTACTTTTGTATACTTATCAGATGGTGTGGTAAAAACTTCCCAATCGCTGGCATCGCTGAAGCTCTCAAGATCAAAGCTTGCCTTAAGTGTCTTTGCTGGCTTCTGTCCAAACTTTGGTGTATTGATTGTCAACATCTGACTTGCAGGGAAGAGCTTTGAGCCAAACGCTTTAAAGTCATCATAACTCCATGAGAGCTTTGAAGCACCATGTGTATTGCTATTATAAGTAACAGTTGTTAGCACAATCTGATTGCTCTTAGGATTAACTGACCACTTATAATCCATCTTTCCGTCTTTAAGACTTATCAGAGTAGAACCCTCTGTCTGTGCTTTACTCTCATCAACAGCAAACTGTGAGAGGTCTGCCTCGCTCACCTTTTGTTGACGAGGGATGAACACTTGATTCCAGAAAAGCGACTGGAGTGAATAGAAGTTGATTCCATTATCACGCAAGAATCCTACCTCATCGTAGCTTGCTTTTACATACTGCTTATGGATGCGATCGATGAAGAGGACATAATCCTTTGCAAACTCGATACGTCCCACCTCACTACGAAGAATTGGAATCAGCAACTGTAGACGGATAACCTCATCTTTACGCATACGCAGAATACCTGGTACGGTAATATCTTTATGCCCATCGTTGAGCGTAAAAGTAAGATTTGAAACAAGATTCTTTTGGTAAAGTGCATTGTCTGCAACACGCTGCATGACAACAACACTCTGCATCTTGCTATCCTTTGTAGCAGGTGCCGTCTGCTGTGCAACCTTGTTATCCTGCACAGGTTTCTGTTGAATCACAGCTTTCTTTGTACCACATGATGCCAACAGCAGGGCAGTCATGCTTACAAGTAATATCTTTGTTTTTTTCATTCTGCTATGTATTTCTTTAGTTCTATCTTCTTTCTCAATGTCGCATTCTCCTTATTCCCTTCGAGAGCTTTCCTCCAGAACTCAAGAGCTTTCTCTATATCGCCTGTCTGTGCATAGATATCACCAGCGTGTTCCTTGACTACGTTGCTCAGTGTAGAGTCATTACGAATCGCTTGTTCGATATATATCTTTGCCTCTTCGTAGCGCTTTTGCTGGAAAAGAATCCATGCGTAGGTGTCAAGATAAGTACTATTATTTGGCTCAGCCTTAATAGTCTTATAGCTCATCTGCTCTGCCTTTGTGAGGTTTTCATTCGCCTCACTAAGGTAATAGGCATAGTTATTCAATGCAGCCACATTGTCTGCTTTCCACTGCAAACAGCTGTCATAGGCTTGAAAAGCTTCTTTATTGAGTCCTTTCTCATGCAGGATATCACCCATGATACCGTAAAAATCCGACACAATAGCTGGGTCACTGTCTTGCTTTATCTGCCCAACTCCCTTTCGGAAGGTCTCCAGCGCCGCGTCACCGTCATGCTTGTGGAACTGAGCCATACCTTGGAAATAATAGAATGCCATCTCATCTGGGTTGTATTCTATGGCTGGTCGACAAATAGCGATGACCTTATCGTAGTCTTGTGTGTCCCAAATATTCTGTATCAATGCTATTCTTGCACGCGAATTATCGGGTTCTACCTCAAGAGCTTGCTCATAAACGCGATTGACTGCAGCCTTTGGTTGCTTGCGAAGTGTCATATATGCGGCTTTAAGCATATAGATATCGGCATCTTCTTGAGGAACAGCTAAGGCTACAGAGAAGAGCCTCATCACCTCAGTACTATCTGGAGTATTATCTTTCTGACTGCTTGTAATGACCTGACGGAGTAACTCTAACTTCGCTTCCTTTTCTGTTTTTGGCGATTGCAACAGTTCCTGTAGGATTGTTTTTACAGTAGCCTTGTCTCCAATATTATTATAATAATCCATCATGGAAAGCTTGGCAAGCGAGTTATCAGGGTCTTCTTTCAGTACATCACGATACTTTTGAAGTGCTTCCTTCTTCTTTCCATTCTGCAAAAGCCAGTTTCCGAACATCACACGATAGTTGAGATCGAGCGGATGACTGTCAACGAGTGACTTCAATTCATCATACTCCTTGCGCTTTTCCCCCATCTGTTCGTAGAGTTGCATCTTACTAAGTGAAATCTGCTCGCTGGTTCCTTCCAGTGTTTCCAGACGTTCCAAGCATTTAATCATCATCTTGTAATCATTCTGGGAACCGTAGAGTTGATAGAGAATTTGCAGTACGTCAGAACGCGTTTTATTGGATTCATAAAGGCGTTCGAAGGCTTTTATTGCATTAGGATAGTCTTTCTGTGACACATAAAGCTTTCCTAATTTCTCTTGATAAGCTGAGTTTTCGGGGTCAAGACTTGCAGCCTTCTCGAAGTATTCACGTGCCACCGCATCCTTCTTCATATCCACATAAAAAGCAGCTAACTGATAATAAACCTCTGGAGCTTGTGGATTGAGGTCGCGTGCATGGCACAGAAGGTCGAAAGCAGCCGTAAGGTTGCCCATTTCTTGCTGTCGTATCGCCTCAAGGAAGAAGTAGTTATAACTTTGAAGGCTATCCTCTCGGTCAGCATGCATCGCCAAAGAGCCGCCCAACAAAGCAAGAGCAAGGAGGGTACGGCGCATCTTTGTAACTTTCAATATAACGTTATTGAACATTTATCGTTTCTTTCTTTGTCTTTACTTCACGCCCGTATGGCCATATCCGCCTTCACCACGTTCGGTCTCATCGAGTTCTTCTACCTCAACAAACTCTGCTTGTTCGTGACGTGCAATGACCATCTGCGCTATGCGTTCACCATCATTGATGGTAAAAGGTTCATCTGAGAAGTTAATGAGTAGTACCATGATTTCACCACGATAGTCGGCATCAATCGTACCAGGAGAGTTGAGAACAGTCAGTCCATGCTTCAAAGCAAGACCACTACGAGGGCGCACCTGTGCTTCAAAACCTACTGGAAGTGCAATATGAAGACCAGTTGGAATAAGTCTTCTCTCCATGGGTTGCAGTACGATAGGTGCATCGATATTAGCGCGGAGGTCCATCCCCGCACTCTGTGAAGTAGCATAAGCAGGAAGCTGCTGATGCCCTTTATTAATTACTTTTATCTGTATCATTGCCATATAATAAGGTACAAAATTAAGCATTTAAAGCCACATTCATACATTTTATGAAGTAAAAAACTTGTTTTTAGCCAATTTTAATTACTTTTGTGTGTAGCTTTCAAGCCCCCAATAAATCATAAACAGAATTCATCAACACCCAATATTCAACATCCAACACTCAACAACAACACTTTTGTGTATGGCTTTTAAGCCCATAGCAAGTAATAAACAGAAATCATCAACACCCAACATTCAACATCCAACACCCAATATTCAACACCCATCACCCAAAAATCCCACAATGAACTGGCAACAACTCATATCCAACAAGCGTCTCGGACAGGAAGAGCGTCACGCCCTTCGACACGATGATCGCTCTGAATTTAAACGTGACAGCGATCGATTGATTTACTCTGCACCGTTCCGACGACTGCAGAACAAGACTCAAGTCTTCCCTCTTCCGGGCAGTGTCTTTGTGCACAACCGCCTAACTCATTCCTTAGAGGTGGCTTCCTTGGGTAAATCTTTAGGTGATGACGTTGCAAGAAGACTCATCGAAATACACCCAGAGTTGCGTGGTACGCTCTTTGAAGAGATTGGAACTATCGTACAGACAGCTTGTTATGCACACGACATGGGTAATCCTCCCTTCGGGCATAGTGGCGAAAAGGCTATGCAGGCATTCTTCACAGAAGGTCCAGGGATTAGCTTGAAGGAGAAAGTTAACCCACACTTCTGGGAAGATATTACTCATTTTGAGGGCAATGCCAATGCTTTCCGCTTGCTGACCCATCGTTTCTTAGGGCGAAGAGAAGGTGGTTTTGTAATGACTTATAGCACTTTAGCGAGCATCGTAAAGTATCCTTTCAGTTCCACTTATGCCAGCAAACACGGCAAGTTCGGTTTCTTTGCAACGGAAGAAGAAACCTATAAGAAGATTGCTGACGAATTAGGTATCATTCAAAAGGATAGCTCTGAGGCTGGTATCTGTTATGTTCGTCATCCGTTGACCTATCTTATGGAGGCTGCAGACGATATCTGTTACGAGATTATGGATATCGAAGACTCCCACAAACTCAAACTTCTTTCGTTTGAGGAGACTGCCGATTTGCTCCTTGGCTTCTTCGATGAAGAAACCAGAAAGAGCATTAGAAAGCGCATAGAAGAAGAGGGTGTGACCGACCAAAACGAACAAGTTGTTTACTTCCGTGCCTGTGCCGTAGGATTATTGGAGGCAGAATGTGTCAATGTCTTTGTTGAACACGAAGAGGAGATACTCAACGGAACCTTCGAAGGGTCGCTCATCAAACATATTTCCGAGCTTCCCCGACAGGCTTACAAACACTGTACAGAGGTCTCAGTGGATAGGATTTACCGCAGTAAAGCAGTCCTCGACGTTGAGTTATCAGGCTATAAGATTATGGAAACACTGATGAAAGCTCTCATTGGTGCTGCCGTTGAGCCTGAACACTTCCACAGTCAGCAGCTTATCCGAAGCTTCTCAAGCCAGTATGATATTCAAAGTCCTTGCCTTGAAACACGTATCATGGCAGTCCTCGACTTCATCAGTGGAATGACAGATATCTACGCACTCGACATCTATCAGAAGATAAATGGTATCAGTTTGCCACTGATATAGGAAGCCTCCCCCGACCCCTCCGAAGGGAGGGGAGGCTAAGAGGGAAAAAGAGGGGGTATAGTTATCACACTATTATCTCATACATACTCGTTTAAAAGGACTTGAAAAAGAGTGCCAAATGGCAAGATGTGAAGTTGTTTTTAATATGAAAAATCAACATAAAGACACCCATAACGCATTTGTCTTAACTCCCTTTCACTCCTTCAACTCCTTTAACTCTCAAATAGGAACAATGGAAAATCAATACAAAGACACCCACAACACATTTGTCTTAACTCCCTTTCACTCCTTCAACTCCTTTAACTCTCAAATAGGAACAATGGAAAATCAATACAAAGACACCCACAACACATTTGTCTTAACTCCATTTAACTCCTTTAACTCCTTTAACTCCTAAATAGCAACAATGGAAAATCAATATAAAAAGACCTTTCCCGACCTCATGGTAGGAAAGAAGATTATCTACGTTCACGGCTTTATGTCAGCCGGTTCAAGTCATACGGTACAGATACTGAGGGACTATATGCCCGAAGCTACAGTCATTGCGCCCGACCTCCCCATACATCCTGAGGAAGCAATGGAACTATTGCGCAACCTTGTTAATATCGAAAAGCCCGACCTTATTATTGGTACTTCAATGGGAGGTATGTACACCGAGATGCTTTATGGTGTCGACCGTATCTGCGTGAATCCTGCTTTTCAAATGGGAACAACCATCAGCGAGACGAATATGATGGGTAAACAGGTGTTCCAAAATCCACGACAAGATGGCGTACAAGAGGTTATCGTAACCAAAGCATTGGTGAAGGAATACAAAGAGATAACCGAAAAGTGTTTCTCACAAGTGACAGAGGAAGAGCAGCAACGCGTCTTCGGACTCTTTGGTGATGCAGACCCTGTTGTCCACACCTTCGACCTTTTCAACGAACATTACCCTCAGGCGATCCGTTTTCATGGTGAACACCGACTCATCGAGAAAGCTGTTTTCCATTACCTCATGCCTGTTATCCGATGGATCGACGACCGACAGGAAGGGCGCGAGCGTCGTACGGTGCTCATTGATCAGAACACACTTGCTGATGGATACGGCAAACCGAAATCAAGTTTGAACAAAGCTTACGAGTTCTTACTTGATAACTACAACGTATTCTTCGTGTGTCCTGCACCAACCAACAATCCGTCAGCCATCACTGAACAGCAGGCATGGATAGAAGATGCCTTCAGCGCACCAGCATGGAACCATACTATCTTCACCAACCAGCCTCACCTTCTCTATGGCGACTACTTCATTAGTAGCACCGAACACGATGACTTTCTCGGAACAAGCCTACTTTTCGGTAGCGAAGAGTTCAAGACTTGGGAGGAAATTATCACTTTCTTTGAACGCTTAGGAGGACAGTAAGCGGGCTAAAAAGCTTCGCTTCGGTGAATTATTTTCATGAAAAGAAATATTTTTCATCGTGAAAAGAAATATTTATTTTCATGTAAATAAATTCTTCTCTTCATGAAAATAATTCACACTAATAGCCTTTCTGTAACAAAGAGAACTCACAACCAACTGACGAAAAAGCAATAACACCCACTCAAAACATAACCCAACGAATTAGTCCTCACGCATTGTAAAAATGTAATACCTCTTTACCAAGAGGACTGAAGAGACTTTATCCTATGGCACACGAACTTTTCTCACGTATCGCTGACATCCTTTCGGCACCATCTGAAGCACAGGCACTCATCATGCACGAGACGCTCGTCATTGCTTGTCATGAAGGATTAAAAAACACCCGACATGGTTTCGGCAACCTTTCTTCGCAGGTAGAGTCGCTCTGTAGGCAGCATAACATCGCCCCACAGGATATTGTGGCGATTCAGAAAATGCGCCGACATAGTAACTCTAATGCCCCTATTCTCCCTGAAGACGTGGCTTACGACTGTCGTGCCTTGGCTATTTTCGTTTCTACTGTTGTACAGGAGGCTATCCCTTCGTTCCTTGTTGGAAAAATTCCTGCACGTGGACGCACAACGGAGAATATACAGATTACGAATTATCGTTACATTCGTTGTATCGTAAGAGAGTGGGACGAGAGTACTATTCAGGTAGCTGTGACCAATCAAGACAGTAGCGAAGAACTCTTGTTAGTGGACTATATGAACACGTCAGACTACATTGATTTCAGCTACTTACGCCCGATGCTACGCGAAGGAATGCAGCTGAATCTTCTTGACTGCACTGTCACACGAAAAAAGGTCGTACCACGTCTTATCGTCGTTGAGCCAGACTATCTGGTAGATATCTCTACCATTGCTAATTGTTTTGAAACATACGGACACCATCCATTGCTTTTCACTGTCAACAGACTTACTCCCCGCCTCAGCAATAAACACATTGTATTGGGTAATTTCGCCGGTTCTGCACTCGATGATATCATCAATCATCCTGTAGGATACGACATTAAAGAAACCTTCCGTTCTAACTTCAAAGAGAAGGCTTTGGACTATGCGACCTGTCCCGACTTTGATGCAGCGTCTTTCAAACAAGATGCAGAACGACAAGTGGAGAATATCAAAGGGATTGTTGACGAAATCTTCCAAACCTTCGACCGTGAGAAAGCGATTCTTGAACCTTCCTTTGTATGCGAACGATTGGGCATACAGGGTCGTGTTGACTTGATGACAACCGACTTAAAACTACTTGTTGAGCAGAAGTCGGGCAAGAATACTTTTATTGAACGCAAATATAAAAATCCACATGGGTCACTCCATGTTGAGAAACACTACGTGCAGGTGTTGCTCTACTACGGTATCTTGCAATATAACTTCCAACTCAGTCCGAAGAATTCACACATCCAACTCTTGTATTCAAAATATCCCCTACCCGACGGACTGCTCGAAGTGGAGCCACTGCAAAAGCTGATTCGTGAAGCTATCCGCTTCCGTAATCAAGCCGTGGCAACAGAGTTCTGGATGGCTGAAAATGGCTTTGATAGGATGTTGCCATTGCTCACACCGCAGACTTTGAACGTTGAGAAACAAAACGATAACTTCTACAATAGATACCTCTTGCCGCAACTCACTGAGACACTGGCACCACTTCACCAACTCAACGACCTCGAACGTGCTTATTTCACACGTATGATGACCTTTGTTATCAAGGAACAATTAGTGTCGAAAGTGGGTGTACAGGAAGGTGTAGGAAACAGTAATGCTGACCTATGGAACATGCCTCTTGCGGAGAAGAAAGAGACAGGAAACATCTATACAGGACTGACTATCATCGAGAAAGAGCATAGTAGCTCGTTCAACGGCTATGATACGATTACACTCGCTGTACCCCAACAGGGCGAAGATTTCCTCCCTAACTTTCGCAGAGGAGACATGATTTATCTCTATTCGTACAAGAAAAACGAGGCTCCTGACGTGAGAATGAGTATTCTTTTCAAAGGTTCACTACAGGAGATACATGGTGACAGACTTGTTGTACACCTCAATGATGGACAGCAAAACCCTAACCTTATCAGCGGAGATTACCTCGCTATTGAGCATGCTGGTAGTGACATCGGTGGCACATCGGCTATCAGAAGTCTTTACACTTTCATCACTTCAAACGAAGAACGCCGCCAATTGCTCTTAGGACAACGCATACCACGCATCGATAAGTCTCTCACCCTATCCCGCAGTTATCATCCCGATTATGACGAAATCATCTTGAAAGCAAAGCAGGCACAGGATTATTTCCTTCTTATCGGTCCTCCAGGAACAGGCAAGACCTCACAAGCCCTGCAATTCCTTGTGCGTGAGCAGTTGGCTGAAAACAGCTATCCACAATCATCATCAGCTTATTCAGCAGAAGATTCTGCGCACAACAAACTTTCAGAAACCATCAACACCCAACACTCAACACCCAACACCCAACCATCCATCCTACTCCTTGCCTATACAAATCGTGCTGTTGACGAGATTTGTAATATGCTAACAGAGAACGACATTGACTATATCCGTATTGGTAATGAGTTCAGTTGTGATCCGAAATATAGTGACCATTTGTTGAAGGAAGTGTTAGATGACAATGCAACCCTCAACAGCATAAAGTCTACCTTAGCAGATGCTCAAATCGTTGTTGCCACAACCTCAACAATGAACAACAATGCTGCACTCTTTAATATCAAGCATTTCGACCTCGCCATCATTGATGAAGCGAGTCAAATATTAGAGCCGAATATTATTGGTTTACTTACGGCCTCACCCCCCGCCCTCTCCTTCAGAGAGGGAGCTGCTGCTAACAACTCCCTCAAAGGATTACAGCAGGGGGACTATAATATGGTAAATAAATATTCTGCAAACATACAACAAAACCTCACCAATCTTGCAACTCACTCTCTAAAGGAGAGCGCAGGGACTAAGACGTCTCCCCTTCGTACAGCCCCCCCTGACATCTATCAGATTCTTAAAAACAATGCAGTTAATAACCGTAAGATGCCGACTGATGCAGAGACTTTACTCTGGCAGTGTATAAGAGACCGACAGTTAGGATTGAAATTCAGACGGCAACATGCCATTGGGGACTATATAGCAGATTTTATCTGCTTAGAAATTAGTCTTATCATTGAAGTTGATGGTGAGTATCATAATAGTGAAGAACAGCAAGAAAAGGATACTATCCGTACAAAATATCTTAATGAACAAGGTTTTTATGTACTACGATTCACCAATAACGAGGTAATAAACCAGACAGAATGGGTGCTAAAAAGAATTATAGCCTCACCCCCCGCCCTCTCCTTCAGAGAGGGAGCTGCTGCTAACAACTCCCTCAAAGGATTACAGCAGGGGGACTATAATATGGAAAATAAACATTCTGCAAACATACAGCAAAACCTCACCAATCTTGCAGCTCCCTCTCTGAAGGAGAGGGCGGGGGGTGAGGCCATCGGTAAGTTTATACTGATTGGCGACCATAAACAGCTGCCAGCGGTGGTACAACAGAGTGATACGGAAGTGCTTGTTGAAGACGAAACACTGAAAGCAATCCACCTTAACTCTTGCACAAACTCTCTCTTTGAACGCCTTATCCTTACAGAGCGTGCAGCAGGGAGAACTGAGTTTGTTGGTACACTGCATAAACAAGGGCGAATGCATCCAGATATTGCCGACTTTGCAAACCGTAAGTTCTACGCACGCGAACAACTTGAATGTGTACCATTAGCGCATCAGTTGGAGCAGACATTAGCTTATAACGAAACGAGTGAAGACGAGACGGATGATGTCTTGAAGGCGCATCGGATGATTTTCATCCCTTCAAAGCCGTGTCGACAACTGAATATTTCAGAAAAGGTAAACACGGAAGAGGCGCGTATCATTACCGACCTGCTAAGACGTTTATACCGACAACTCGGCAAAAACTTCGAACCTCAGAAGTCTGTTGGTGTCATTGTACCTTACCGTAATCAGATTGCAATGATTAGAAAGGAGATTGAGAAGCTCGGTATTCCCGAATTAGAGGAAATCAGTATTGATACCGTTGAACGCTATCAGGGCAGCCAGCGTGACATCATCCTCTACTCCTTCACCATTCAAAGTCGCTATCAACTCGATTTTCTCACAGCCAACACGTTCTATGAAGACGGTCAACCCATCGACCGCAAACTGAATGTTGCCATCACAAGAGCCCGCAAACAGTTGATTCTTACTGGTAATGAGCCAACATTAAGACATAACCAACTCTTCGCAGAACTCATTGATTATATCAAAGAAAAGGGTGGATATTATGCAGAAAAGGCATAATCTGAACAAAAGGGAATTTACAAACAAGACACACGTTTTCATCTTTTTTCCCTTATCATCTCCTTAATGCGCAGTAGGAGAAAGCAAAAATAAAAGGAGATTATGCCAGAAATATCAATGGTAGAACCTGATACTCTGGTACAATCTCCTTTTATGATTTCTTCTGAAAAAGCTAATTAGACTTTAATTCAAGCCCTGCCTATGTGCCCAATCAATCGCATCTTGATGCGTTGTCATCTTTACGTTCTTATAGTTTCCCTCTATTGTACGAGTTGCTGTACCTTCTTTCCAAATATATTTATAACGGAGTTCTATCTCATTTGCACCCGTCCTGAGAAGATAAACATAACTTCCCTTCTGGAAGAAATGGTCATCATACCTATACAAACCACCAACGACAGAACCACCAGCTACCCAATCGCCGCCCTTTGTTAAGTCAACAATCTTTCCTGCCTGGCTCTTAGGAATAGAGAAACCAACAAATTTACCTGAGATACCCAATGGATAGTTAACACCTATCTCACCTTCAAAATCACTGTAAAGAACAGGACTTACCCCATTATTTACATCATTTTCATCATCACTACCGCAAGCACTAAGGCTAAAACACATTACCAATGCAAAAACACTGGCTACAAGGACATAAGTCCACTTCTGAATACTTTTACGCATATAATTTATTTTTTTTATAGTTAACCTAATCGCAAAGATAGCGTAAATATTGCAAATAAACAAGAAATAAAACTACTTTTCAACAGAACTCAACATACATAAATACAAAACTTTACAACTAAAAGTGAGCATTATAGCCGATAAAACTTAAATCATATATCCTCTATTATCATCGTTTTAAACTTAAAAAAATAAGCGCCTACATCGAATAACCATTAATTACTTTTTGACAGTATGACTCTTTTTTAACAACAAGTTGATATCTCCCCCATCATATATTGCATGACGATTAGCGCTCAACACCATTGGTGTTAAGCCTCCGCACCATTGGTGCTGGGCATGAACACCGATGGTGTTGATGCCTAAACACCACTTCACAGACAATCAACATGACAGCAATCTATCGTTAGAAAGGACTTGCACAACCGACTATTAGCCTTGGTCATAATCTATTACTACATCACCATTTTGCCTTAAAAGTAATCATAATTATGAATTCTGAATTATAAATTATGAATTAAAACCAATCATAATTATGAATTATGAATTATGAATTATGAATTAACCCCTCTCCCCCTGCCGTTATTCGGCTGATTTTCCGTAACTTTGCAGGCAGATAAAAAGAAACAAAAGATGAAGATAGAAGAGCAAATTACCGTTGCTGCACTTGCAGCTGTAAAGGAATTGTATGGAACAGAAGTTCCTGAAAAGATGATTCAGCTGCAGAAGACACGCAGCGACTTCGAGGGTAACCTCACACTCGTCACCTTCCCATTGCTGAAGACTTCACATAAGAAGCCTGAAGATACGGCACAGGATTTAGGTGAATACCTGAAGAAGAACTGTAAGGCTGTAGCCGACTTCAACGTTGTAAAGGGCTTCCTCAACCTCGTTATTGCGCAAGCAGCATGGACAGGTCTGTTGAATGATATCAACGCTGACGAGAAGTTTGGTGAGAAGCGTGTGACAGACGAGAGTCCATTGGTGATGATTGAATACTCTTCACCTAACACAAATAAGCCACTTCACCTTGGTCACGTACGTAACAACCTCCTCGGTTGGTCGTTGGCACAGATTATGGAGGCTAACGGTAACAAGGTGGT
>FLSK01002483.1_pt2 | contig 17284 bp, 7 predicted proteins | sample 1550541 | NCBI WGS metagenome assembly FLSK01 (sample SAMEA4031773, study PRJEB14383) | metagenome | biome: human; feature: oral; material: saliva | place: Philippines | collected 2014
GAGAAGATCGCCGAGGTGCGCCGCAACAAGGAGGCGGCCATCGACGATCAGGACTTCGAGAAGGCAGCGTCGCTGCGCGATCAGGAGTCGAAGCTGTCCGAGGAGCGCAAGGCGAAGGAAGAAGCGTGGAAGGGCGGCGAGTCCGACGAGATCGCCGAGGTCGGGGATCAGGAGATCGCCGAGGTCTTGGCCATGTCGACGGGTATCCCGGTCGTGCGCCTTACTCAGACGGAGACCGCGAAGCTGCTCAAGATGGAAGATGAGCTGCATAAGCGTGTTATCGGCCAGGATGAGGCCGTGAAGGCTCTCGCTCAGTCGATCCGTCGTACGCGCTCGGGCCTGAAGGATCCGAACCGTCCCGGTGGCTCGTTCATCTTTGCGGGTCCGACGGGTGTGGGTAAGACGGAGCTGGCGAAGGCTCTCGCCGAGTTCCTCTTCGGTGACGAGGATGCCCTGATCCAGCTGGATATGTCTGAGTTCTCTGAGAAGCACACGGCGTCGCGCCTCTTCGGTGCCCCTCCCGGCTACGTCGGTTACGACGAGGGTGGTCAGCTCACGGAGAAGGTTCGCCGTAAGCCGTTCTCGGTCGTCCTCTTCGACGAGGTTGAGAAGGCTCACCCGGACATCTTCAACTCGCTGCTTCAGATCCTGGAGGAGGGGCGCCTGACGGACTCGCAGGGCCGAAAGGTGGACTTCAAGAACACCGTCATCATCATGACGACGAACCTGGGTACCCGCGATATTAATAAGGGCGTGCTGACGGGCTTCCAGACCGCGGATCACTCGACGCATGATTACGGTCGCATGAAGTCGAAGGTTGCGGAGGAGCTCAAGCAGCACTTCCGTCCGGAGTTCCTCAACCGTGTTGATGATACAATTGTGTTCCCGCCGTTGACGAAGCTGGAGATTGCACGCATTGTCGACCTGATGATCGCGAAGCTCGCCAAGCGTATGGAGGCGCAGGATATGCGTCTGCAACTGACGGACGAGGCGCGCGAGCTGCTGGCTGACGTGGGCTTCGATCCGGTGCTTGGTGCGCGTCCGCTGCGTCGCGCGATCCAGCGCAAAATCGAGGATGCGCTGTCCGAGAGGATCCTTTTCGGAGAGCTGCAACCTGGTCAGGTTGTCACGGTTGGTGTCACTGGAGAGGGTAAGGAACGGACTTTTACCTTCAACGGAGAGTGATTTACTCACCAATTGTCTAAGGTTGACAAACCTTCGCCTCTGTGGGAGCGGCCCGTCGAATAACGGCGGGTCGCTCTCTGGTTGTCAAGTAATTGTGGCTCTGATAGATTCTCATTAACTATGAACGTCTTGCGAACTCATGCCACACTATTTGCGAGGCACTAATCATTGATCGAGAGAGGGTCTATGAACGCTCGAGCGCGCCGAAACCTGACCAGCGCAAGACGACGCCTGCCGGCGCTTGTTCTCATGCTGGTTGTTGTTGCGCTCTGCGTCGCTGGCGTCATCTACAAGGGTGCGGAAGTTACGCAGGTAAACGTCAATGATGGCGGAATTTGGGTAACAAATAAGTCCAAGCAGATGGTCGGTCACCTCGACTATGAGGCCCGCATCCTTGACGGTGCGCTGCGCACCGAGGCTAGCAATTTCGATGTCGGCCAGGCTGGCGAAACTGTTACGGTGTCCGACCTGTCCTCACTTACTGTTGCGCCGGTCAATGTTACCCAGGTCGCTTTGGGGTCCCCGACGGCCCTTCCCTCCGGTTCGGTTGCGATGCAGGGTGGGGACGTCCTGGGCGTCCTGAATGCGACAGATGGCACACTGTGGACGACGTCAGCCACCACGCCGAGCCCGGCGAACCTTTCTGACAATGCCGCCGTCGCCTCGAACATGGGCGCGAGCGCGTTTGTCACCGGCATGGACGGCACCGTCTACTCCCTGTCCTCTTCCGGATCCCTCACAACTGTTAAGCGGCAGGGTGCCGTCGATCAAGCGAAGACCTCCGTGATCGAGGGCATCCCCGCAGACGCGTCGCTGTCGATGACGGCCGTCGGAGACCAGGTCGTCGCCCTCGACTCCACCTCGAACACCCTCTTCCTGCCCGGCGGCAAGACACTCAACCTCAGCGCCGCAGGCGTCGAGGCGGGCGGAGTCCTCCAACAGGCCGGACCGGCGTACGATTCCGTCCTCCTGGCCACGGCCTCGTCCCTGGTGAGGATCCCCCTGAAGGGCAGTGCCACTACGATCATCCCCGCCGCCGAGGGATCCCCCAGCGGCATCCCCGCAGCACCCGTGCGCCACGAGGGCTGCTCCTACGGCGCGTGGATGGGCTCGGGTGCGTTCATGCGCTCGTGCGACGACGCCTCCAACAACCAGCAGACAGTCGTCGATACGCTCAAGAGCGCCCAGGAAATCGTTTTCCGCACCAACCGTAAGGCCATCGTCCTCAACGACGTCGCGCAGGGCAACGTGTGGCTGCCCGACTCCAACATGGTCCTCATGGACAACTGGGATGAGGTCGAAAACCAGCTCCAGGAGTCCGAGGACGAACAGGACAGCCCGGAACTGACGAACGAGATCGCCGACCCCGAAAAGCGCGAGGAGAACACCCCGCCCGAGGCTGAGGATGACGAATTCGGCATCCGCCCGGGCCGTTCGACGATCCTGCCGGTCCTGGACAACGACTCCGACATTGACGGAGACGTGCTGACCGCCAGCCCGACCAGCCAGCCCGAGTGGGGTTCTGTCGCTGCCGCGCGCTCCGGTCGCGCGCTGCAGATCGCGGACGTCGATGCCGATCAGACGGGTTCCACGTCGTTCACGTACGAGGCCTCGGACGGGACCGAGACCGCCTCCGCGCGGGTGCAGGTGACGATCCACCCCTACTCGCAGAACGAGGCACCCACGCAGCTGCGTGCGTCGTCGGTCAAGATCGGCCAGGGTGCGCAGATCCAGTATCAGGCGCTGCCCGACTGGCGTGACCCCGATGGCGACCCGTTGTTCTTGAAGAACGCCGAGGCTCCCGAAGGCCTGAGCGTGTCCTTCATGGAGGATGGCACGATGACGATTACCGAGGAGGGCTCAGCGGCTGGTCCGAAGACCGTCGTGCTCACCGTCGCCGACGATCAGGGCGCTGAGACGCGCGGCGAACTCATTGTCAACGTCCAGGAGGCTGGCAATCTGCCGCCCGTCGCGAACGGCGACCTGTTCCTGGCGCACCCGGGCGAGACCCTCACTCTGGATCCGCTCAAGAACGACACCGATCCCAACGGCGACCCGCTGATGCTGGCCGCTGTGTCCGGTGCGCCCTCGGGTGCGTCGATCACGCCGGATTTGGAACGCGGGACCATTGACTTCGTGGCGTCGTCCCCGGGTTCCTACTCCTTCGCCTACACGGTCTCCGACGGCGTCGCGACGACGCTGGGTATGGTGCGCGTCGTGGTCGTTGAGACCGTTGCGCTGCCCCCGGTTGCCGAGAACGATACGGCGGTCCTGCCGCAGGGCGGATCCGTGCTGGTTGCGCCGCTGGCTAACGACTACGACCCGACGGGTGGAGTCCTGTCGATCACGTCGATTGATTCCTCGTCCGTGCCCGGCCTGGAGGTGGCCCTCATCGACCGCCACCTGCTGCGCGTGACTGCGCCGACAGGTCTCGAAGGGACGGTGTCCTTCTCTTACACGGTGTCCAACGGGCAGGGCAGCGCCAGCGCCAGCGTGACCTTCATTCCCGGTGCCTCTGACCGCACCGACTTGCCGCCGGTCCTCAAGCCGGATCGTGGCAAGGTGCGCGTCGGCGATGTTGGCACGGTCTCCGTTCTGACGAATGATCGCTCGCCGGCCGGCCTGAACCTGCAGGTCGAGTCGACACTCGAGTATGACCGAGCCTCCGCCCTGGGGACGCCCTTCGTGACGGGTAACCAGGTGCGTCTCGAGGCGGGGGACACCCCGGGCACGATGGATGTCACCTACTCTGTCATCGATTCCGCCGGTAACCGCGCCTCCAGCACGGTCACCTTCGAGATCCTGGCAGCCTCCGACCACAATGAGGCACCGCGTCCCCGCGACATCACCGCGTGGGCCACGGCCGGTCAGACCACCCGCATCCCGGTCTCGCTTGACGGCATTGACCCGGACGGCGACTCGGTGACCCTGCGCGGCGTGGATTCCTCGCCGCAGAAGGGTTCGGCGACCGCGAAGGCCACGTGGATTGAGTACACGCCCAACGCCTCGGAGTCCGGCACTGACTCCTTCACCTACACGGTCGAGGATCGCCAGGGCGCGCGTGCCTCGGCTCGCGTCCGTGTCGCTGTCACGCCTGTTCCCTCGCTGAACCAGAACCCAGTGGCGGTGCCCGATACCGTCCTGACGCGCCCTGATCGCATGGTGACCGTCAATGTGCTGTCGAACGACTTGGACCCTGACGGCGACCCGCTCACCCTCGAGAAGGACAGCCTCGAGACGGCCACGCCCGAACTCGACCCGCAGGTCCGATCCGGCACGACCATCCAGGTGCACACGCCCTCCAAGGTTGGCACCTACCTCGCGTCCTACACGGTCAGCGACGGTCGCGGCGGCTCCGCGCGCGGCACCCTGACGGTCTACGTCCAAGATGACGCGCCCCTCAAGGCACCCGTTGCCCGCGACGACTTCGTGGACTATGACGCGCTGCCCACGGACGGCTCCGCCGTGTCCGTCAATGTCCTCGAGAACGACGAAGACCCCGACGGCAGTATCGACGAGGTCACCCTGACCACCGCCGATGTCGGCGTGACCGTCTCCGGCTCGAATCTGCTGATTCCGACCTCGGAATCCACGCGCCTGGTCGTCTACACGATCACCGACCGCGATGGGCTGACCAACTCGGCTGTTGTCCGGGTCCCCGGTCGCGACTCGACCGCGCCGTTCCTCAGCTCGGCGAATCTGCCGATCGAGATGGACGCGGGCACCTCGCGCACGATCAACCTGTCGGACTACGTCATTACTCGCTCGGGACGCAGCCCGCGCCTCGTCGAGGGGTCGAGTCCTGTGGCCCAGGACGGCCTCGACTCGGTCGTCGCTGATTCCAACACGCAGCTGACCCTGAACGCGAACGCCGCGTTTAGCGGCAACTCCGCGTTCCTCATCCAGGTCGCGGACGGCGATTCCTCCGACGCGGGGACGCTCACCGCTTCCCTGTCGCTGCCCGTGCGCATCAAGGCCACGGTCAACCAGCCGCCGACCTTCACCCCGACCGCTATTCGCGTCGAGGCCGGGGGCGAGGCCGTGGTGCAGAACCTGGCGCTGGCCGTGCGCGACCCCGAGGGTGTGGATACCTCCACGTTCACCTACACCATGGACTCTGCGCCGAACTCGATTCAGGCCTCGCTGTCGGGCGCGACCCTGTCGGTCACGGCCGCCGAGGGAACCGCGCAGGGGCCGGCCGGCTCGATCGCCGTGAGCGTCACGGACGAGGACGGCCACACGGTGTCGGCCCAGATCCCCGTCGAGGTCGTCGCGTCGATCAAGCCCCTGATCCAGCTGCCCGTCTACACGCTGACCACTAAGGTGAAGCAGACCGTGAGCGTGGACGTGGCGTCGGCTGCGACGAACCCCTTCCCGGACGCGCCGATCACCCTCGAGGGAACCCTCGTGTCCTCGGGTGAGGCGACTGTCTCCTCCTCGGGTACGACCGTGTCCATCACGCCCAGCTCCTCCGGTGTGATCACGGTCGGCTTCACGGTCAACGACAAGCTGGCCGACCCCTCGCGTGCCGTCCAGGGCACGATCACCGTCACGGTGACGGGTAAGCCGAATCCTCCCACAAATCTGCGCGCCGAAAACACCGGTAAGGGCGGTGCGCGCGTGACCTTCCAGACTCCCGAGTCTGGCGGGTCGACGATCACCAGCTACAGGCTCTTCGACGACACTGGTAAGCAGGTCGCCACCTGTGGCAGCACGGTGTGCGAGGTCGGCGACCTGATCACAGGTAGGACCTACTCCTTTACTGCGATTGCGGTCAGCGCGGAGGGCGAGTCTGAGCGTTCGGCACCCTCGGACCCCATCACCATCTCCAACGTCCCGAGTGCTCCCGGCGTGCCTCACCTTGAGGCCGGCGACGGAAGCATCACAGCGACGTGGGCTGCGGCCAAGGCGAACGGCTCCCCGGTCACCGGCTACACGGTGATCGCTTCCGTCGCCGGTGGATCGGATGTGCCGTGCCCGGCTGGTGGCAACACCACGTGTACGCTCACGGGCCTGACGAACGGCCTCACCTACACGGTGGTGGTCGTGGCGCACAGTGCCGTTGGAGACTCCGAGCCATCTGCGGGTGCTGTGGTTACCCTGCAGGTTACTCCGCAGCCTGAAAAGACGATTCCCCTGGCCCCGGACGCGCCGCAGTTGGGTCCCACCTCCGACAATGCCGCGGGTACGATCCGCATCAATAATGCGCGTCTGAAGGAGGGGAACGGCTACACGGTCAACGACCTGGAGCTCTTCTACGCGGACAGCCTGCCAGGGTGCATGGCGCCCGGTAACCCCGTCCGCTTCAATAACGGCGACCGTGCCGACTTCGATCTCGGTCCGCTTCCTTCGGGTTCCTTGATGCGTTACTACTTCTGCCAGCGTGGTAAGCGAGGGCCGAATGATTACGTGTGGAGTCCAGCGACACTAGCCGCCGGCTTTGTCGGCACAGGCCAGCCTGGTGGCGGCGGTAACGGCGGCGGTGGTAACGGCGGCGGTGGTAACGGCGGCGGTAACGGTGGCGGTAACGGTGGCGACGAGGAAAAGCCTCAGCCGCCGGACAACTCGCCGATCCGGCCTTTTACAGTCTCAGCCGAGCCACATACCAACAGCGCAACAATCGTGTGGACCCCTCCTGAAGGTACCTCCGTCAAGGAGACCAACGTGTGGATCGAGGGTGTAGCGGGCACGAAGCAGACATTCAATGGCCCGATCACATCGTGGAATGCGTCGCCTCTTGAGCCGGTTCACCAGTACACGGCTGTCGTTGAGCTGGTCAGTACCGGCGGGGCGCACCGAAAGGTGACGGTCACGTTTACGACGGGTGAATCGGTTGACAAGATCGATGCATCCTTCACCGGGATGACCGCCTGCCCGAACGGCCAAGAGTGTGGCTCGATGACCCTGACGGCCTCGCGTGCCTCGCAGTTCCAGCGGGGCAAGACGCTCGTCTGCACGGTGGCGACTGGACGGCCGTCCCAAAACACGGAGTTCCGCTTCTCACAGGGGACGCCGAGTATACCGGGTATCCTTACGGAGTCGATCACCGAGCGAGAACTGAATGCGCGGCAGGTCGTGAAGAACTGCCGAGGCGAATAAAACACAAGACTTTCACCCACTACAAGCAACGAGAGAGACAGTAGGACAACTCATGACCCTTTCCATCGAAGATGCAACCAGGTTCGCCCAGGTCTTCAAGGGCCTCGTCGATGGCGTGTCCGTCGCGGTCCTGGACAAGCATCAGGCGGTGCGCCTCGCGCTGACGACGATGTTCGCGGGTGGACACCTCCTGCTCGAGGACGCTCCCGGAACCGGTAAGACGGCCCTGGCGCGCGCGATCAGTGCGACCATTGACGGTACGCACTCGCGTATCCAGTTCACCCCCGACCTGCTGCCCTCTGACATCACCGGTGTGAACATGTTCAACCAGAAGACGGGCGAGTGGGTCTTCCACGCTGGCCCCGTCTTCGCGGAGATCGTCCTGGCAGACGAGATCAACCGTGCCTCGCCCAAGACCCAGTCCGCGCTCCTGGAGGTCATGGAAGAGGCCCAGGTGACGGTCGACGGCGTGCGCCGCCCCGCGCCCCAGCCCTTCATGGTCATCGCGACCCAGAACCCCGTCGAACAGGCAGGCACCTACCCGCTGCCCGAGGCCCAGCTAGACCGCTTCCTCATGAAGACCTCGATCGGCTACCCCTCGCGCGCCGCCATGATCGACGTCCTCGACGGCTCGGCCTCCCCCGACCGCTCGAAGAACCTCGAGCCCCTCGTGACCGGTCAGGACATCGTCGCCTGGGCCGCCCTGGCCTCGGCGAACCACACGGACCGCGCGGTCCTCGACTACGTGGCGGCGCTGGCTGAAGCGACCCGCGACGATGAGTCCTCGCTGCTGGGTGTGTCCACCCGTGGTGCCATCGGCATGGTGCGCTGCGCCCGCGTGTGGGCGGCCGCGCAGGGGCGTAACTTCGTCCTGCCCGACGACATCAAGGCCCTGGTCGTGCCCGTGTGGGCGCACCGAATTATCGTTGACCCCGACGCCGCGTTCTCCGGCGCGACCGCTGAGGGCGTCATCCAGCGCGCCCTGACGTCGGTGCCTGCCCCGGCGGTGGGCGCGTAACGCGCCGACCGGAAACGACGATGCAAGGGAAGCGTTCGAACAATGCAACGATGGCCTCGCCGCGTAAGGCGCAGGCCTCCCGTCAGCACCTTCTGAAGGCGCTGGCCGACCTAGTGACGCCCACCGGGTGGGCGCTCGTCTTCTTCGTCGCGGTCTCTCTGATTCTCGCGGCGACCCTCCGGTGGGTCGAGGCCCTGGCGTGTGCCCTCGCGGGCGTCGTCGCCCTGGTGCTTGCGGCCATGCGCGTGGCGTGGAAGCCCCCGCACCTCGTGTCGATCCGCGTGCCCAACGAACGTATCGTCGCAGGCCAGACGGCAGTCGGCGAGCTCGTGGTGCGCAACGAGCGTGCCCGTCCGGTGCGCGCAGGCATCATTGAGCTGCCAATCGGCACGGGAACGGGCGAGTTCGTTGTTCCTCCGCTGGGGGCGCACGCGACGTGGGACGAGATGTTCCTGATCTCTTCGCGTCACCGAGGCCTCATCAGTGTTGGCCCTGCTCGCTCCGTGCGCTCCGATGCCCTTGGCTTGCTGCGCCGCGTGCGTTCCTGGGATGAACCCGTCGTCCTGCACGTCCACCCGCGCACGGTCCGCGTCCCCTTCGACGCAACCGGCTTCCAGCTGGACGTCGAGGGCGTGTCCACCGGAAAGCTCTCCAGCTCCGACGTGTCTTTCCACGCGCTGCGCGACTACGAGCCGGGCGATGACCGCCGCGCCGTGCACTGGCAGTCGACCGCTCGCCTCGGCAAGCTCATCGTGCGCCAGTACGAGGAGACCCACCGTTCCCACCACGTCATCGTCTTGGATACCTCCCGCGACGCGTGGGACCACGATTCCTTCGAGACCGCCGTGTCGGTCGCGGGTTCCCTGGGCCTGGCGAACCTGCGCGATTCGCGCCCGGTGTCGGTGACGACGACCGATGAGTGGCTGCCGTCCTCGGTCGCCATGCGCCTCCTGGACTCCCTGTCCGAAATCTCGCACCGTTCCTTCGGGGATCTGGCGCTGCGCGTGCGCGAGGCCGTGGCTCAACGCCCCGGAGTCTCCGCACTGACGCTCATCGTCGGCCCCGAGACAACTGATTCGGACGCCGCTCACCTGGCTCGCCTAGCACCCATCGACGTGCCCGTATCCATCATCCGTATCGGCGTGAACAAAGCGCGCGCCCGCCGAAACCTCGGCCGAGGAGTCCTCCTCGACTGTGCAACCCTGGATGACCTGCCGCGCATTATCGTCGCCGGGGGTCTGGCATGAGCAGCAACGTGAACACCAAGCCCCGCGCCCAGCGCGTCGATCCTCAGGGCGAGGCCGTCCCCGGCTCTCCCATTAAGACGGACCGCCGCTCGGTGGATGAACCCACACAGCCCTCGGCAGCACACGCCCTCGCGGGCGCGCGCTCTGAGGCGCACATGCCCAAGCCGAGGACCACGCGCAGTCGCCTGTTGACAATTACGGAGCGCTTCGCGACAATCCGCACGCGCTTGCCGATGTGGTCTCTGCTCGTCCTCGCGGTCCTCTTCGCCGGGCCGGTCGCCGCTTTCGAACCCGTCTTCGGCGGGGGAGTGGGCGCTATCGCGGCGGGCGCGGGCGTGGCCTGCGGCCTGCTCATCGCCTACGCGTCGACGAAGTGGCGCTGGGATATGCTCACGACGGTCCTGTCCGTCCTGGTCGCATACTTCCTGCTTGGGAGCGCCACAGCCCTGCGCGCCGAGGCCCTCTTCGGGTTCTTGCCCACCGGCAAGACCCTGCAGGTCATGGTCCTGGGTTCCTTCCGCGCGTGGAAGGACCTGCTGACGCTGACCGCACCCGTGTCCGCATACTCGGGCCCCGGCCTCGTCCCGTGGATGAGCGGCCTTCTCTTCGCCGTGCTCTCAGGCCTCATCACCGCCCGTGCTGGGCGCGCCATCCTGGGGTCCATCCCGCTCGTCGCGATGGGCGTGATCGCCATCTTCTTTGGCCTGTCAGGCCACGCGCTGCCCGTGTGGGCGGTCCTGCTGTGGTGGGCGCTCCTGGGCGCGTGGTGGGCCGCAGCCGCTCAGTACCAGCGCATCACGCTGGGGCAGGACGTCCTGGTGGGCCGCTCCGGCGCGGCCGGGGCAGAGAATACCCTCGGGCGCAGCTCTCGCTCCACGGTCTACGTGGGCAGGCGCATTCTCGGCGCGACACTCATGCTCGCAATTTCCGTGGGCGTGGCCCTGCCTGCCGCCTCCTACCTGGGCGAGTCCGGGGCGCGCGTCGTTGGCCGCGACCTCGTGGAGCCGCCGCTGGACATCCAGGCGTACCCCTCGCCAATGGCCTCGTTCCGTCACTACACGACCGACCTGAAGGACGAGACGCTTATTACCGTCTCCGACCTGCCCGAAAACCAGCGCGTGCGCATTGCCGCGATGGACGTCTACGACGGCACCACTTTTGGCATGTCGGAAAACCGAGGGGATGGCCACTCCGGCTACATCCCCGTCGAGACGGCGATCCCTGGGCGTGCCGAAGGCAATTCAACCGTCACCGTGTCAACCAACGGCCTGTCCGGCCCGTGGGTACCCGTCCTAGGAATCCCCTCGCAGATTACTTTCTCCGGCACCGGAGCGGACACGCAAAAGGACGGCCTCTTTGTTGACACGTGGGGGAACGCGGCCCTGACGACAGGGCGCGCGGGCACGATGACCTATGACGTGCTCACCACGTTCGTCGAACCCATCCGCGACGAGGAACTATCCTCCCTCTCAGTTGCTCCCAACACGTCGAAGGACACGCATGTGCCCGAGGGCATCGGCGCGATGGCCACGGATCTGACGCAGAATGCGTCGACGGCTCTGGCCGCCGCGCGCGCGATCGAGCACCACCTGTCGACCTACGGTTACTACCTCAACGAAAACACGCAGTTCTCGCGTCCCGGCGTGCGCGCCGACCGCCTCGAGCGCATGATTTCCGGCGACGAGAACCTGATCGGCGACGACCAGCAGTACACGGCCCTCATGGCCCTCATGCTCCACCAGCTGGGCATCAACGCTCGCGTCGTCATGGGTGCCTACCCCGAGGGCGGCTCGCAGGGCGGTGTCGCTTCCCTGCGTGGATCTGATATCCGCGCCTGGGTCGAGGTCGAGTTCGGGGAGGGCATCTGGGCCGTCTTTGATCCCACCCCTCCGCGCGACCACACGCCGCAGACGCAGGTGCCCAAGCCTCGCAGTGTACCGCGCCCGCAGGTCCTCCAGCCGCCGGAGCCCCCGGAGGCTCCCGCCGAGCTGCCGCCGTCGATGCGCGACCAGAACGCGGACCCGGTAAAGACACCGGATGGGAGCTTCCCCTGGCGCGTCTTCGCCGGTGTCGCGGGCAGCATCCTCCTGATCTTGGTGCCGCCTCTGACGATCTTGGCCTACAAGGCCGCACGTCGACGCCACCGCCGCCGAGCCGCCGCAGCCAACGCGCTGATCGGCTCGTGGGACGAGGTCGTGGACCTGGCCGCCGACTCAGGCCTGACCATCGAGGTGGGACGCACCCGCCAGGAGACCGCCTGGTCGCTGGCCTCCCAGTGGAACCTCGGCGAGCACCCGGGTGACCCCTTCAGCCTGGTGACGGGTGCGGTGCGCCATGGCGATGACGGCTCGACCGATTCGGTCGAGTTCGACGAGGCCTCGGCGACCAAGGGCCGCTATGTGATCGACGGGTGGAGCCGATTCGGTGACGACGTTCCCACCCCGGTCGTGATCGCCCGTTATGCGGACGTCGCGGACTTCGCGTCTCACGGCGCTTCCCGCGACCGCGCGCGTGACGCGTGGGTGCAGGTGAGTGCGCTGCGCTCGCAGGTCGGCAAGAACGCGGGTTTCTTTGCGCGCATGCGTCGCGCGCTGTCCCTGCGAAGCCTGCGAATGCGCCGTAAGCTGCGGTTGAGCGCAGCAGTTGCGCGCACGATGCAGGAGGAGAACGACCAGTGAGTTCAGCGGTCGCGGGCACGTGTGGCCCCCAGATTCCCGGCTTCCGGTGGGTTCGCCCACTCGGCCAGGGTGGTTTCGCCGACGTGTTCCTGTACCGCCAGGAGCTGCCCAGCCGCGACGTGGCCATCAAGGTGGTGCGCGCGAAAGGGGACGAGCGAGGCACCCTCGAGCTGCACCGCGAGGCTGACGCCATGACCCTGCTGGCCGGCCACCCCGCGGTGGTGGAGCTGCACGGCGTGGGCACGACCTCCGACGGCCGCGCCTACCTGGTGATGGAGTACTGCCCGGTTGCTGACCTGCTGACGCAGGTGCGCGCGCGGCCAATGTCGCTGGAGACGGCGCTGGACACGATGATCAAGGTGTGCGGCGTCGTCGAAATGTTCCACCGCCAAGGCTACGTGCACCGCGACATCAAGCCGTCGAACATCATGCTGGATGCCTATGGGAAGCCGGTCCTCGCGGACTTCGGTGTCGCCTCGAAGATCGGCAAGCTGGAGGTCGGCGCGTTTGACGGGTTCTCGGTGCTGTGGGCACCCCCGGAGCAGCAGGACATGAACTCGCCGGCCGTGCCGACGCAGGATGTGTGGGCGCTCGCGTCGACGATGTGGACGTTTATCACGGGCCGCAGCCCCTTCGAGGATCCCATCGGGGATAACTCAGCGGCGTCGATCGCGAACCGCGTGCAGCGGGGCCGCATGCGAGGCCTGGGCCGCGCGGACGCGCCGGCGGAGCTTGAGCGTGTGTTGCGCGCGGCGATGGCAATCAACCCGGATGAGCGCACCCCCACGGCGTTGGAGTTCGGCAAGGGCCTCCAGCGCGTCCAACAAGAGCTGGGCTACGCGCGCACCGAGATGGAAATCAAGGAGAAGCGCTCCAAAGCCTCGGCCGGTTCTGTTGGCGACCAGAATACGCGCCCGCGTGGTGCCCCCACCATCGACCCGGACGACACGCGCATGCGCTCATCATCCTATTATTCCTTCGAGGGTGGGGCGGGTTCCGGCGGCGTCGAGGCCGTGGCTGATTCGTGGAAGGCCGATCGCTCGACGGAGGAGGCCGAGGTCTCGGCCCGTCGTACGGTCGACGATCCTGACGTTTCCAAGCGGGGCTTGAATCCCGTCGCCGCGGTGGGATTGGCTCTGTTGGCCGCGGTGATTGGCGCGGGGCTGGTGGTCGGTATTCTGCGGGGCGAAGGATCCTTCACACGCATCGCCCCTGCTGAAGAGACGACGAGTGCGTCGACGAACGCGGAGAACCCCCTCGGAGCAGCACCCCCGCAGGTCACCTCGCTCGCAGGAGAGTATGCCGACGGCCAGGTGACGTGGACGTGGAGTGTGCCCGAGGGCCTGGCAACGGCGGATGTGACGTACTCCTACGAGGGGAGCAGCCCCGTGGGCACGACGCGCGGCAGCGTTGAGGCGGCGACGGTGAGCGTGGATGGAGTCACCGGCGAAAACTGCATGGAAATCACGACGGTGTCGCGTTCCTCGGGCCGTATGTCCGAGCCTGTGAGGGCCTGTCAAACTGTTCCCTGACCACCCGTGTAGCGTATTCCAGCGCGTGGCTGACCAGGGCGAATTGCGGTTCATTTTGTGTAACCATTAATGATGCACGTGTAGAATGAATGCGTTACGCGCTATCCCACGCGTACAACGTAGCGAGAAGGACAAAGGTAGATGGCTCAGGGTGAACATGCCGAGCGTGCTCCACTATTGTGGGGTGCGTCGACCGACGTCGGTCCGGTCCGCTCACACAACGAGGACTCTTGGCTGGCGGTCTCGCCCGTCTTCGCAGTCGCAGATGGGATGGGGGGCCACCTCGGCGGTGCCCGGGCCTCGTCACAGGCCGTCCTCACACTGCAGGAGTTCCTGAGTCCTGATCGACTCGGAGACCGTCCCGTCGACCTGGTCGATCTGTCCGTCGCGATTGACGCAGCCGCCACGGCCGTGGCCTCCCTGGCACCTGCTGACAATCCGATGAGTGCCCCCGGCACGACACTCTCCGGTCTGATGGTCCTGTGGACCGCCGAAGGTGCCTACTGGCTCTCCTTCAATGTTGGCGACTCACGCGCCTACGTTGTCGGTGCCGGCGGCATCCGCCAGCTCACCCACGACCACTCCGCGCTGCAGGAGGCTCGCGATCTGGCGGCGACCTCCGGCGCGCCCCAGGTCATTCCTCCAGCCAACGTCGTGACCAAGGCGCTGGGTGCCGGACAAACCGGAAGTGTGAAAGCCGACTACACCATCATGCCGATGGAGGAAGGCGACCGCGCGGTCATCTGTACAGACGGCGTGCACGGCGTCCTACAGGATTCGCAGATCCAGGCCATTGTCGCTGCTGGCAATGGGCCGCAGGGGACCGCTGACGCACTCGTGAAAGCCAGCCTCGAAGCGGGCACTCGCGACAACACGACAGCCGTAGTAGTCTACGCAGGAAAAGAATCACGAGTAACATTGACAACGAACGTCATGAATCGGATGATTCAACCAGTACGTCCGGCGTCGATTCAGACAGCGCGCCGGGTTCCTCGTAGAGAAGGCAGTGACTGATGCTTCAGATTGGACGCTTCTTGTGTCGCGGACAGGGCGCGATGCTCGTCACCGGACCCCTCGGCGCGGCGTTGGTGCCGCTCGATTTCGCGGATTCCGCGGCCGACGTCGTGTGGGGGCGCGCTGACACCCAGGCATGGCTCTCCCACGTGCAGGCAGAGCAGGGCGATGTTCTGCTCCTCGACTGCGCGGGCGAACAACCCTACTTGACAGTCCTCGGCAATATTCAGCTGCGCATGCGCGCCGCCGGCCAGATCACCGAGCAGGTGTGGAACGACCCGATCTGGGCCTGGCCCTTCAACCCGGGCGAGTGGCAGACGTTCGAGGCCACCATCATTGACGGTGACGAGATCACGTGGATGGTGCCCGCCGCAGACCGCGTCGAGGCCGGCGAGATCCGCATCGGTCGCGCGCTCGACGAGGTTGAGGCCCTCGCATCGATGCCCGTTGATACGATGGGCTTCCTCATCAACCCGGATATCCCGGATCACGAGCGTCGCGCCCGTCGCGACGCCCGCGAAGAGTTGCCCGAACCTACGATCACGCACGCGCCTGCGGTTGACCTGGCTGCCGTCGAAGCCCAGTTCCTCGCGGCCACCAGCAACGGACCCGTCTCGCTGCCCGGTGCCTCCCGCACCGCCCCCGATCCGTACGCGCCCAAGGACGCCACGGATGATGCGCAGGACGAGGTGCCCTCCGAGGACCTCGAACAGACCTCGAGCGAGCTCTACGTCGTCGCCGACGCCGTCGAGCCACCGATCCATACGGCTGAGTCCCTCGACCGCACCGCTACCATCGACCGTGGTGCCGCCTTCGTGGAACCCGCCCAGGCCTCGTCCGAGTTCGAGTCGGAGGAAAACACCGAACTTGCTCCTGAATCGGAAGCGGAGCGTGAGTCTGCCCCCGAGTTCGAGCCTGCTCCTGAGCCGGAAGCGGAGCGTGAGTCCGCCCCTGAGCCGGAACCCGCGCCTGCCCCCGAGCCGGAGACGGCACCCGAGCCGGAGACGGCACCCGAACCGCCCGCCGCACCCGAGGCGATGAGCGCCGCCGGCCTGGCCGACCTGGGTGCCGAGACCGACACCGAGGCCACGATTCTGCGCCTCGCCCCCGTCAACTCTGGCCCCGCCGCGCCCGTCGCCTTCCTGATCCACGGCGGCACCGTGCCCGTTGAGGTCTCGCGTGACGTCGTCATCGGCCGCGACCCCGACGCCCGCGCCCTGACCGGCCGCCCCGTTGCGACCGTGCTGCGCGTGCCCAGCCCGGCCACCGAGATTTCGCGTTCCCACTGCGCCGTCATGATGACGACGCCGGGTTCGTGGGCGCTCATGGACCTGGGCAGCGCCAATGGCACCGTCCTGCGTCACGCAGACGGCTCTTTCCAGGATGTCACCCCCATGGTGACGATTGCCCTGAACGACGGTGACCTCATCGACGTCGGTGAGGGCACCACGATTGAGTTCCGCGTGCGCTGATCTGCTACTCAAACGCGTGTGGGGTGGACCGCTTGGCCCACCCCACACGCGTATGTACTAGGGTGGCTGTTAAGACCTGCTGGAGGTTGCGCGCGCTGATGCTTGCTGCCAGCGGCCTGGTGAGAGTGAGCGTGTATCGATTTCACGACCGACGGCCGCTCGACGAGTCGCGTGATTTACCTGGAGCGTTCTGGTCTGCCCAGGCCGTACATTGGCTCGTGGAGGGTCGTTTCCAGTGCGACGCGTAAGGTCACTGTGTTTCGGTCTTAACGTTACGGATGTCGAGTCAATTGACGTAGGGGAGGTCAGCGGTAGCTTGGCCGCCTACAACATCACGGTGATCACACGGGAGCTCCGTATCTGGCTGGACGTGAGTGGCGCGGTCTGCCGGTGCCTGCGTGACAGCCTCGCCGATACCGCTGACCAACCCGCCTGACGCCCGCTCCCGCGCGAGGGTACGATACCCGACAAGCAACCACGGCCTCGTTCATGTCAGGACAATCATAAGAGGGTGTGCCTTGAAGTGACCTTAGTCCCTTGAGGCGTGTATCCTTGCCTGTGGTAGCGGCCCGGCGTCGGGCCAATCATCGCAAACATGGAAGTTGAGGACCACGATGGTCAAGTATGTGTACGACTTCTCCGAGGGCGACAAGTCCATGAAGGACCTGCTCGGAGGCAAGGGAGCGAACCTCGCCGAGATGACGAAGCTCGGCCTTCCTGTTCCCCCCGGCTTCACGATCACCACCGAGGCGTGCCGCGCATACCTCAAGGAGTCGGCCGTTCCCGAGTCACTTGCCACCGAGGTCACCCGCGCTCTGCGCGGCGTCGAGGATCAGATGGGCCGCCACCTCGGCGACCCCGCCGACCCGCTCCTGGTCTCCGTGCGAAGCGGCGCAAAGTTCTCCATGCCCGGCATGATGGAAACCGTCCTGAACATCGGCCTCAACGATGAGTCCGTTCTCGGCCTCGCAGCCGTTAGCGGTAACGAGCGCTTCGCGTGGGACTCCTACCGCCGCCTCATCCAGATGTTCGGCAAGAC
>FLSK01003015.1_pt1 | contig 17136 bp, 14 predicted proteins | sample 1550541 | NCBI WGS metagenome assembly FLSK01 (sample SAMEA4031773, study PRJEB14383) | metagenome | biome: human; feature: oral; material: saliva | place: Philippines | collected 2014
TATTGTTAACCTAATGCGTTTGACAGGTTATATCTATCTGTAGTAGAATAATACCATTACAGGAGGGATTACAACATGAGAATTCATAAGACACACAAACGATATATTTCGTCTGTTGTTGCCGGATTGATTGTAACAGCTGTAACTATGACAGGTTTTTCTTATAATGATAAAACCGTTACCGTTATGGTAGATGGTGCAGCACACACTGTTAGAACGCATTTAAATTCTAATGAAGGCATCGTACGCGACGCTGGGGTTAAATTAAATCCAAATGATAAAGTTATTTCCAGCTCTACATCAGTTCAAAATGGTACAACACTAACTGTTGTTCGCGCTATTCCAGTTTATGTAACTGTGAATGGTAGAACAAGAGCTGTTTTCACTACAGAAACAACGGCTCAAGGCGTTGCTAATGAGCTCGGCTTTAAAATACCTAACTATGTAGTTGTAGGTGATGCAAATGGTTCTGTATTAAGTGGTACACATATTACAATTGCTCAAGTAACAAGTCGTTCTTTATCTACAGTGGATCAAGAAGTTGCTATTGAGGTTATCCGTCAAAAAGATGATACAATGGCTAAAGGTGAAGAAGAGGTTGTTCAAGTTGGTCAACCTGGGTTAGAACGAGTACAACGTGAAATATTATATAGCAATGGTACAGTTATTAAAACAAATGACATATCTAAAGTAACACAACGCGCAATGGTTCCTACCATTATTAAAGAAGGTACCCGTGAAGTGACTACTTCTCGTAATGTAGCGGGTCGTGCATCTCGGGCTATCGTAATGGAAGCATCTGCTTACCTAGCAGGCGATGGTGATGGCTTGGGTATTACGGCTACAGGTGTTCCTGCAGTTCGTGGTATTGCTGCTGTTGACCCTGATGTTATTCCATTAGGTACACGCTTGTTTATTCCAGGCTACGGTGAAGCTATTGCAGCTGATACAGGTGGTGCTATTATAGGCAATAAAATTGACCTTGTAATGGACTCCTACGGCGAGGCTATGGAGTTTGGGCGTCAAGACGTAACAGTGTACGTTTTAGACTAAATTATGTTAAAAATACTAAAAAAGACGACTTACATTTGTAAGTCGTCTTTTGCTATTTAATCTTCAATATACGGTAAAAGATATTCGTATTTTGTGCCTTTTAACTCTTCTTTAGGAATAAAGGTTAAGGAAGATCCATTGATGCAGTAGCGAAGGGAGCCATTAGGCCCATCTTCGAATACATGGCCTAAGTGAGCATTACCGATGCGGCTGCGTACTTCAATACGATTCATACCATGAGAGTCGTCTTGATAGTATTTAATAACATCCTTAGCGATTGGCTTTGTAAAGCTTGGCCAACCGCAATGGGAATTAAATTTATGTGATGATACGAAGAGGGGCTCTCCAGTAGTAATATCTACGTAGAGACCTGCTTTAAATTCATCTGTTAACTCATGACTAAAAGGAGCATCAGTAGCAGAATTTTGGGTAACTTCATACTCTTGTGGTGATAGTGCATCTAAAGATTCTTTAGATGGTTTATTATACTCATTATCATCGATAAGTGGCTCATCGGATAGGCCTAATGGAATATGACAATAACCGTTAGGATTTTTATCTAAGTAATCTTGATGATATTCCTCCGCAGAGTAGTAGTTCTCTAAAGGCAACACTTCGATAGCAAAGGGTTTGCCTTCAAAGGCTTGCGCACGGGTTAAGATGCTTTCAATAATAGTTTTATCTGCTGTATCCGTATAGTAAATACCAGTACGGTACTGAATACCTACGTCACCGCCTTGTTTATTAACACTAAATGGATCGATAGCACGTAGGAAATATTGAATCAAATGGTCCAAGGAAAGTGTGTCTGCATCGTAGGTCACCTTGAGGGCTTCAACGTGACCACTATTGTGACATACATCTTCATAGCTTGGATTTTCAGTAGGACCATTGGCATAGCCTACTTCAGTCGAAAGGACGCCTTCGATTTTTTTGATATATCCTTGCAGGCCCCAGAAACAACCGCCTCCTAAATATATAGTATGTTCATTCATTTAATCACCCCATACTTCTTGAGCTATTTCTTTAACTAATGCTAGTTTAGCCCATTGTTCCTCTTCGGTCAATTGGTTACCAATCTCACAAGAAGCAAAGCCGCATTGAGGAGATAAGCAAAGTCTTTCGAGAGGAATATATTGTGTAGCCTCTTGAATACGTTTTTTAATAACTTCTTTGTCTTCTAATTCTGGACGTTTAGATGTAATTAGACCTAGTACGACCTTCTTGTTAGGAGATACTTCGCGCAATGGCTCAAAGCCACCGGAACGATCATCGTCAAATTCTAGGTAATAAGCATCTACATTTTCTTTGGCAAATAGAATAGGGGCAATTGGTTCATAACCGCCACTAGCAGCCCAAGTAGAGTTGTAATTACCACGACATACATGGGTAGTAAAGGCTAAATCTTGAGGGCGACCTTCTAGGGCCAAATTGTTTAAGCGCAAATATTTAGCTGTTTCGCCTTCAATGGTTACACTTTTATCTTTTTGACGACCTGTCCAGTAAGCGTGGTCACAGCACATACCCCAAGTACAATCATCAAACTGGATGTTGCGGCAACCAGCGTCATACAAATCTTTGATAACTTGACGATACGCAGCAGCAATGTCTTGAATGAGTTCTTCTAAATCAGGGTAGAAGGAGCGTGTCGTAATGCCGTTATCCTCACGGAATAATTCTGCTAAGAATTGAGATGGGGCTGGGATTGTTTGACGTGCCGTAGTATTTTCGTCTTCAAATTGTTTTACAAATTTGAAATGTTCAACGAATGGGTGGTTTGTCCCCGTAATTTTGCCAGTAAGGGCGAGAGAACCTGGCGCTGTTTCTTGACCGACGAATTTATAACCGTGTTCCAGTTCAATTTCTTTTACGCCGTTAAATCCCCACATGAAATCTAGATGCCAATAGGCACGACGAAACTCGCCATCTGTAATAACTGGTAGGCCAGCAGCCTTTTGTTTTTGAATGAGGTCTGTAATGAGACGATCTTCAACGGCTGTTAATTCTTCTCTAGAAATATTTCCATTATTGAAAGCTTCGCGAGCTTCTTTTAATTCTTCAGGACGTAGGAAAGAACCTACAATATCAAAGTGGAATGGTGCTAATTGTTTGGACATAATAGTAATCCTCCTTATATAAACGGTAAAACCGATAATTTCGATAGGTTTATTATAACGAAGTATGAGTATATGTAAAAATATCTATATTTTAGAGTTGTATATAACCTAAAGCTATATAGGCGTATAAATTTGTTTATTAAGTTATATCAAGATATAAAAAAGCACTCTCCTAAAATGAGCTGCATCTCAAAATTGTGTCCAATTTTGGGGCAGTTCATAAAAGAGAGTGCTTTCAATATACTATTTAATACAATTATTTAATTCGCCTAAAATTATTAAAATGTACAACTCTATTAATACTATAATTTTCTAATTATTTTTTATCGTCTGGCAGTTGAATATGTCTGCCATAGTTGCCAACGTATTGCTCTAAGGCTTGAATATATTCTTGGCCTAAACGACTGCGTTGCATTTTGTTGTTAGTAATATAGCCAATGTGCATCAAGCCTTCTTCTGCAAGCGGCACAGAGATGATATTTTCACCATTAACCTCTTTGTCGATTACACCACTAGATACAGTGTACCCATCAAGTCCAAGTAATAGACTAAATAAAGATGCTCTATCGCGAACGCGGATGTGTTTTGGGCGTACAACGGTACTGAAAATTTCTTCAGAAAAATAGAAGGAGTTATGATCCCCTTGTTCAAAGGAGATATATGGATATTCTTCTAATTCATCCATAGAAACTACATCTTTATTGGCTAACGGATGTGTTTTACCGATAAAGATATGAGGGTGAGCCGTAAATAATTCTGTAAAAGTTAATTCGTTGGTATGAATTAATTTTTCTAATACAGGACGATTGAAATCATTATAATAGAGCAAACCGATTTCACTCTTCATATGAGCTACGTCGTCGATGATTTCATAGGTTTGTGTTTCGCGCAAGGATACATCGTATTGATCGATACCTGCACCTTTTAAAAGCTCTACAAAGGCATTAACTGCAAAGGAGTAATGTTGAGTAGAAACGGAAAATTGTTTTTTCCCGCCGCTTTGGCTCTTGTATTGCTCCTCTAAAAGGGCCGCTTGCTCAAGGACTTGGCGTGCATATCCAAGGAAACGTTCTCCTTCTTTAGAAACAGTAATACCTTTATTGGTGCGATCGAAAATGGTAATGCCCATTTCTTTCTCTAATTCTTTAATGGCCTTTGTAAGGCTAGGTTGAGATACAAATAATCTCTTGGCAGCTTCACTAATACTACCTATATTGGCAATTGTTGTGACATACTTTAATTGTTGTAAGGTCATAATTGGCCTCCTTTTATATATTACACTATTAATACTACTCGATTATAAGTATTTAAGCAATGTTATATATGTGTTACAATGTACTAATAGAATAAAGGAGGACCTATGCTAAAACAAGTCATCGTCGTAGAAGGAAAATCTGATATACAACGCATTGCTCAAGCTGTAGAGGCTGATTGCATAGCAACTGAAGGTTTCACTCTTCGAAAAGGTGTTATCGATATGATTCGCGTTGCTTATGAAAAGCGAGGCATCATCATATTAACTGATCCTGATACGGCAGGGGAGCGAATTCGTCGTGTGTTAACGAAAAAATTCCCCAATGCACAACATGCCTTTGTCCCTCGTGATGAAGCCTTTGCAAATGATGATATTGGCATAGAACAAGCATCTCCAGAATCCATTAGAAAGGCTTTATCTACATTACATGTAGAGTCTTTAGAATCATCCAATGAATTTTCTATGGTGGATTTAGTGCGCCATGGACTGTCAGGTATGCCAGATAGCGCAGCTCGACGAGCTGTTATTGGTGCAAAATTAGGGATTGGCTACGGAAATGGTAAGCAGTTTTTATATCGGTTAAATCATTACGGTATAACGCGAGATGCTTATGAAGAGGCAGTAAATAGTTTGAAATAGGAGTTAAGATGTTAGAATCAGTAATTGCAAGCCCTGAGGTAGTGCATTATATATGTAAACGCTTCGACATTAAAATGAGCAAAAAGCTAGGGCAAAACTTTCTTATTAAACGAGGCATCGTCGATGAAATCGTTCATGCCGCGGAGTTAACACCTGGTGAACCTGTACTAGAGGTTGGCCCTGGCATTGGTACCTTAACACAAGGTTTAGCACAAAGCGGTGCTGATGTAACGGCCATTGAACTAGATCGCCGTCTATTAGAAGTGCTAGATACAACATTAGCATCTTATGACAATGTACGCATCGTTCATGGTGATGTATTGAAATTAGATGTGCCGACCATTATGAACCATAAACCGTTTAAGGTGGTTGCCAATTTACCGTATTATATTACAACGCCTATTATTATGTCTCTATTGGAAAGCAAATTACCAATTGAGCGCCTCGTTGTAATGGTACAAAAGGAAGTTGCTCTACGCATGGTAGCACAGCCTGGTACAAAGGATTACGGTGCATTGTCTGTGGCTGTTCAGTATTATACGGAGCCAGATATTGTTCTAGATGTACCGCCTAAATCTTTCTTGCCTGCACCAGCGGTAACAAGCTCTGTAATTCGTTGCGTGTTGCGTGATAAACCACCGGTAGATGTAATTGATGAGAAACTATTCTTCCGCGTTGTAAAAGCTGGTTTTGCGCAACGTCGTAAAACATTTGCTAATACGATGAAAACAACGGGCTTATCAAAAGATAGAATTGAAGAGCTATTAGCAAAAGCAAATATCGACGGTCAACGAAGAGGCGAGACCTTTACTCTTCAAGAATTTGCCGATGTAGCCAATGCATGGGCTTCTTTAATTAAATAGTAAATGCATAAAGAGCGTATTAGATTGATAACATATCATTCTAATACGCTCTTTTTATGCTAATACGATTTTTTCATAAAAAAAGGACCCGAATGGGTCCTTTTTATTAGTACATGAAGCCTGCCATTGTTGTAATGAGGAAGGCGTTTGCAAAGTCGATTAAGAATGCACCTACCAAGGAAACTACGAGCCATGCACGAGGGGATGGACCGTGTTTGCCTGCTAAGGATAACATATTAACCAACGCATTTGGTGTAGCACCTAGACCGAAGCCGATGGCACCAGCGCCAAGCATAACAGCATCGTAGTTGCGACCAAAGATGAAGTAGATAAGGTATGCAAATACACAGATAAGTACACATTGTGCTAGTAAAATTGTCATAAGTGGTAATGCAAGATCGATTAATTGAACGAGTTTCAAGCTGTTGATAGCCATTGTTACAAATAAGGACAATGCTACGTTAGATACTGCGTCAAGTGCAGAGTCATTGATTTTGTAAGCTTTAGTGTAGTCACCAACGTTACGAATTACAGCCGCACAAATCATTGCGCCGATGTATGCTGGTAGTGGAGTAAGAACGGATAAACCAGCACTTACGATAGTACCAATACCAAGTGCAAGACCAATCCACATACAAATTGTTAAAAGATCTTGAGAGTTGAATTGTTTGCCGCCGATTTCAACTTCAGCTTCACTCATGTCAATGCCGTCAGCTTCAAATAATTCAGGATTTTGATAAGGTGTTTTTACTTTGTGCATTTTAATAATGCGTTCACCTACAGGAGCACCTAAGATTGTACCAGCAACCATACCGAATGTTGCGGCTGCAACTGCAGCAGATGCTGTACCAGGGATGCCTAGTAATTGTTCGTAATACGGACCGAAGGCACCAGCTGTACCAAGACCACCGATCATGGATACGGAACCTGCCATGATGCCGATGATTGGTTCAATGCCCAACGCTTTAGCAATCATAATGCCTGCAGTATTTTGTACTACAATCCATACTGCGCAAGCTAGGAAGAAGAAGATAATGAAAACGCCGCCTTTTTTGAGGACTTTCAAGGAAGCCATCAAACCGATAGTAGTAAAGAAAGCGAGCATTAAGAATGTTTGTAGAGAGCCTTCAAATGTAATGTTTAAAATCTTGTAATAAGAAAGAATAGCAGTTAAAAATGCAAATGGAAGGGCCCCTACAGCAGGTGCAGGCATACACATTCTTTGTAAGAACTGTGAATGTTTGTTAATCCAAGTACCTATGAACAAGGTAATAACAGCGAGACCTACGGTTTGGATCATGGACAGTTTTAATGTCCATACATTGTTGACTAAGGCTAAGTCAATAAGTGGCATAAAATCACTCCTTTAAATAAAAATAAACCTATATTTTATGGTATCATGAATGGTCGAAAAATACTATAGAATATACACCGTATAAAAATCTTATATATTTTCTTTACAACACTCACAACAACATTAAAACCAATAATACTTATGTATTTATTTTAGAATTATATTCATAAAATGTCAAAAAGTAATATCATAAATTACTTACCTACATAATCATATTATATGTATTCGACTTAAATCTGTGATTTTCCTCCTACATATAAAAAAATAAACTGGAATATATTTCTTAAATTCATAATTCTATGAAATATATTCCAGTTTTAAATTTTAAAAGTATTATATAGTCTTATTTTGCTTAGCTTCTTGAATTCATATGGGGCAAATTTAACCCGTATATACATATAAGGGTATAACTAAAATGTATATTCTAATACATAAAATAATTAGAAGTTATAGCGGTTATAGATTGTATTAGCATTGTAGAAAATATATGTATTATAGCTAGTTTAAGCGTTATAGCTCATGATGTAGTTTAGGCGTAGTTAGGAAGGTAACATCTGGATTACGTTCTAGAACCCAGCCCATTTGCCATTCGTTAGAAATGAGAACTACTGTACGATTGCGATTATCTTTTACGATCATCGCATTATCAACACCCTTTAAGGACGCAATGTCTACGTCACCGTCAATCCATCGAGCTACACTGTATGGCAATGTATGATTTAATAAATCTACACCATATTCGTTTTTGAGGCGATATTCTAATACTTCAAATTGAAGCATACCTACAGCGCCAACTACGAAGGAGTCAAGGGCACCTGGCTGCTCAAAGATTTGAACGGCACCTTCTTGAGCTAACTGCGTCATACCCTTTTGGAATTGCTTACGCTTCATCGTATCTTTTGGGGATACGCGAGCAAAGAATTCCGGAGGGAATACAGGGAAATCGCCGAAGGTTACTTTGTGCTTTGGTGCGCATAGTGTATCGCCTACGCCCATAGTACCAGCATCAAAGACACCGATAATATCGCCAGGGTATGCATCCTCTACGATAGTACGTTCTGTAGCTAAGAATTGTTGAGGTTGAGATAGGCGAATCGTTTTGTTAGATTGTCGATGTAATACGGACATGCCTTTTTCGAATTTACCAGAACAGATACGCATGAATACGATACGGTCATGGTGGTTAGGATCCATATTAGCTTGGATTTTAAATACTAAGGCGGAGAAATCTTCGCTAGTAGGTTGTACCACTTCTTCTATTGCTTGACGTTGAGCAGGGGATGGAGCAAGTTCTAAGAATTTTTCTAAGAATGGTTTTACCCCAAAGTTAGTCATGGCAGAGCCAAAGAACATTGGCGTCAATTCACCAGCGCGAACCTTATCAAAGTCGAATGGATCGCCTGCAACGTCAAGCAACTCAATATCATCAAGCAAAGCTTGGTATACGTCGTCACCTAATAACTCTTTCATACGAGGATCAGTTAAAGCACCTTTTTCAGAGGCTAGCTTTTCTTGACCATGTGTTTCGTCTTTTGCGAAGAGCTCGATAGTTTCATGTTCTCTGTCGTATACACCTTTGTACTCGCCATTAATACCGATAGGCCAGTTCATAGGGCATGTGCGAATGCCGAGAACATTTTCGATTTCTTCCATCAAGTCAAATGGGCTACGACCGAAGTGGTCAATTTTGTTTACAAAGGTAAAGATAGGAATACCGCGTTCTTTAGATACAGCAAATAGTTTTTTCGTCTGTGCTTCGACGCCTTTTGCTACGTCGATAAGCATGACAGCACTATCGGCAGCCATCAATGTACGGTACGTATCTTCGGAGAAGTCCTGGTGACCAGGGGTATCGAGGATGTTTACGCGACAACCGTCATAGTCGAATTGCAATACGGAACTCGTTACCGAGATACCACGTTGCTTTTCGATTTCCATCCAGTCAGAGACAGCGTGTTTTGCAGTTTTACGAGACTTTACGGAACCCGCTAAGTGGATGGCACCACCGTATAATAGTAATTTTTCTGTTAATGTTGTTTTACCCGCATCCGGGTGAGATATGATAGCAAACGTACGACGACGTTGTACTTCTTCTAAAAATGTCATGGTTCACCTCTATTAGTATGTTTGTATAAGTAGATATATATTACAGTTCTACTTTTACAGTCTATATCGTAAAAATTATACATGATTTTTCTAGTTATGACCACTAAATTGTAGTATAATGAGATTTCATAGAACGGCTTGGGGATTAGCCGTTATCTTCATGTTAAGGAGGGGGACCATGCGGTTATTTATTGCAGAAAAGCCATCCATGGCTCGCGAAATTAGTAAATGCTTGCCAGAAAATAAAAATATCCAAAAGCGGAATGGCTATTTTATCCAAGGTGATGATGTAGTGACTTGGGTGGTTGGTCACGTATTACATCAAGCAGAACCAGGCGATTACGACGATAAATATATTCGTTGGCGCCCTCAAGATTTGCCGATTGTGCCAGATGAGTGGAAACTACTCGTTACAGATAGCAGTCGCCAACAGTTTGAGACGGTAAAAGACCTGATCGGTAAAGCGGATATTATCGTAAATGCAGGTGACCCGGACAGGGAAGGGCAACTTTTAGTTGACGAAGTATTGTACTATGTCGGTAATACAAAGCCAGTACAGCGAATTTTACTAAATGCGCTCGATGAAAAATCTATTCGTTCTGCTCTTAATGATTTACGAGATAATAAGGACTTTCATAATTTATATCAATCGGCATTGGCAAGAGCTCGTGCAGATTGGCTTATCGGTATGAATTTATCTCGCGCTTATACTTTAGCTGAACGTTATAAGGGCAATAAGGTGACATTGCCTATAGGGCGAGTTAAGACCCCTACCTTGGCGCTTGTGGTACGTAGAGAACGAGAGTTAGCTGCATTTAAGCCAGTAGACTATTTTACTGTGAAAGTTTTGTATAACCATCCTAATGGTGTATTCTGGGCTACATGGCAACCTACAGATGAGCAGAAAGGCTTAGATCCTGATGGTCGTCTCATTAATAAGGCTATAGCTGATGCATTAGTTGAACAGTTAAAAGATGGTCCAGATGGCATTATTAAGGCTGTTACTAAATCCAAGAAGAAAGATGCACAGCGGCTACCATTATCCTTGTCATCCTTACAGGTATTGGCCGGTAAAGCATTTTCCTATGATCCGCAAACTGTGCTTGATACGGCACAGAAATTATACGAAAAGAAATTGACCACCTATCCTCGTTCTGATTGTGAATATTTACCACCAAATCAATATGGTGACCGCAATGCGATCCTCAATAATTTACAGAATGCAGGTGATGAGCGGTTAGCACAGTGGGCTAGTGATGCTGATCGCTCTATTAAGAGCCGCGCTTGGAATGAAAAGAAAATTACGGCCCATCATGCTATTATTCCGACTACGGTTGCTTGTAATATAAATAGCTTGACTCGTGAGGAACGAAATATTTACTTCCTCATCAGCCAAGCTTATATTGCTCAGTTTTATGGAGAGCATGTTTATGAGCAAACTAAAATTGTAGTAGAGCAGTGTAAAGAAGAGTTTGTTGCTAATGGCCGTGTAGTTATTGAAGAAGGCTGGAAGACCCTCTATAAACGACAAAAGTCTAAGTCTGCAACAGATAATGAGGAGCCGGATTTAACTGATGAACGTGGGGCTGAATCAGATCCTAAAAAAGAAGTTCTTGAAGAGGCGGATCACTTGCCGGCCGTTAAAAAGAATGACACTGTTTTATTTACGGATTCCTCTGTAGAGGCGAAGCAAACCAAGCCACCATCTCGCTTCACGCCGTCTACTTTGTTACAAGCAATGAAGGAAATTCACAAGTTTGTAAAAAATGAAGACTTAAAAAAGCAATTAAAAGCGGTATCTGGTATTGGTACGGAGGCGACTCGCGCTAATATTATTGACGAGCTCATCAGTCGTGGATTTATGAAAACATCGGGAAAGAAGCAAGTGTTATCACCAACTGAAACAGGCTATCTCTTAGTGGATGCATTGCCTGATGAATTGCTATATCCTGATGAAACGGCTGTATGGGAGGAACGATTGGCGCTCATGAGTGAAGGTGAGGATACATTAGATTCTTTCTTGTCTGATCAGATTAAGTTTTTGAAACATTTGATTGATAAACTGGGCTTTGATAAACAAGGCAGTTCTGGGCAGATGATGCCTAATGTGGTTCGAACTATAACGAATCAAAATCGGAAACGCCCTATGGACAATACTGACGTTGATGTATCTTCTTTACCTATTTGTCCGAAGTGTAATAAGGGCCATTTACAACAGCGAAATGGTAAATTTGGTGCCTTTTTAGGATGCACTAATTATCCTGCATGTAAATATACACAACCTGTTGAAGGTGTGAACCTTAATAGTGAAAATAATATTGAAATATCTGATGACGATAAACAATATAAATGTCCGCGATGTAAGCAAGGTTATTTTGTAAAGCAAGAGGTGAGAGGTCGAGTAAACTGGATTTGTAGTAATCGATCTCAATGTAAAACTCAGTGCTCCGATGTAGATGGAGTACCAAGTATTTACGCAAACAAGTAAATATTAATCTATTATAGTTAAATATATAATATATAGAAGATACTAATGTAGTTTGATAATTAAAAAACGCGTACAGCTATGCTGTGCGCGTCTTTTGGTTGATATATTGTTTGAAGAGAAATAATATCTTCATTTACTAAACAATCAATATAAATGTTGTCTTATCTACGTTTGCCACGACGTCCTGTTTGAGACGTAGCTGTGCGGCGTTGGCGTGTGTTGGAACCCTTATGACCACGTGCTTTGTGGGCCTTAGCCTTAGTAGCTTGGTAAGAGCTACTTACTTTAGGTTTACCTGTTGCTTTTGTACGTTTTGGTGCAGCACTTGCGTTACCCTTAGTTTTGATTTGACCATCTTTAGTGTATTTAGTAAGCGTTGCTTGGATGGCACGCTCGATGCGTCGTAACCAAGATTCATCTTGTGGTGTTGCAAAGGTTACGGCCACACCAGAATTACCAGCGCGACCAGTACGGCCAATACGATGGATGTAGTAATCTACATCGCGAGGTACATCATAGTTATATACATGAGTAATACCATCAATATCGATACCACGAGCTGCAATATCTGTAGCAACTAAGATTTGTGTTTTGGCTTTAGCAAAGTCTCGCAAAATTTGAGTACGACGGCCTTGTGTTAAGTCGCCGTGCATTTCTGCGATGTTAAGACCAGCTGCAGTTAGTTCATAGGATAGACGAACCGCACCTTCTCGTTTATTACAGAAAACGATGGCTAAGAACGGATTATCTTCTTCAATCATTTTGATGAGACGTTCTGTTTTTTCTTCAGGATTCATCATATACACACGTTGATCAATCGATTCAAGGGTAACATGTTTACCTTCAGCTGTAACAGAAACCGGTTTAGACATATATGCCTTTGCAAGGTTACGAATTTTGTCTGGAATCGTTGCAGAGAATAGTAATAGTTGTCTATTCGAATCTGTTTGACTGATGAGACTTTCAATATCAGGTAAGAAACCCATATGAAGCATTTGGTCTGCTTCGTCTAGTACAACTCGGCGAATACAATCTAAATGTAAAGAACCTCGTTTCGCGTGATCTAGTAGACGACCTGGTGTACCTAATATCACTTGTGGACGGCGACCTAGTTGTTGTAATTGGGCTTCAATTGTTTTACCGCCGATAAGAGGTAGGATATCTATGTTTAGAATCGCTCCAATTTCTTTCGCCTCATCTGCAATTTGTTTTATAAGTTCACGTGTAGGTGCAATGATAAGCACTTGTTCTTGATGTACATCTGTATGTACACGTTGAAGAATAGGCAATAAGAAGGCAAGAGTCTTGCCTGTGCCTGTTTGAGCTTTTGCTATAACATCATTCCCTTTAAATACCACAGGAATGGATTGTTCTTGGATTGGCGTGGGCTCCTTGATACCTTGTTTTTGTAGGGCTTGGATAAGCTCATCGCAAACGCCTAAAGTTTTAAAAGATTTCATGGATAGTCCTTTCTATAATACATATTATATTAATTATACCTTATGCACATAGCAGGGGCAAATAAATTGAATTGTTATCCTTGGCAGTATTATTAGCGGGGAACCATAGACGAATTTTAAATAAAATAGGTGTGAAATTATATTAAAATCACAACTAATTGATAATAAATTGAAAAATAACGATTTAATGAATATTTATGAGAATGAAAAACATTAAAATATAAATATTAAAATAGAGTTTAAAGGGATAAATGAGAATGATTAAGTTATCAGTAATGATAATCTTAGTAATATTTCTTATTTTGTGTTTGTACTATGAATTAATAATGGATAGATAAATGCTATACCCAGTGGGGTTATCTTGAATCATAATAAAATAATATTCATAGTTAATATGAGAAAAAAATATACATATGAGATAGAAAATAACCTTAAATTGATAATAATTGTTGAAATTAATGTTTGATTTGGTATAATAGTTTAAGATATTAATACGCATTCTTATTTGGTGTGGTTAATATGAGGTTGTTAGGTACAAAAAATAAATAGGAGGTGTAATATGGCTATCAAAAAATTGAAAGACATGAAGCCAGGTGAGTCTGGTCTTATTGTTGCTCTACATGGCAGTGGCAATGTTAAACATCGTCTGATTGACATGGGCCTTGTTAAAGGTACAAAAATTCATGTTATGAAGTTTGCCCCTTTGGGTGATCCAGTAGAAGTTAAAGTTAAAAACTTTGAATTAGCACTTCGTACAAGTGAAGCTGGCATGATTGATGTAGAGGTATAATAGGAGGTCTATATGGCAGAAAATAGGCAAATTCGTATTGCCTTAGCAGGTAACCCTAACTGTGGTAAAACTACAATGTTTAACAATATCACAGGGGCGAAGCAACACGTTGGTAACTATGCCGGCGTTACGGTAGAAAAGAAAGAAGGCCATGCTAATTTTAATGGTCGTGATTTATTATTTATTGACTTACCAGGTACGTATAGTTTAACAGCACGTTCATTGGATGAGTTAGTAGCTCGAAATGTAATCGTAAACGATAATCCAGATGTAATCGTAAACGTTCTTGATGCATCTAACTTAGAACGTAACTTGTATTTAGCGGCACAACTGTTGGAACTTGAAAAGCCAATGGTTATTGCTCTAAACATGTCTGACGTTGCTGAAGAAATGGGCATCAAATACGACTTTAAAAAAATGGCTGAATTAACAGGCGCTACAATCGTTAGTACAGTAGGTCGTACAAACATTGGTACAAAAGAGTTGTTAGAAGCAACAATTAGCGTAGCTGCTTCTCAAAAAGCGCCTGGTGTAACAGTTAATTATGGTGATTTATTAGAAGGCAAAATTGCTGAACTAGTAGCAGCACTTGAAGAAGCTGGTACAGTAACGTATCCACTACGTTGGATCGCTATTAAATTATTAGAAAACGATCCAGATGTGGTGGAAAAAGTTAAAGGCTTTGCGAATACAGAGGCAGTTTTACAAAAGGCAGCTGCTATCCGTGAAGAAATCAAAGATCAAGTTGATCTTGATATAGTATTCCAAGAATATCGTCATCGTTATGCTGTTGAAGTATATAACCAATCTTTAACACAAGCTCCAAAAGAAATAGAAACACGCTCCGATCGTTATGATAAAATCTTAACACACCGTATTTGGGGCTTACCAATCTTCATGATTGTTATGTACCTATTGTTTGCGTTCGTAAACATCGTAGGTGGTATTCCTCAAGGTTGGATTGAAGATGGCTTTGCTGCATTACAAGCTTATGCAGTTCAAAATATTCCAGAAGGTCAATTACAGTCCCTTGTATCTGACGGTATTATCGCCGGTGTAGGTGCCGTACTTTCCTTCTTACCATTGATTCTATTGCTATTCCTTGGTATTTCCTTCTTGGAAGATACTGGTTATATGGCCCGTGCAGCCTTCGTTATCGACCGCGTAATGCGCGCTTGTGGTTTGCATGGTAAATCCTTTATTCCTTTATTATTAGGCTTTGGCTGTTCCGTACCATCCGTAATGGGCGCTCGCATCCTTGATAACTATAAGGATCGAATGGTTACAATTTTGATTACACCATTCATGACCTGTTCTGCTCGTTTACCTGTATACATCTTATTTGCTAATGCGTTCTTCCCAAATGGATGGGATAGTACATTAGTTGTATTCTCTGTATACTTCTTAGGTATTATCTTTGGTGTTATCTTTGCGAAAATCTTCCGTAAATTCATTTTCTCTGGTGAGGCTGAACCATTTGTAATGGAATTACCTCCTTACCACTTGCCTACATTGAAAGCAACTTGGTTACATATGTATGAACGTGCTAAATTGTACATTATTAAAGCCGGTACTTTCATCATGGCAGCATCCATCTTGATTTGGTTTATCACTGCATACCCTATGGATGTAGAATACTCCAAAGATTACGATGCAATGAAAGAACAAGTTGCTCAAGCGTACGAAGTAAAAGATGCAGCTACATTAGCACAATTTGGCATTACTGCAGATGACCAAAAAGAAGCAGTAGATAAAATTGTTGAAGATATGAAATCTACTGTACAAGATGCTACTGATGCTGCTAAGCAAGCAGGAGAAGATGAACCTGAAGTAGCCGTAGAAGCTGATTCTGCAGCGCCTGAATTATTCAATGATATTAAAGATAAAAATAAAGACTTGTTCCCAGCAGCATGGGCAATGTATAAAAACAGTGCTAACTTAGATGCTGAAAATGACAAAATTGGTAAAGAACAAGCTGCGGAAAAAATTGAACAATCCTATGCAGCATCCTTTGGTAAAGCCATCAACCCAGTGCTAGAACCATTGGGGTTTGATTGGAAAATGGGCCTATCATTAGTAGCTGGTTTAGCGGCTAAAGAGGTTGTTATCTCTACATTAGGTACTATTTACGCTGTTGGTGGCGATGATCAAAATCCAGCACCGTTGACTGAGTACCTACAAAATGACCCTCATTTCACACCGTTAATTGGTTTGACAATGATGTTGTTTATCTTAATTTACCCACCTTGTTTGGCAACATTAGCTGTTATTAAACGTGAAACAGGTTCTTGGAAATGGGTTGCTTTCATGTTCTTCTATGAAAACGCATTTGCTTGGACTGCTTGTTTCATCTTCTACAATGTGGGCCGTGCATTAGGTTTCTAATTCGTGAGTCGTTAAATACAGTATTTTAGCCACTTTATAGGTAGTTAAATCAAACTGCATTGAAGAATTGCGATTTAGTTATAGTTAATTTAAAAAAAATACTTGCTAATTATCAATATTCGTGGTTAAATGATAATGAGAAAAGGGGAATATCCTTTAGATATTGCTTTTATCTTATTTATCACTAAGACAGATATTGTGATTTAGTTGATATTGAGAAAGAGGCAAAATAATGGATAATCTTATTATAGGACTCATAGTTGTTCTAGCTCTAGCTTATATTGGTTCTAAAATGTTTAAACAAGTAGGCGGTAAAGGTGGCTGTGGCTGTGGCGACGGTGGATCTGACTCCGGTAAATCATCTGGCTGTGGTGGAAACTGCAGTTGTGACGGTTCCAATAAAGCATTAGGCATTAAACGTGCTGATAAGTAATCAGAACAACACTCAAGTTTTTGGAAGAGAAGAGGAGTCTCTATAATGGCTTCTCTTTTCAAATATAGTATTTAAATTTTTTATCATATTTAGTAGAAAGGAATATTATCATGTTCAACATCGATCAAAAAAATCTTAAAAACGCTAACTTATTCGCAGCAGGTCTTGCATTGGGTACTGTAGGTCTTAAAGT